>Ga0208688_1000006_pt1:177500-298110 | contig 298110 bp, 270 predicted proteins | sample June2015DPH_6_15_FD_184696 | JGI IMG/M metagenome (GOLD analysis project Ga0208688, IMG submission 184696) | Peatland microbial communities from SPRUCE experiment site at the Marcell Experimental Forest, Minnesota, USA - June2015DPH_6_150... | ecosystem: Environmental >... | reverse complement strand
ATCCCATGAGCCGTCCCGTATCCTGCTGCGGGAAAAATCCTTTGGGCACTTGGATGTAGAGATAGACGCTGAGGCAGGCCACGAGGATAGTCACTGCCAGGGTAACGGGCTGGTGCGCCAGCACCCATTTGAGGGAATGCCGGTAGGCGGCCAGGAGGCTGTCGAAGAACCATTCACTGGTGCGATAGACAAAGTTATGGCGCTGGTTCGGTTGGGATGGCCGCAGGAATTTGGCGCACATCGTCGGAGTGGTGGTCAGCGACACCAGCAGCGAAACTCCGATCGCAATACTTAGCGTGACTGCAAACTCGCGAAACAGACGCCCTACAATTCCACCCATCATCAACAAGGGGATGAACACTGCCACCAGCGACGTGCTCATGGAAAGTACCGTAAACCCGATTTCTGCGGCTCCTTTGAACGCTGCCTCCACCGCGTTCATGCCATGCTCCACGTAACGCGTGATGTTTTCCAGCACCACGATGGCGTCATCCACCACAAATCCAGTCGAAATGGCCAGTGCCATAAGCGACAGATTATCCAGGCTGTAACCCAGCAGATACATCCCGCCGAAAGTGCCCACCAGCGAAAGCGGCACGGCAATGCTGGGAATCACCGTCGCCCGCACCGTGCGCAGGAACACGAATACCACTAGAATCACCAGCACGATCGAAATCAGCAGCGTGGTTTCAATGTCCTTCACCGAGGCACGGACCGTAACCGTGCGGTCCATCACCACTTCCAGCTTGATAGCCGGAGAAATCGAGGACTGGAGATAAGGCATCAGAGCTCGCACGCGGTCCACGGTCTCGATGACGTTGGCGCCGGGCTGTCGGAAAATAACGACCAGCACCCCGGGTTTGCCATTGGCCAGGCCGACGTTGTGCACGTCCGCCACCGAGTCCTGCACATCCGCCACGTCCCCCAGCCGCACCGGCCCGCCATTGCGGTAAGCGACAATCAGGGGCCGGTACTGATCCGCAGTAAAGAGCTGATCGTTATCGCTGAAAGTCCAGGAGGTCGTGTCGTTTGCGACTTGGCCTTTGGCTTGGTTCGCATTGGCCAGATTAAGAGCGTTTCGCACCGTGTCCAATCCCACCCCGAGCTTATTGAGCAGCATCGGATTCACTTCGGCCCTCACGGCTGGCGGCGCCGAACCGTACGTGAACACCTGGCCCACTCCATTCACCTGCGAGAGCTTCTGCGCCAGAATCGAGTCGGAGGTGTCATACAGACGCGCCACCGGAACCGTGTCCGAGGTGAGAGCCAGAATCAGGATGGGGGCGTCCGCGGGGTTGATTTTGCGATAGGTGGGATTGCTAGGCAGATTGGGAGGAAGCTGGCTGCGCGCGGCATTGATTGCCGCTTGTACATCGCGCGCTGCCGCATCAATGTTCCGGTTCAAATCAAATTGCAGCACGATTCCGGTCGATCCGAGTTGGCTCGACGAGGTCATCTGGTTCACGCCCGAGATGCGTCCGAACTGCCGCTCCAGCGGCGTGGCCACCGCCGAGGCCATCGTCTGCGGGTCTGCGCCGGGCAGCGCTGCACCCACGCTAATTACCGGAAAATCCACCCGCGGCAGCGACGCCACCGGCAAAAAATTGAAGGCAAGGATCCCGGAGAGCAGCAGAGCCGCTGCCAACAGCGAGGTGCCAATCGGACGCCGAATAAATGGAGCCGAAATACTCATTGCCTAATCCGCGGAATCCGCCGACAGCTCCTGCGGAATCGGATTGCCGATCTTGTACTTCTCGAACCTGTGCGCCAGCCGGTCAAACCACAGATAAACCACCGGCGTGGTGTAGAGCGTGAGCAACTGGCTCAGCAACAACCCGCCCACAATGGTGATACCCAAGGGCCGCCGCAACTCTGCGCCGGTCCCGGATCCAAGCGCCAGCGGCAAACCGCCCAGTAGCGCCGCCATCGTCGTCATCATGATCGGGCGGAAGCGCAGCAAACACGCCTGAAAGATTGCTTCTTCCGGCGGCTTATGTTCTTCCCGTTCGGCTTCGAGAGCGAAGTCAATCATCATAATGGCATTTTTCTTGACGATGCCGATCAGCAGGATGATGCCGATGAGCGCAACCACAGTCAGATCGTTGTGCGTGATCTGCAAAGCCAGAATTGCGCCCACGCCCGCGGAGGGCAAGGTAGAGAGAATCGTGATGGGGTGAATGTAGCTCTCATATAACACGCCCAAAACGATGTACACCGTGACGATGGCGGCGAGAATCAGAAACGGCTCACTCGACAGCGAATTTTGAAATGCGGCGGCCGTGCCCTGGAAGGCGGCATGAATGCTCGGCGGCAGCTGGATTTCCTTCTCTACTTGCTGGATGGCCCGCGTGGCATCGCCCAGAGAAGCGCCCGGTGCCAGGTTGAAGGAAAGCGTCACCACCGGAAATTGTCCCTGGTGGTTGACGGCGAGGGGTGCATTCGTCGAATGCATCCGCACAAAAGTAGAAAGCGGAACCGGGGTTCCACTTGTGGTCGCCGTGGCCGCATTGGCGGTGGGCGCGCCGGAATTCGGTATCGTGCTGCTGGGGCGAACGTAGACGTCGTTCATCGCGTCGGGCGTCTTGGCAAAGTTCGGCAACACCTCCAGCACCACGTGATATTGGTTCAACTGCGTAAAGATAATCGAAACCTGCCGCTGCCCGAAGGCGTCGTAGAGTGTATTGTCGATGGCCTGCGGAAGGATCCCCAGCCGCGACGCCGTATCGCGGTCGATTGTCAGGTTGGTCCGGAGACCGCCATTGAGTTGGTCTGTCGCTACGTCGCGCAGTTCCGGCGCGGCGCGGAGCCTTTCCACAAGCTTCGGCGTCCATTGCGCTAGCTCCTGTGCGTCCGCATCTTCAATGGAGTATTGGAACTGCGTCCGGCTCACGCGGTCCTCCACGGTCAAGTCCTGCACGGACTGCATGTAAAGGGTGATTCCGTTCACTTTGGCCAGTTCGGGCTGCAGCCGCCGAATAATCGCCGAAGCATCGTCGTCGCGCTCATCGCGAGGCTTCAGATTGATTTGAATGCGGCCGCTGTTGGGAGTCGTGTTCGTGCCATCCACGCCGATGAAGGAGGATAGGCTCTCCACATCTTTATCTTTGAGAATCACCTTCGCTAGTTCCTGCTGGCGCTGGGACATTGCGTCAAACGAAATATTGTCCGGGGCTTCCGAAATCCCCAGAATCACACCGGTGTCCTGCACCGGAAAGAATCCCTTGGGCACAACGACGTAGAGAACCAGCGTGAGAACTAGAGTCCCAAAAGTGACGAACAAGGTAGCCGTCTGGTGCTTCAGCACCCATTTCAGGGTGCGCCCGTAGAACGCAATGACCCGATTGTAAAAATCCTCCGTAACCTCGTAGAAGCGGCCCTTCTCGCCTTCCTTGCGATGCTTGAGCAGTTTGGCGCACATCATCGGCGTCAAACTGAGCGAAACCGCTGCCGAGACCAGGATGGTCACTGCCAGCGTTACCGCAAATTCGCGGAACAGTCGGCCGACAATGTCGCCCATGAACAGCAACGGAATCAGCACCGCAATCAGCGAAACCGTGAGCGAGACGATGGTGAAGCCAATTTGTCCCGACCCTTTAAGCGCCGCATCCAGCGGCGAATCTCCGGCTTCCAGATAGCGGTCGATATTTTCGATCATGACGATCGCGTCATCCACCACAAAGCCGGTGGAGATAGTCAACGCCATGAGCGTCAGATTGTTAAGGCTGTATCCCAGCAGGTACATCACTCCAAACGTACCGACGATCGACAAGGGGACCGCGACGCTGGGAATGAACGTGGCCCGCAAGTTTCGCAGGAAGAAGAAAATAACGATGACCACCAGCACGATGGTCAGCGCCAACTCGAACTCAACGTCCTTCACGGATGCGCGGATGGTGGTGGTCCGGTCGGTGAGAATCTGTACCTTTACCGCGGACGGAAGCGAGGCCTGCAACTGTGGCAGCAGTTTCTTGATCCGGTCGACTACGCTGATGATGTTTGCCCCAGGCTGGCGCTGGATGTTGACGATGACCGCTGGAGTCTGGTTCATCCATGCAGCCAGGCGCGTGTTTTCCGTGCCATCGATCACGTTCGCCACATCGCTGAGCCGTACTGGCGCGCCGTTGTGATAGGTGACGACGATCGGCTTGTACTGCTCGGCGGTGAAAAGCTGGTCATTGGCGCCGATGGTGTACGACTGGCGTGCACCGTCGATGACGCCTTTGGCCTGATCCACATTGGCCTGAGCCAGTGCGGTGCGAACATCCTCGAGACTCAACCCGTAGGAAGCGAGAGCCGTTGGGTTTACCTGCACTCGTACGGCGGGCTTCTGTCCACCGCTGATGGAAACCAGCCCGACTCCCGGCAATTGGGAAATCTTCTGCGCCAGGGCGGTATCGGCGAGATCCTCCACCTTGGACAAGGGAAGCGAGTCCGAGATCATGGCCAGCGTGAGGATCGGAGAATCGGCGGGATTTACTTTGTTGTAAATCGGAGGGTTCGGCAAATCCGCCGGCAGAAACGTAGCTGCCGCGTTAACGGCAGCTTGCACCTGCTGTTCTTCGACGTCAATATTCTGATCGAGGGCAAACTGCAGAGTGATTACGGAACTGCCAAATGAACTTGTCGAGGTCATCTGGCTCAGTCCGGGAACTTGTCCGAACTGCCGCTCCAACGGAGAAGTCACGGACGACGCCATCACGTCGGGATCTGCGCCCGGATAAAACGTTACAACCTGAATGGTTGGGTAATCGACTTCAGGCAGAGCGGAGACTGGCAGTTGAAGAAATGCAACCCACCCCACCAGCAGCACGCCCACCATCAAGAGCGTGGTCGCCACCGGCCGGAGAATGAATAACCGTGAAGGACTCATGAAGCCGGGGTTCCTGAAATTGGAGCGCTGCCCTTGCTGCTGGCGCTGGGCGTGTTGTTGGGGCCGCTGTTGCGCGGCTCAATCGTACTGCCGGTTTGCAGTTTGTCCTGGCCGTCGGTCACCACCATATCCCCAGGATTGACTCCGCTCGTAATCACCGTTGTATTGCCTTGGGTGAGTGATATCGTCACCGGGCGCGCTTCGACGGTTTTGTCGGTCTTCACGGCATAGACAAAGGCTCCCTGGGGGCCACGCAAGATCGCCGCCGTGGGCAGCACGGTGCTGTTCTTGCGCGTCTCGAGGAGCAGGTTTGCGTTTACGAATTGATTGGGCCAAAGCTGGTTGTCTTTGTTGTCGAAGACGGCTTTCAGCTTCGCGGTCCCGGTGGTCTGATCGATCTGGTTATCGATCGTCAGAAGTTTGCCGGTCGCCAGCTTGGTCTGGTAGTCGCGGCTGTAAGCTTCCACCAGCAGGGTGGAGTTCTTCATGTGTTGAGCCACGGTCGGCAACTGATCCTCGGGAAGAGTAAAGATCACCGCAATCGGCTGCAATTGCGTGAGGATCAGCATGGGATTGGTGTCGGCTGCGTGGACTATATTTCCTGGATCCACCTGCCGCAGGCCGACGCGGCCGGTAAATGGCGCCGTGATGTTGCAATAGACCAGCTGCAGCTTGGCGTTATCGATCTGCGCCTGATCCGTGCGTACCTGGCCGTCGAGTTGATCCACGGTTGACTTCTGCGTATCCACCTGCTGTTGCGCAATGCTGCCGGAGGGAATCAGCGTGGTATAGCGGTCCAGGTTCAATCTCGCATCGCGCAGCGAAGCCTGGTCTTTGAATAGCTGCGCCTGCATCTGCTCCAGTTGCACCTGGTAGGGACGCGGATCAATGAGGATCAGCAAATCGCCTTCTTTCACGATCTGCCCTTCCTGAAAATTGACACGCATGATCTGCCCATCGACGCGGCTCTTTATATTCGCCGTGTAGAACGCGGTCACCGATCCCAGTCCGACCAGATAGACCGGCATTTCCCGTTGTTCCACCTTGGCCACGGCAACCGAAACAGCACGCGGCGATGCAGCTTGCGCTTTCTGCTGTTTGTCAGCACCGCTGCAGCCGGAAAAAGATGCACACAGACTCAGCGCGACGGCCAGAACGAGTGAAAGCCGGGAGCGAGGGACGAGCGGGGATGTTTCTTGATAAGAACTCATAGAAATTGTATTTACGGCTTTAGTAGGGTGCGACTGTTCACCAGACCGGCGGTGAAACTGCCATTCATTAGACGTTTTCATTTTCACTCGGTTGCGGCAAATCTGCTGGAAGAACATGGTCTTACGTCAAGGTCCTCCCGCCGGAGATGTACTCAGGTAGGAACCACAACGCAGAAGCAGCAGAAGCAATAGTAGAACCGTACGAAACCAGCATCAACTCTTAGCCCTAGCGGGTCAAGGTAAGGGCAAGTGTTTTACAAATCTTTACGCGCCTTTACCCTCTGTTTACGGTCGACGCGCGTGCAGCGCAGACGGCGTCAGATGCAGGGCTTCGTACGCTGCAATGTCCACTTCGTGTTGCAGGGTGAGACCGATATCATCCAGCCCGTTGAACAGGCAATGGCGCACGAATTCATCGATGGGGAACTTCGCGGCAAAGCCCTGATCATCCCGTACTTCGCAATGTTCCAGGTCAATCGTGAGTTGATAATCATTGACGTCGCGGGCTCGATGCATCAACTCAGCGACCTCAGAATCACTCAGGCGCACAGTCAGAAATCCGTTTTTCGTGCTGTTATTGGCAAAGATATCTGCGAACGAAGAAGAGATCACGGCTCGAAAACCGAAATCCGCAAGCGCCCAGACCGCGTGTTCGCGCGAGGAGCCGCAACCAAAATTCTTCCCCGCAACTAAAATGCTCGCGCCCTCGTAACGGGGCTCGTCCAAAACGAAATCGGCGTTCTTCTTTCCCTCGGCGTCGAATCGCCAATCGTAAAACAAAAACTGCCCGAAGCCGGTGCGCTCAACGCGCTTCAGAAACTGTTTGGGAATAATCTGGTCGGTGTCTACATTCACGCGGTCGAGCGGAACCACGCGGCCACGATGTACGCCAAAAGGTTTCATTGCACGTTCCTCGCGATCATCGTCATTGGAATCTCCAATTACGGATGTCCGTAAAATGTCCGGTAATTGCCGCCGCCGCAGCCATCATCGGACTTACCAGATGCGTCCGCCCACCACGTCCCTGCCGCCCTTCAAAATTCCGGTTGCTGGTCGAAGCGCAGCGCTCGCCGGGCTGCAAAATGTCCGGATTCATTCCCAAACACATCGAGCATCCTGACTCGCGCCACTCGAATCCAGCATCCAGAAAAATCTGGTGCAGGCCTTCCTGCTCCGCCGCGCGCTTCACTGTCTGGGATCCCGGCACAACCATGGCACGGACCTTCGCGCTCACATGATGGCCCTTCGCAACCCGGGCGGCCGCGCGCAAATCCTCAAGGCGAGAGTTCGTGCATGATCCGATAAACACCCGGTCGACGCAGATGTCCTCGATGCGTCTTCCAGGCTCGATCCCCATGTACCGCAAAGCAAGTTCGGTCGCGCGCCGATCGGCATCTTTCAGACTGCTAACCTCTGGCACGCGGCCCGTGACCGGAGCCACCATCCCTGGATTCGTCCCCCAGGTCACGAATGGACAAAGCTGCGCCGCATCGATCTCCACCAGCTTGTCGAATGCCGCGCCTTCATCCGTCCGCAGGCTGCGCCAGTATTCGACCGCTTTCTCCCAGTCGCCATCTCGCGGAGCGAATCGCTTTCCCTCGACATAAGCAAACGTCGTTTCGTCGGGTGCGACCATCCCCGCCCGCGCGCCCGCCTCAATGCTCATGTTGCACAACGTCATGCGGCCTTCCATCGAAAGTCCGCGCACCGCTTCGCCGGCGTATTCGATCACATGCCCGGTCGCACCGTCGGCACCGATCTGTCCGATGATCCCGAGCGCGAGGTCTTTCGCCGATACACCGTCCGCCAGGCGCCCGCGCACATCGATTTTCATCGTCTTTGGCGTTTGCTGAGCCAAACACTGGGTGGCGAGAACGTGCTCCACTTCTGATGTTCCAATGCCGAAGGCTAGCGCCCCGAATGCACCGTGCGTACTGGTATGGCTGTCGCCGCAGACGATCGTCATTCCTGGCTGGGTCAGCCCCAGTTCCGGCCCAATCACGTGCACGATTCCCTGCTCTGGTGAATCCATGTCGAACAGCCGCACATCAAATTCTTTGCAGTTGGCCTGAAGCGCCGCAATCTGCTTGGCGGCAATGAGATCGGTGATTGGAGTTCCTCGCGGCTCAGTTGGAATATTGTGGTCTACGGTGGCAACCGTCCGCGACGGCTGACGCACTTTTCTTCCCGCGACCCGCAAACCATCGAAGGCCTGCGGCGAGGTCACTTCGTGGACCAGATGCAGATCGATGTAAATAATGGGAGACCGGCCCCTCGGTTGCGCGACTAAATGGGCGTCCCAGATCTTCTCGAAAAGTGTTCGCTTTGCCCGCATCGTTGTCAGCAGTTACTTCTTCCCCGATAAAAACCCCAGCACCTTGCTGGCGAACTCATCGGAAAAACCAAATCGTGCTTTGGCGCGGGAGTAAAGGTCGACTGCCTTCTTGTCCAGCCAAATCACCACCGATTTCGCCCAGCCATCCTGCGGCCGCGCAAAATAATCGGTGGAATGCCCGGTGACTCTCTTATCTTGCTCGACCGTGTAGTAGTACAAGGCCAGGCTCTTGCGCGACTGTCCTTCGGGGCAGGTAAGTGGATCAGGAAAGCCGTGCAACGACCGCTCGTCCGTCGTAAAAATCAGCGCATGATTCAGCAGCGGGGGATACTTCGCTCCGCAACGAGCCATGTTCTTTTCCCACAATTCGAGCGCTCCGCCCCACTCGTCGAGCCACCCCGGATTCAAATACAAAATGAGATTCACCCGCCGGTGCCAGTTCGCGTGAAAGTGATGCATCGAGAAATCTGTATGCACGTTTAGATAACCGCCACGCCCCGACTGGTGCAGGCCACCGCCCTCCAACATTGGGTCCGCCTTCAGGTCGGGGATTCCAGTCACCTGCGAAATCCAGGCTACAAACTCCGGTGAGTTCAGCTCATCCGTAACAGCCGCGATTGCAGGAGGGAAAAGCTGACGCTTGGCCATGCCCAGCTTGTTTTCGTTGGCGTGCTTATACTGGGTCCAGGCATCGCTGCCGGACTGTGGAAATTGCTCGGCCATGTCAAGCGCAGTCTCTGGATCGAGAAAATCCTTCAGCAGAATATGCGGGCAGGGCTTGTTCTCACGGTACTCCTTAGCCAAAACAGGCAGCCGCGGTTCCCATTTATCGTAAGGAAACAGCCGGGCATTGTCCCGAAAAAAGTCCTGAATTGCTTGCGCTCTGGACATGTGAGAAAGATTCCCCTGATTTTGCGATTGTAGCCGATCGTGTGTGCGGTTGGGTACACTGGACGTCTCGCTGATTGAATCCCTCAATCCCTGTCGTTTCGTCTAGGGAAGCCGACAAACGCGCACCGCTTTGTTTTGGTATACACAATCGAGTCCTACGACTTCCGGCTGTTGCACTACCACCCAACTCACTCCGTACTTATTTTTCAACCGCGAGAAGTCTTCTGACCGGAAATTCTTCCACGGCGTCTGGCCCTGTACCTGCGCCCACCATTCTTCGGCCAACGGCGGGAACATACTCACAACGCCATTGTCCTTGACTCCGTCGGCTAAGCGGCTTCTCTCGGCCAGGCACCGAAATCCGGTTTCATCTTCGCCGGCAATCTCCATGTAATAAGGATCGAGAGCGAACACCGCATCCACCGGTGTATTCTGCCGGATCCAGACGAATGCCTGCTCCCACGGATTTCTCGGGCCGGCGCCGGGCCATTCCACGTGCGCACTCGCGGGAAAAAGTACCCGCTGCGCCAGGAACATACCCGTACTCAACGGCACCAATAGCACCAGCCAGCGCCATGCGCGGCCTCGAAGCACATACTCGCCGAGAAATCCGCCCATCATGACGAACATCACGATGTAAAGGAAATGAAGGCTGCGCAGGGGTTGCAAACGAGCCACAGTTTCAAAGCGCGCCGGAAGGTCGACCACTACGGCGCCCACCAGGTAGATCAAGCCATAGAGGATGAAGGCACGGCTTACGCGCTCGACCATGTGCCAGTGGCGATGCCGCGCCGTGCGCCCGAACCACCAGAACAGCACCAGCGGCGCAACGATTCCCAGCAACTCGTACCACGCCCAGTTCTGGATGTAGTGGTAGGCGTGTTGTTTCGCAGCTTCCTGATAGGCCGGGGTAGCCGCAGGAGACAGGGGAATCCCCAGCCACAAGAAGCTCGCGAGCCCGGCTGCGTTCATGCTCTTCGAAGTGCCTTCCAGTTTGTCCATGACCACGAACAACAAGCAGAACGAAAATGGAAACACCCACATGAGCGGGTGCATGCACACGGTGAACCCCAGCCACAAAAATGCCCGTACATATTTCTTTTCCAGGGTTCGCGCCACCATGAATACTCCCGCGAAGGCCGCCAGATTCCGCGGGTTCAAGTATTGATCCATGATGTAAAGAGCGGTCCCGGCGACTGGAATCGACAATAACGCTGCGACCAGACAGACTCCGCCCCACCGCGCTCTCGCGTTTGAAAAGAAAAGACTGGACAATTCCCAACAGGCCAGGAGCAGCAAGAAAATTGATGCCAGATGCCACAAGAACAACCCGGCTTCCATGGGCAAGTGAGTTATGCGCAGAGAAAAAGCAACCACATTGGGAAATAACGTCATGCTGGCGTGCGACAGGAAAAACTCGCGCCCGACGGGAAATAACTCAGGATGCAGAATCTTTTCCACACCCGGAAGGTAGATCTCCGCATCTTCGGCGAAAGGATGGTACCCCTGCACCAGCAGAGCACCTAGCGTCAGCAATAGCAGCCAAAAAAAATCCAGCGACTTGTGCTTGTCAGAAAGAATTTCGCTCACTCGACCGCTGCGACCGCAACCTGCGGCGGGATGGTCGCTAATCGTCGCTTCCGTTCCATAACCCATGATGCGACGGCGTAACCTGCCAACACCACATACTGAGGATCGATGGGCCGCCGGTAATAGTCTTCCGGATGCGTCAAATAATAAATTACAGGAAAGAACAGAAAAACTAGCAGGTACGGCATGGCAATCGTAGTATCCATGCGCCACATCCGCCAGAGTCCTGTCAGCGTCATAACGCTGAGGCCGGTCGAGAACACAATATTAAACGGATCGGCCGGTTCTTCCTCCAAGTAGCGCGGGCTGAAGCTCCAGAAGCCCGTCCACCAATAAACCACTCTCCGCAGCGTCTGTTGAACGTACAACAGTCGATGCGAATTGATAAATGCCAGCCCTTCCTGAAATTTTTTATGCGTGTAAGCAATCTCGCCGAGTTGTTGATACTGCTGCCACTCACTCTCATTGTCCGAAGGATGATAGCCCGGAGGACCCCAATGCCAGGAGTCCTGATTATTGCCAAAGTAGACTTCCAGGCCAAGGCAACTGCGGAACGGAATCACTTTGTGAAATGTTTCGTAATTTCGAATGAACCAGGGCGAGACCACTAGCGTAACGGCCAACACCGCACCCAGACCCGGAGCCAGCCACGGACGTCCGCTCTTGCGGAGGCGATACCACGCCCATGCTCCGAGAAACGGCGCCACCGACATTACCACCGGATCGGTTAAGCCTGCGAAGCCGCTGAGAGCACCGAAACCCATCCAATGCCAAACTGAAGAGGAGTTCTCGATATGCAGCGCGGTCAGAAAGACCAGGCACATCAGAAGAGTCGTCAGCGTCGTGGCCCAGATGAAATCCGCTGAGAAATAAATTCCGTAGGGGAAGAATGCCCACGCCCATCCCGCCCACACGGCCGTCTCTCCCCCAAAATGTTTGTTGGCAATAAAGAAAATGGGGATGCAGGTCAGCGCAGAAAACAGACAATCCAGAGCTAGCACCGCAATGGCCGACGCCTTGCTGTAGACGCCAAGTACTTTGAAAATCCCCGCCAGCAGATAAGGAAATACCGGGGCAAGCCAAGCAGTTGGCCCGGTCTTGCCGAACAGCGGATTACTGAAGCCTTCGCCCTGCGCGATCGATCGCGCGATTCTGCCGGCCTCGCCGCCGCAGCGCCAGTGGTCACGAGTCGGGTCGGCGCGCTCCGGATACAAAAAAGACATCACCACCAACCGCAGCGCGAGGGCGACCAGCACTATCCAAAAGAGCGAACTCCTTACGTTCCCTTCTGTTTCCGGCTTTCGCACACTGAGTTCAGATGCTGTTTTTTGAGGAAGCGCCATTCGCCCCTATCGATCGAAATCCCCGGAGATGAGCCTCTACTTTGCCACAACAACCATCGGAAGTCTGTTTTTCTTACAATTCTTTACTTGCTCTTTAACTCTGCAGTCCTCGGTGACCCTGACGCGCGCTTGCGACTTCCGTTTCGGCTACGTAGCATCTAAATTGAGATGGCCGCTGCCCTAATGCCCGAGCGTCTTCGGCCCAAGATGGCCTTCGGCGAGATCATCGCATTCGCCTACGACACTTTTTGCAGCAATAAGGTGCGCTTCATCCTGACCGCACTGGGCATGGTTATCGGCACGGCATCTCTCATCCTCGTCGTCACCATCGGGATGACTGGCCGTCAATTTGTTCTCAATCAGATCCAGGCCATTGGCACCAACGAAATCTGGGCGGAATATCTCGGCGGGGCCCCACACATTAGCAACTCCAACCCGGACCCCCTTACTATCGACGACCTGCACGCCGTCCAGGAAGTCGTGCCCGGCATCGTCGCTTCGTCCCCCGTGACTCAACTCTCGGATCGCGTCCCCGTCGGCAATGGCCGCGAGAAGGATGTCACCATTCTCGGCGTCAGTCCCGAGTACGTGCGGGTCCGCAACCTGGTGATCCCTTCGGGAAGATTCTTCGACCAGGAGGATTCTCAGGCTCACAATAAAGTCGGAGTAATCACGGAGAAAATGGCTGTGGAAGTATACGGTTCGTCGCAAGCGGCCGTGGGCAAAGTCATCAAACTCACCGGACTGCCCTTCTACATTATCGGAACTTTCAAGGAGCGCGTGGAAACCTTCGGCCAGACGGAGATCGTCGATAACACGATGCTCATCCCTTACTCCGTCAGCCGCTATTTCATGGAGACCCCCAGCGTCAAACTTCTGTATTTCTCCATGGAAGATCCGTCGATGGTGATTTCGGCAACGGCGCAGATCAAGCGCGTCCTGCAGTCGCGACACCGCTCGGAGTCGGTTTACGACGTGGCCAATCTCACCGCATTGCTTGTCATGACTGACCGCGTCGCTAACGGTCTGACCTGGGTGCTGCTGCTGATTTCCATGGTGACTCTGCTGGTCAGCGGCATCGGCATCATGAATATCATGCTGGCCACTGTGACCTCGCGCATCCGCGAAATCGGAATTCGCAAAGCCGTCGGCGCCACTAACCGCGAAATCCGCTTTCAGTTTCTCGCCGAGGCCGTCCTGATCTCGCTCGTTGGAGGCTTCGCTGGAATCGTTATCGGTCTGGCCATTCCTTATTCGGTGCGATTTCTCACCGAGTACCGGATTCCGATCTCTGGTTTGTCCGCCATTATCGCCATTGTCGTCTCCTCAGTCGTCGGAGTGATCTTCGGCACCGTCCCAGCCGCCCGAGCCGCCCAACTTGACCCCGTTGAGAGCCTGCGCTACGAGTAGGGACCCTAACGGCAAATTTCCTCAGCGATGCCTCTTGCAACGAAAAAGTTGCATTTTCCATTCAATCGGAAGTAATATGAATTACGGGGACGACAATAGGCTTCTCGGTTCGACCCTGTACCGCTAATTAACTTCCAGACTTGCAGTTCAGGTTGTGCAAAACAACATAACGAGGTGGTTCGTCCGCCTCCGTCCCGGTTCGGAGAGTTCAATATGTCGTGGTACGCATACTGCCTTACCGAGCACCAGACCCTTCCTAACGGCACCCGTTCCCGACGCCCTTTCGTAATTGAGAATGTTCAAGGCGTGAACGGAGCCCCTGTCCTCAGCTATCCCAGCGGGGAGTTTGCTGTGATTGTGAGCGAATACGATCCCAACGCTACAGAGCTCGATCAGAAAGCGGCCATCGACCATGCCCGCGTCGTCAGCGGCTGCTTCCGTAACTCCACAGTATTACCCTTCCGCTTCGGAACTATTTTCGAGAGCGATGACGCCCTCCGCCAGGCTGTCCGGGTCAACCGGCGCGCCTTCGGTGTGAGCGTCGCCAAACTCCGCGGCAAGTCCGAAATGCACATCAAGCTCACGGTCAGTGACGGCTCACTCCGCGAGGCCATGATCGATGTCGTTCTGCCCGACACCGTTGGCGGCGATTATCTTTCCAAGCTCCGGGTCAAGGCTTCCCGCGAGCGTGAGCGTCAAACCAAAGCCCGCGCCCTGTCGGTGCAGGTGCATAAGCTGTTCAACCCGCTGGAAGAAGAAGTCAGTTGCAAGAAAGTTGCTCCACAGGGCATGCTGATCGACATTGCTCATCTCATCGATTCCAAGTCGGTGGAGAAATATCAGAACCGCTACAACACGGCCGCCAAGCAGTTAAAGAACTGTCAGGTAGCCATCAGCGGTCCATGGCCTCCTTACCACTTCTTGCCCGGGAAACTGCGTACTGTGGCTGGAAATAGTTAGTTTGAATCTCTTCGGGCCGCCGGTTCGCGCCGGCGGCCCGATTGGTCTTGCTAGGCGGTATCGACGTGCATTGAATGTGCATGGTTCTGCACTCGTGAAACGTCCCGTCGCTAGCTTGCCGTACTGCGCCGCGTGACTTAACCTCTTCCTAAACCTTGTTAAATCTTTGACTTACGCGGACCTTCACCTCAACGGGCCGCGCCCATGGCTTTGGCTCAGCAAATGCTTCTTCCTCTTGTAACGAAAGAGGCCGCAACCTAAAGCAATGACCCTCACTCTCTTCTCTTCGAAACATTTCCCGAAGTGCCGTTCCAACTGGCGGGACGACAACTTGCATAGCCTTTCCTGAAATCACCTACCATTCGCCTCTTTGAAACGTGGCCCCAGAAATGGGGCCACACTTTTTGTGGCCGCACCAAGCCGCCTAGAAGAGCCGCCAGACAAAGTGCGCCAGGAGCGCAAATAACGACAACATAAAAACCCCGCCAACCCAGATCAGGAAGTTCAACGTCATCTTAGGATCGTTAATCTGTTTTTTGTCCATGCCTCACGCTAGCACGCGCCGGGACCGATTACATCAGGTCCAAACCGTAGATCGCTTTCTTCGATAGCCGCTGTCAGATACACTGGCCTGCATCTATGACCAAGGCCCTCCGCTTCTCCACCGCATCTTGCATCGGACTTCTCCTAATATCCGCTACCCTAGCCGGAGCTCAAAACCAGCCCCAGAAGCCGCAGACCATCCCTTCCTGGACGTCTGCGCCGCAAGCCTCTCAAGCCGACCTGCAAAACTTCCCGCCGCTCCTTCTGCAGCAGCTCTCCGCCATCAAAGCTGCTGCGCTGAATGACGACTACGCTTACCGTCAGCTCGCCCACCTTACCGAAAACATTGGACCTCGCCCCAGCGGTTCGCCTCAGGCTCACGCCGCCGCCGAATACGTGGCCGCCGAACTTCGCCAGCTCGGCCTCGAAGTCCGCCTTCAGCCCGTCGCGGTGACGCACTGGATCCGCGGAGCCGAAACAGCCACCCTCGTCGAGTATCCTGGTATGGTTCCCGGCACCACGCAAAAAATCGTTCTCACGGCCCTTGGCGGTAGCTCCTCCACTCCCCCCGACGGCCTCACCGCCGACGTCGTCACCGTCAACACCTTCGACGAACTCACTGCCCTCGGCCGCGACAAAGTTGCCGGCAAAATCGTCCTCTTCAACGAACTCTTCGACAAGCAGAAAGCCGCTGCCGGGCTAGCCTTCGCCGCCTACGGCGAGACCGTCCGTTATCGCGGGGCCGGAGCCAAGGCCGCCGCCGATTTGGGCGCCGTCGCCGCTCTGGTCCGCTCGGTCGGCAGCATCGACTACCGCCTCCCGCACACTGGATTCAGTTTTCCCGCCGGAATCCCCGCCGGCGCCGTGACCGCCGAAGACGCCGACCTGATCGTCCACCTCGCCTCTCAGGGCAAGGTCCGCATGCATCTCACACTCACTCCACAAAAGCTCCCCGACGAAACCGGCTACAACGTCATCGCCGACCTCAAAGGCGTCGAACATCCCGAACAGATCGTCTTAGTCTCCGGACATCTCGATTCCTGGGACCTCGGCACCGGCGCTATCGACGACGGAGCCGGCGTCGTCATCGCTATGGAGACTGCCGAAATCCTCCAGCGCCTCCACCTCCGCCCCGCCCGGACTCTCCGCGTCATCGCCTGGATGGACGAAGAAACCGGAGGCGCCGGCAGCAAAGCCTACTCCACTGAATATTCCGCCGACTTCGCCCACCACATCGCCGCCATCGAGAGCGACGCAGGAGCCGCCCATCCTCTTGGCTTTGACGTCAAAGCCGCCCCCGCCGCCATCGACGCCCTCCGCCCGGTGCAGGCTGTTCTCCAGAGCATCGGCGCCACCGTCTTCCAGCCCAGCACTTATCCTCCCGGCGCTGACATCGCCGCCATGTCCGACGCAGGAGTCCCTGCCTTTGGCGTAATGCAAGACGGTCGCACCTATTTCAACTACCACCACTCCGCCGCCGATACCCTCGACAAGATCGTTCCCAGCGAACTCCGCGAAAACGCCGCCGCCATGGCAGTCCTCGCGTATGCCCTCACCAACATGAAAGACCCGCTGCCGCGTTGAGGGTGATCGGGTCTCCAAGCGATGCGGTTCGTCAGCCCACTACTGAAGCACGCCGTGTATCCAGCTTTGCATCGCACGGGATACGCCGACCGCGGCCGCGGTCACTATGCCAACGCTATTCGTCAAGCCGCCGCCAACCTGCGCCAGGAGGGACGAATCGCCCCGCATCTTCAGCGGCGCAACCAATGTGTCCTTTCTGCGCGGCATTCTCAAAGCTGGCTTCCAATATCGCTTCTCCTTCTTGCGCCGCACCAAGCTCGGCCGCTCCATCATCGCTCGCAGGGAAACCACAACCGTCATTGCCGCCCGCCAACTGTAGATTCAAAGTCGTTTTCCGAGATTTCCGCGGCGCATCCGCGCCCCAATTGTCCGACATGTAGACCAACTTAGTGAGGGAACCACACGGCAAGAGAGCGAACAGAAAAAGATTTCGGTACGTCATACAGAAACTTCCTAGAGATTTGGGATGAGCACTTAAGAGCAAGACTGAGCTGTCGAGCTTTAGACTTGTACCGTCGAAAAATGGTTGCCTGGGAAGCCTCGCGGCATACTGGTGCAGCCGGTGGGGCCTGTTGACGCATCTCAATTTTGGCGCTTATCATCGTCGTTTGGCCTTTATCTTACGGGCGGCCCCGTTGAGCCGCAGGATTTTAGAAGTGAGACTATGGATAAGAAGAAGTTAGAAGCATTCAAAAAGCGGCTCGAAACGCGGCAGCAGGAACTGCGCCGCACTGTTTCCCGCACCCAGGCTGACGGCCGCTCCGCCGACGAAGACACGGCTCAGGACATTGCTGACCGCGCCGCCAGTTCCTACACTAAAGAGTTCCTCTTCAGTCAGAGCAACAACGAGCGGCAGCTCCTGCAGATGGTGGACAGAGCGCTGGCACGCATCCGTGAGGGTAGCTTCGGCGAGTGCATCCACTGCGGCAAAGAGATCAACGCCAAGCGGCTCGAGGCTGTGCCTTGGACGCGTCACTGCATCGAGTGCCAGGAGAAATTGGAGCAGGGGTTGCTGGAAGAAACTTCCCGATAGTCACGGCGGGAAGTGAACGTCATTGCCAATCAGGGCTTCATTCTTCAACCCCGTCCTGCTAAACTATTCGTTCGCCATATTTGTTTCACCCTCCATCGCAAGTATTAGAAGGGATCCTCGTGCGCGCAGAGACACGCCATCAACTTAAGCAGGACGCATTCAGCCGGGTTACGATCGGGGCTGCTGAGAAGACCGCTCACTGGAGCGTGGAGCACAGGAACACTCTGGCCGTCGCTGGCATCGCCATCGCAGTGATCATCGCCGGTGTAGCGGGCGGATGGTACTACTTGGGCGCGCAGAATGAGAAGGCGAGCTTCGAGATGACGCAGGCGGTCAGGACTCTCGAAGCCCAACTTCGCCCGCCAGGAGCACCCGCGCAGCCCGGAGTTCCCAGCTTCACTTCAGCCAAGGAACGCGCCGAAGCTGCCAAGAAACAATTCCAGGGAATCGAGGACAAATATCCGCATACCCGGTCGGCGGATATGGCCCGCTACTTCTTGGGGGTAACCTCGGCAACCGAAGGCGACAACGCTGCCGCAGAAAACCATTTCAAGGCTGTGGCTTCCACAGGCAACAAGGAGCTGGCCTCGATCGCAAAGCTGGCGCTGGCTACTCTCTATGGCAATACCAGCCGCACCAAAGATGCGGTGGCCCTCTACCAGGATCTGATCAACAAGCCGACAACTTCGGTGAGCAAAGTCACGGCGCAGTTGCAATTGGCGGAGCTTTACCAGACTAGCAACCAGCCGCTCGATGCCAAGCGCCTCTACGAACAGATCAAGAAAGACAACCCCAGCACGGAAGCGGGACAACTGGCGACCCAAAAGCTGGCCGAACTGAAGTAGATCCCAAGCCGCGCCCCTCCACTTCGTCTTCATTTCACTGTTTTTGCTTCTTTCCTTCCGGCACTTCCCCTCAATGTCATTCGCTTACTTTCGTAAGTCCAATGGGGACTTTTGCCGTGAGTTGCAGGCCAGGCTCAGGGAGAATTGACGGGGGTGAATTCTTGTCCGTGAGTGAGGCCTGATGAAGATCTTTCTGCGGTGTGGATCCTTTGCATTCTGCTTTCTATTCGTGATCTCCGGGTTCGGCCAGCAATCGGATTCCGGCCAGAGTCTGGGAGACGTGGCGCGCAAGCTCCGCAAGGACACCACCAACGAAGTCAAAATGACGGACGCGGACGCAAAGAAACTATTCGAGTCCGTCGACAGGGTGTTCGCCTTCGCGGCTGAAGATACGGGCATGCCGAAGCGCGCTGCGGTGAAGCGCCGACTCGTAAGCAAGGCCGACGTAGAGAAGGACACCACCCGGCAAATGGCGAAAGAAGAATTCGCTAAGAGCTTCGCGCAGGAAGAGCTGAGCATGAAAAAGCTCGGCTTTCTGCCTCGGGATTTCAACTTGAAAGAATTCCTGGTGAAGTCCACCGGCCAGGAAATCGCAGCGTATTACGACGACGAAACCAAGATCATCTCGATGCTGAACTGGGTGCCTCCTGACCAGCAGGAACCGATTCTGGCTCACGAGCTGACCCATGCACTGCAGGACCAGAATTACGACTTGGCGAAGTGGATGAAGGCTGCGCCGAGGCCTGAGGGAAATCACGCGAGCGGTACCACGACAAGTGACGGCGACAGCCAGATTGCGCGCAAGGCCGTGGTAGAAGGCCAAGCCATGGTGGTGTACCTGGATTACTTGCTCAAACCTATGGGGCGGAGCCTGGAAGACACGCCCGGGCTGATCTACCAGATGGAAGACCCGGCTGTAAAGGCCGTCATCGATTCTCAGCTCATGCACGATGCGCCCATGATCCTTCGCGAAATGGGAACGTTTGCTTATAAGGGCGGCTTGATCTTTGAAGGCGAACTTCTGCACAAGGGCGGGAAGAAGATGGCATTCGCAGGAGCGTTCGCACGCCCGCCGCGGAACTCGCACGAAGTGCTGCAGCCGGACACTTACATTCAGGGCGAAAAACTTCCCCCAATACGCATTCCGGACATGCGGGAAGCGCTGAACAACCAGTACGACGTGTACGACTCCGGCGGAATCGGTGAACTAGATGTGCGCGCGCTGTTGAAACAGTATGGCGAACGAAAGATCGCGGATGAGGTTTCTTCGGAGTGGCAGGGCGGAGCCTATGCGACCTTCCGGCGGAAGGACAAGGTAGTCGCCGATGTTTCGCCCGGCACGGGAGATTTGTCACTGCTGTACATTTCGCGATGGAAAACGCCGCAAGTGGCCGAATGGTTTGCCGGCTTCTATGCGCGCGCAGTGTCGCAGCGCTATCACAGTGCGACCGTGCAGGCGGTGCCTGCATGTTCAGAGATGAACTGCCCGGTATCGGTCGTCCAGATTGCGACTGAGGAGGGCCCGGTGATCGTGGAGCATTGGAAAGATAACAGTGTCGTCGTCTCAGAAAGCTTCGACCCGGCGACAGCGGCCAAGCTGCGCGCGGCGCTGCGGGATGGAACGGGTGCGGTGCAAGCTCAAAGTCTGCCACAGCGAGAGATTGGATCAAGGCTGCTGGAGATTCCGGCGTTTCAAGTTTTTGCGCAGCAGGTTGGGGAACAGATTGCCAAGGGGATGAGTCGAGAGGCAGGGCGCTAGCCAGGTTCCCACACAACCGTGCAGCCGATCACCGCGCACGTCTGACCGACTGCTTAACGCTGAGCCAATGGCAAGTTGCCTGGATTACTTCGCGCACGGAATGTGATTCAACAAACTGGAAGCCATACCGAAAGGCGCTTCGTTGACGAACTGTGGCATAAACCGTCACGGGACCAAGCGGAAGCGTAAATTGCAACTCGACGAACTCGCCTACCGGAACCTCGAGCTTCAACATGGCTGAGATTCCGGACTCGTTGATGTCCACGGTACGGCCCCTCAGCACTCTGGATGTCCGGGAAGCAATTCTGATATCAACGTCAAGTTTGAAGCGGGGCTGGCGCCGCGCGTCAGCCATGCCTTGCTTGGGGCCGGCTGCGAGCTGATTTTGAGCTTCCAATTTCTACTTCCTGACTAGAGCAACTAGACCCGTACGATGGGATGGAGCATGGCCTGCCTTGTTGTTTTCAAGGCGGCAAGACTTATATTCCTTATCGGCACGATGGCGGCGAAGCATTAGACATGAGCGCTCTTCGCACGAGCCCATTCCACTTTCCCTGCGGGTTGGGTAGGATGATTGTCCAAGCCGCAACTGCACCTTTGAAAAACTATGGCCGAAATCACACTGCGCGTTAACGGTAGCGAGAAAAAAGTAAGCGTTCCCCCGGAGACCCCGTTGCTCTGGGTCTTGCGCGATACGCTGGAACTTACGGGGACAAAATTCGGATGTGGCGCGGGGCTCTGCGGGGCTTGCACGGTGCATGTTGAGGGTGCAGCGATTCGGTCCTGTTCGACGCCTGTGTCGCAGCTTGCGGGCAAAAGGATTACGACGATTGAAGGGCTGGGCGCGAATGGCTTGCACGTCTTGCAGCAGGCATGGATCGCCGAAGAGGTTCCGCAATGCGGTTATTGCCAGACCGGACAGATTATGACGGCGGCGGCGTTGTTGGCGAACACGCCCAACCCCAGCGATGAACAGATCACACAAGCCATGAACGGAAACCTCTGCCGCTGCGGTACCTATGAACGCATTCGCAAGGCGATCCGTCGCGCCGCGACTGGCGGTGCCGTGGCTGCGGGAGGTGCGCAATGAGCCCGCTAAGTCGACGCGAGTTCGTGGCTGCTGGAGCGGCTGCCGGAGCTGGGCTGGTAGTTGGGTTTTACCTGCCGCACGGCATGAGATCGAGCAAACAGTCCTTCTCCCCGAATGCCTACGTGCGGATCACGGCGGATAACAAAATCACCATCGTGGTAGCGCGCTCGGAAATGGGGCAGGGCGTGCGCACGGCATTGCCCATGATTCTGGCAGAGGAACTGGAAGCGGACTGGAAGCAGATTGAGATCGAACAGGCCGGAGCGAGCACACTGTACGGAGACCAGACGACAGGCGGCAGCGCCAGCGTCCGAACGACTTGGGATCCGATGCGCAAGGCGGGTGCGGCGGCGCGAGAGATGCTAATTTCAGCCGCAGCCCTCACGTGGGCGGTGCCACGCTCGACCTGCGCCGCGCAGAACGGCAACATTTTTCATGCCGCTTCCAGGCGGCAACTCAGCTACGGCGAGCTTGCAGGAAAGGCCGCCACGTTGCCGATTCCTACCGATGTCATGTTGAAGCAAAGCAAGGATTACAAGATTGTTGGGCAGCACTTGGCGCGCGTGGACACGCCCTCGAAGGTGAAGGGAGAAGCGGTGTTCGGCATCGACTTTCGGATGCCGGGGATGAAATACGCAGTGCTGTCGCGGTGTCCGACGATCGGCGGGAAGATGCTGAGCTTCGACGATAAGGAATCGAAGAAGAAGATTTCTGGTGTGAGCCACGTGGGCAAGATCAGCGATTCTGCCGTAGCTGTTGTGGCCGATAGTGTTTGGGGTGCGATGGAAGGTCGCCGCCTCCTGAATGTGAATTGGGACGATGGTCCGAATAAAGAATTGAATACGGCGAAGGTAATGGACTCACTGAAGCAGGCCGCAGGAAAGAAAGGTGCGAGTTTATATTCGGCGGGCGATGTTTCGAAGGCCGCGGGCCCAAAGGTTTCAGCTGAGTATCAACTGCCGTTCATGGCGCACGCGCCCATGGAACCGGGAAACTGCACGGCGTATTTTCTGGGAACGACGTGCGAATTGTGGGCTCCGACGCAGGTGCCGCAAGATTGCCGCGATTCCGTAGCGCAGGCTGTGGGGTTGGATCCCGACCAGGTGAAGGTAAACGTCACATTGATGGGCGGAGGCTTTGGGCGGCGGCTGGAACACGATTATGCAGTGGAAGCGGCGCTGGTTTCGAAAGCGGTGCGGGGACCGGTAAAAGTGTTGTGGACGCGCGAGGATGATATGCGGTCTTCGACTTACCGTCCGGCGAGCTTGCATCAGTTGAGTGCGGTGCTGGATGGAGCAGGCTGGCCGGTGGCATTCACGCACCGGATTATCGCGCCCTCGATCAGCGGACAAAAAGGTCAGCCGGGACCGAATGGAATCGATCCGGATTTGCCGGATGAGGCGGCATTCGTTTACGGATTGCCAAATGTTTCGTTGGAATATGTGCTCGTCGAGACGGCTGTGCCGCTAGGGTGGATGCGCTCCGTGTATGCGCTGCAAGCGGGGTTTGCCAGCGAGAGTTTTATCGATGAATTAGCCGCGGCGGCGGGAAAAGATCCGCTGGAGTACCGGCTGCACATGCTGGCGAAAGACCAGGACATTCCATTCTTCACGACGACGTGGCATACGGCGCGAATGCGCGGAGTGCTGCAACTTGCCGCGGAAAGGGCAGGATGGGGCAAACCCTTGCCTTCTGGACTTTTTCGCGGGATCGCCTGCTTCGGATGTTTTTCGTCTTATGTGGCTGAAGTGGTGGAAATTAGCATGGAAAACGATGCGCCGCGAGTGCATCGCGTGGTGGCGGCAGTGGATTGCGGGCAGGTCGTCAATCCAAGCATTTTGGAACAACAGATTCCGGGCGGAGTGATTTACGCCTTGAGCAACGCGTTGCGAGCGAAGATCACGATTGAGAAGGGCCGCGTGGTGCAGGGAAATTTCGATGATTACGCGCCGGTTCGAATGGATGAGGCTCCCGTCGTGGAAGTACACGCGGTGCCCAGTACAGAATCTCCCACAGGGATTGGCGAGCCGTCCGTGCCCCCGCTGGCGCCTGCCCTTTGCAACGCGATTTATGCCGCGACCAAGAAAAGGATCCGGGCGTTGCCGATTTTGAGTTAGGGACGGGGTTCGCGAAGACCGCAAAGAGGACCTTAGGGTCTAGCGCCCTACAACTGATTAAGGAACCTGCCTACGGAACGGCCGCGGGCATCCGCTGTCCAACCGTCATTTTGAAGATCTTGATGTTGTTACCGAATTGCTCGAAACCCAGATTGTGAAACTCAGCGAAGTGTCTCCGCAAGTCCTCGGGAAGATCCGCTTGCCATCCCGCTTGAAAAATCCAGACGGTCTCCCCGGGCTCGAGGCGATACGTTTCGATCAGACGGTGCCACAGGTCCACGAAACTGTTCGACGTGAGGGGAGCAGATTTGTAATTGGCGGAGACAACTCGATAGCCACAGGAAAACACTTCGAAATCCTGGCTGGAAGTCTCGAACGAAATAGGCTGCTGCTGGCACAAGTAGTGACCGAGAATAAGATCGCTCTCGTAGTCCGTGAAGATCAGACCTGAGGCTTCAATGTTCTGCTGCACGAATTCCATCGCCGCCGTCATCTGCATCCGGCTTTGATCGGCACGATCCATTCGAGGCAGTCGCGGCTTTCCAAAAGCGATGCACGCGACGAGGACGAAGGCTGCGATCGCAAGTCCGCGCGCCCATCTTCCCGCCGCCAGACGCGCCATTGCCACGCTGGCACCAGCCACGCCTGGGATGATCAGGAACGCGATGTGCCGCGTGCCACCGTAGGGATAGACATGCGCCAGGCTAGCACCGCCTGCAATCGCAAACGGCAGGAGCAGGACTATTCCTAACCAGCGCGAAGAACTTCGACCGTACAGGAAGCCCTTCCCGCGCAGAAGCAGCGCCACTCCGACCACGAACAAGAGGCCGATTGCATCACCAACGGCAAGCTGCCCAAAAAAATATTGAAAGACTCCGAAGCTGTGTCCCACCAGGAACAACACGGGGTTGTCATGAGCGGAATCGAAATAGGAGCGGCGAAGGAAAAACTCGCTCATCCAACCTTGTAGAACGGTTCTTGATTCACCCAGCCCCAGCTTCGAAATGTGGGTCTTGTACAAAAGAATCGCGAGAGCCAGTGCGCCGAGTTGTCCGATTGCCCAAACCGACGCCAAGCTGGCGGGCTGGCGTTCCCTGAAGATTCTGAGCAGGGCGTAAATGCCGAGTGCCGCGGCGAACAAAAAGGCCGAGTAATGCGACAGCATCGCGAGGTAGAGGCACAGGGTAAAGGCCGCCATTCTGGCTGCAGATTTTTTCCCGAAAGCGTCATCCAGAAAATACAAAGCGCTCGCCAGGAAAGCCAGAAGCAAAGCGTATTGCCGCACTTCGGCCGATAGTAGGACGATGGGCGGAAGCAATGCAACGAAAAGAAGCGCGATGAAGCCGGCGAGATCGCCCGCGGCATTGCTGAACCATTTGTAAAACATCCAACAAAAAGCCACTCCCGCGAGCACCGAAGGAAGCCGCAACCAGAGTTCCGATGTGCCCAACGCGCGCCAAAAGTAAAGCAACAACGTCAGGAGCGGAGGATGCGAAGCGGTCAGACTTTCTTTGTAGGCGAGGGCAAGAGAAAGCTGATTGGCCAAGCGGAAATGCAGCGCCTCGTCGGGATTGAGGAACGTTCCGGAGGCAGCCCAAAGGCGCGCCAGGAACCCTAGGAAACAAACGAAAACTGCGGCCGCTTCGATGTGGATTCGCAACCACGATTCCGCAGTAGCTCCGGGAGCCGCGTTTCTGAGCTGTGAAATTGCCATCGGTCTGATTATTCGATTCCGAACGCCCCCAGCCATTTTACGGGGAGGCGCGCAGCCAAGGCGTTGGCCAGGCGTTCGTCCGCGGTGATCATCTCGGTCTTGAACTGAATGGCCAAAGCCACATAGAGGCAGGCGGAGAAGCTGCAGTCATGGGCAAAAGCGATCTTAAGGGCTTCGGGCAACAAGGTTAAAGATGAGACGGTGAAGAAGTCCTGATGGCTGATTTCCGATGCCCCACCTTCAGCAACAGCTTGCACCCACCTTCGTTGGCGAACGCCCTTCCACAAGACATTGCCCACTTCAGCCCAGAAGACATCCGGCACGATGAAGTTGATCTCACCGTCCGCATAACGTTTCAAAAGTTGAAAGGATTCGGCTGTGAGAGTTTCGCCTGCCGACGGAATCACCCACTTTACCGCCACGCTGGCGTCGAGGACGAGGTTGGTCAACGATCGCGATCCTCGCGGATCATGTCGTCAGCGGTTGGAAAGGAGCCGGAACTCTCGGAATGTCGGGCACGGAGTTCCGACATTCGTTCGTAAAATTTCCTGCGTCGTTGTAACTCTTCCGCTGTAGGTATGTGGCGCTCCAGCAAGGAGATCACTTCCGCCGCAATCGACTTGCGGTTCTCCCGGGCGCGTTTGCGGAGAGCCTTGTAAAGACCATGCGGAACGTTTTCGACGTAAAGTGTTGCCATAGGCTTTCCCTATGCATTCTATAGCATATTAATAGGGAAGAGGAAGAGCGATGCTGCCCGCTTGACACTCCTTTCCCCCACCCTTTATCCTTGACCGTTGATCCTTGCGGTACTTCGTCTTTTTTGACGTGCTTCCGCGGGCTTTAGGCGCGGCCACTGAACGCGTCGCGGAGGTTGCCGATGTTCTTCGAAATCAAAGACTTGGAACTTCATCCGGTTGAATTTGCGGAGAAGTTCGAGCCGGGCGTTATCGACCTGGGAGCGGATTACCGCCAGATTTCTCCAGTGGAGAGCAGCGGCCGGGCGGATCTGGTCGAAGAGCATCACGGCAAGCACAAGATAATAAAAGATATACGCATTCGGGGCCGGTTAACGACTAGCCTGGAATCGAACTGTGCGCGCTGTCTGGAACCGCTGACTCAGGATGTGAAGCGCGAGTTCGACTTACTCTATCGTCCTCAAGGGGCCGACGCAGGGCGGGACGAGATGTCGGTGACCGACGCCGAGGCCGAGATCAGCTATTATGAAGGCAAGGGGATTCTGCTGGACGATGTGGTCCGCGAGCAGATCCTGCTGGCCGTTCCGTTGAAGGTCACGTGCGGCGAAGATTGCAAGGGTCTGTGTCCGCACTGCGGCAAGAACCTGAACCAGGAAAAATGTTCGTGCGCAGTGACCCAGGAAGAACCTCGGTGGGCCGCGCTCAAGGAAATTCGCAGCAAACTGGCGCACTAAGAATTCACGATCGAGATATCGACGCGAGCGAGGCCGAATGGCCTCAGCAAGAGGAATCTAGACCATGCCGAATCCAAAACGAAGACACTCCCAGAAGCGCACCTCCACCCGGCGGGCGCATGACGCCTTGAAGAGCCACTCGCTTTCCGAGTGTCCGAACTGCCACGAAAAGAAGATGCCGCACCGCGCTTGCACAAAGTGTGGCTACTACAAAGGCCGCGACGTACTGCAAGTCGAAGAAGCCAGCTAACTCCCTGCTACCATGCCTAGCGTGATCGCGCTGGATGCGATGGGTTCGGACCGGGCGCCCAAGCCTGAGATCGAAGGCGCAATTCACGCTGCGCGCAATTACGGCGTGCGTGTACTGCTCGTCGGTCCGGAAGCCACGATCAATGCAGAGCTGGACCGTCACCCGGCAGCATTCCGCCTGCCTATTGAGATCGTCCACGCCAGCGAAGTCATCACCATGGAAGATAAAGCGGTGCAGGCAGTGCGCGCCAAACGCGACTCCTCCATGCACGTCGGTCTGCGGCTGGTTCGCGAGGGACGAGCTGCCGGTTTTGTTACCGCCGGTAACACCGGCGCCGCAATGGCCTCCGCCAAGATGGTCTTGGGCGCGCTACAAGGGGTAGACCGTCCGGCGTTGGCTGCGGTTTTTCCTACGGCTCCGGGAACGGCTGCGATTTTGCTGGACGTCGGCGCGAATGTGGATTGCAAGCCGCATAATCTTGAACAGTTCGCGGTGATGGGCGAGATTTATTTCCGCTCCATGTTTGGCGACCTCAAAGTGGGCCGGTCGAGCTTCGGTGGCGCAAAGCGGCCGCGCGTAGGATTACTTTCCATTGGCGAAGAAGAAACCAAAGGAAACGAGCTGACGCGCGAGTCGTTCCAGTTATTGAAGCGCCTGCCCTTGAACTTTGTGGGCAATGTGGAGGGTCGCGACCTGTTCAATGGCCACGTCGACGTGATCGTGGCGGACGGGTTCGTGGGCAACGTCGCGCTTAAGATTTCCGAGGGTGTCGCGAACCTGGTGCGCACGGTTCTCAAGGAATCACTGAAATCGACGATCACGCGGCAGGTCGGTTATATGCTTTCGCGCAGCGCATTTTCCGATTTTAAGAAACGCATCGACCACACGGAATACGGCGGCGCGCCTCTGCTCGGACTGAAGGGCGTCTGCATTATCACGCACGGATCGTCCAACGCCAACGCCATCAAGAATGCGGTGAGAGTAGCTGCCGAGTTTGCCGAGCGGCGCGTCAACGAGTCGATCGAGCAGGGACTGGCTGCGCTTCGTCCCGCACCGGCGGAAGTGGAAGCCGCCCCGGCTCAATAGTTCCCGGCAAGATCGAGACGATGACCGAATCCAGAGACCTACCCAAGAGCGCAGCACAACGGATCGCATTCATTTTCCCCGGCCAAGGCTCGCAGGCCGTGGGCATGGGCAAAGAGCTTTTCGAAAAGTTTCCCATCGCGCGGAAGACATTTGAAGAAGCCGACAATGCGCTGGGCTACAAATTGTCGCAAGTTTGCTTCGAGGGTCCGGAAGAGCAATTGCGCCTCACCGAGATCACCCAACCGGCGATACTCACGGTATCGGTCGCAGCGCTCCGAGTTCTTGAGGGGCGGGTACCCAAGCCCAGCTTTGTGGCAGGACACAGCTTGGGAGAATATTCGGCCCATGTGGCTTCGGGCACGATGACCTTTGCAGACGCCATACGCACTGTGCGCAAACGCGGCAAGTATATGCAGGAAGCGGTGCCGGTCGGTGTCGGAGCGATGGCGGCAATCCTGGGCTTGGAATTGGAAAAGGTTTCCGCGGTTTGCCAGGAAGCGGCGCAGGGAGAAGTCTGCTCGCCAGCCAACATCAATTCGCCTGAGCAGATTGTGATCTCCGGTAACACTGCGGCCGTGGAACGTGGAACAAAGCTTGCCGACGAGCGTGGCGCGAAGCGCGCGAAGTTGCTGCCTGTCAGCGCGCCTTTCCATTGCTCGCTGATGAAGCCCGCACAGGACCGTCTGGAGGCGGACCTGAACGCGCTGAAGACACAGAAGCCCGTGTACCCCGTCGTTTGCAACGTCGAAGCATCTTTGGTCAGCGATGAAATCCGCGCGCGCGAAACCCTGGTCGCGCAGGTGACGGGCTCAGTAAAATGGGAACAGAGTATGCGCCTCCTGATTGAGAAAGGCGTTCAGACCTTCGTGGAGATCGGCCCGGGGAAAGTTCTATGCGGGTTAATGCGGCAGATTGACCGATCGAAGACCTGTCTGAATGTCGCCGACGACGCGTCGCTCACAAAAGCGCTGCAGCAGTTCGGAAGCTAGCAGTCCGGAGGTGCGGCCGCCAGACACTACTGGGCTGCAGGGACCAATCCAAAGAGGGACCAGACCAACAATACTTAAACAATGCAGACCAGGCGGTCCCGAAGCACCGGGTTTGGGTATTACCAGAACAATAGAGGCAGCCAAGGCTAGCCAAAGAATCGGACCATAAATGCGCAAGTTTCTTGCACCTGTCTTACCCACCATGCCGCGACCGGTGTGATCGCGATTGAAATTGCCGTGCTGATAAGAAGGGCAACCGGCACGACACCGGGCAGTCGAAGCGTTTTAAATGAAAGACTCCCAGACGCGCAGGCAGCAAATAACAATCCCAACGTCACGGAATAGCTTCAGCTAATTGCCGGTCCCAACAATATTCTGTTCACTGTCTGCAGATACTTTCTAGCGAAACTCCAAATCACAGGGCGGCGAGCTGATCGTCTTATCCGTTTTGTCCACGTAAACCTGGGCGTGTTGCGCTCGGTCATTCACGATCAGGTCGATGACTACTCCACTCCCGCCACCGGGACAATTGCTCTCGCCATAAATCTGATAATTCTTGACGATGCCCCATTGGCCGCCTTGTCCCCAGTCTTGCATGAATTCATTGAATGGATACTGCGAGTGATTCTGCGGATGCTGCTTCCAGCCGGGATCGGCATAGTAGATGCCGTAGGCCGTTTCAAAGTCCTGTTTTTCCAGCGCAGAAAAAAATCTATCGGCGACATGTTTTTCCGGCCAGAAGCGGTTCCACCAGCCCACGAAGGCCAGGATCAGAACCAGAACGATTGCCGAAATAATCCGGATTCTTTTCTTCCGCTCTTTTTCGGGATGGTACTCTTTGGCGTCCAGTAGAGTCATGGCTTCCTAGAATAACGGACGCCGCCGGTAAGTCAAAAGTTGCTGGAATATAGGAGGAATTAGGAAATTGACAAATCCGAGCGTATTGCCAGTTCTCACAGCGTCCGCTTGAACAGCGGGATAGCGATTCCAAGGGTGATGGCCGCAAAGATCGAAAGGAACAGCATGTCTCCCCCCACCGCCGCTAAGGTGGTTTCTTTTAGCAGCAAACATTTGAAACCATCCACGGCGTAGGTGAATGGGTCAACTTTGGCGACCGCCCGCAACCACGGCGGAAACGCCTGGATGGGATAGATGGCGCCGCTAGGAAAAAACAGCAGCGTATTGAGAATGCCAAACATCGCCCGCGGCACCAGTGGGTCGTCGATGCGCACCATGAGCAGAAACATCATAGTGTTGAAGGCGAGCGACGTCAGCACGATCATCACCAGCAGCCCCACCATCGTGACCGGATTAAAGATCGTACTCACACCCGAAATCAGCGCCCCGATCACGCAAATGATCACGCCCGTCATCACCGCCTTGATCGCCCCCGCCAGGTTGAGGCCCAACACGAGTTCGAGCTTGGTGATCGGCGTGACCAGGTAGCCTTCATGAACTCCGCGGGCCTTATCGTCGATATACAACATGCCGCCGCCGATCATCACGGAGACAAACATCGCCAAAGTGAGTGAGCCCGGCAGCAGATACTTCATGTATTCGATGTATGGGTAGAGTTCGACAATCTCAAGCGCAGTCTGTTGCAGGATGCGCGGCTCAACCGTGGGTTGGTTCAGCGAATTGACCAGGTCGGTCAGTTCCGACTCTAGCGCGGAGCTCATGAAGTTGTCGCTGTTATCCACGACTAGCGCGATCTGCGGATGGTTTTCCTCGTAAACGCGCCGCGAGAACTGGGGCGGGATGATCACTGCCCCATCGAGCTTGCCGTTGCGCACGTCCTCCATCGCATGTTTTTCGTTGTCGTAGTAAACCGGCACGAAGGTGCGAATGTTGGCACGCACGGAGTCGAAGGCTTCGCGAATGCGCAACGCCTGCGTCCCTCCGTCCTGATCGACAATGGCAAGTTTGGCATCGCGAATTTTGCCCCCAAACGCGTTGCCCAAAATGATCAACTGCACCAGGGGCATGATCATTGACGCCATCATGAGCGCCGGCGAACGAAAGAACTTCCGCATTTCACGCTCGACGATCGCCATCATCCGGTTCATAGGTTCAACCCCGGGCAGTTCATGGCCGCAACCCCGGGCTCTGCGGCATCACGAAGGCATATGCTTTCTGCAGTTCGTCGCGCAACTGCCTGCCGGTGTAATGCACGAATACGTCGTCCAAGGTCGTGTTCTGCACCGAGAGCGACTTCACCTCAACCCCGGCTTCAACCGCCATTTCCACCAGTTCAGTCGTGGTGCGCGAACCATTGCCAGTGAGCACTCGATACATGCCCGCTCCCTCGTGCTGCACGGACGTGACCTCGTCGAGCGTATGCAGGCGCTGCTCCCAATCCTCTGGAGGATCCTCAAACTGCGCTTCGATCACGTTTGATCCGGGAACGCTGGCCTTCAAAGCCATGGGCGAGTCCAGCGCGACCAGTTTGCCGTGGTCAACGATTGCGATCCGATCGCAGAGCCGGTCGGCTTCATCCATGTAGTGCGTAGTAATAAGGATCGTTAGTTGCCGATGGCTCTTGATGTTGCCCAGCATCTCCCAAACGGCCACGCGTGAAACCGGATCCAACCCGGTGGTGGGCTCATCGAGGAAAAAGATTTTTGGATGATGCACCAGCCCGCGAGCGATCTCCAATCGTCGCCGCATACCGCCAGAGAGCGTCTTGGTCTGCGCATCGCGCCACTTGGTTAAATCCACCAGGCCGAGCAACTCGTCGATTGAGCGCTTTCTTTCTTTCGCCGGCACGTCGTAGAGCTTGGCGTAGATGTTCAAATTCTCTTCCACCGTGAGATCGAGATCGCTGGTCAGCGCCTGCGGGATCACGCCAATCATCCGTCGCGCCGCGTTTGGTTCTTTTGCGACATCGTGCCCCGCAACCCATGCCGTCCCCGAAGTGATTGGAATCAGAGTCGTCATCATGCGGATCAGGGTCGACTTTCCCGCGCCATTCGGGCCGAGCAAGCCGAAGATTTCGCCTTCTTTCACATTGAATGAGACATCGTCCACGGCAATGAAGTCGCCGTACTTCTTGACAATGTGCTGCACTTCGATTGCATAGGGAGTATCATCCGCAGCCGTAGAGGAGCCGCTCGTTTTAGCGTTTGCATCGACCGTCATGGCTGCCCCGCTGCCGCCGCGCTTTGCGAATTGCTCTCGCCCTTCATCTGCGCTGGCGAAACCAGCACTTCGGCCGTCATCCCCGGTACGAATGCGCCTTTCGGATTGTCGAGCCGAACCTTCAACACGATGGTCTTGATGTCCCGCTTGCGGCGGCTCACATCGCGCTGTGTAGCAAAATCGCCTTCCACTCCTTTGAAGAAAACCTTGCCACTGGTGATCGTTCCTCCGGGCAGACGCACGCGCATCACATCTCCGTAACCGATGTGGTCCGCATAGGTTTCCGGGATAGCGGCTCTTACCCACGTGTCTGTCAGATCGACAATGGTCACAATGGGCGCACCGATGTTGACCACTTCTCCCTGCCGCGCCGCACGCACCGAAACTGTGCCGGTAACAGGCGCATAGACATTGGTGTAGCCCAACCGCACGGCAGCTTGATTTTTCTGAGCGACGGCATTCTTGAGATCAGCCTCAGTCGATTGAACAGTACTTTTCGCTGCATTGGCTTGCTGCGTGCGCGCAATAGCCGAGTTCAGGTCCGCTTCCGCCGCCTTCACTAATTCCTGTTGCGCCTGCGCGGTCGCCTGCGCGGCCTGCAAGTTGGTCTCAGCCTGAACGCGATCCTGATCTGACTGGACACCAGCCTTGGCCAATTCGATCATGCGCCGGCTGTCGCTTTCCGTGCGATCGAGCGCAGCCTTTGCCTGTAGAAGTTGCGCCTTGGCTGAAGAGAGCTTGGCCCGAGCATTGGCGACGTCGCTAGAAGTTGAGCCAGAGGTGGATAGTTCGGTGTGCTGCATCTCCGCTACTTTGTGCTGCAAGCTTGCGATGTTTGCCGCAGCCGCGGCTTCCTGCGTCTGCAACTCGGAGGGATCGAGCACGGCGATCAGGTCTCCGGCCTTCACCGGAGTGCCTTCATCCACCAGCAACCGCTGGATGCGGCCTTCCACCTGTGCGCTGACAATTACCTGATTCGAATCGACCGTGCCGATGAGCACCAAGTCTTTGGAATGGTCAGCGGAGAAGGCATAGTAGATAACCGCGATCACGAAGATGATCCCGAGAAGAATGAAAAAGCGGTTGCGAGCACTCATTTGTGTACTCCTGGTGCGCCGCTGGCACCGGGCAGAAACAGCGCCGCAGAAATAAAATCGAGAACTGCGGCTCGCCGTTCGGCGATACGCTGGGGTGCTAGCGGGTTGAAGTGGACGATCCGGTGCATCACCGGCGCGCTGCTGAAATAGAAAACGATCATGGAGATCATCGAAGGAACGAAATGCGCCGGGTCCACCTTGCGGAATTCGCCTTCCGCGATTCCTTTGCGCAACAGTTCCCCCACCCGCCGGTAGATCGGTTGAAAGTAAGTCTTGACCAGTCTGTCGATATGCACCGAGTTGCCCTCGCGCGCCCGCATCATCTCGCGCTGCATCAGTTTGGGATAAATCTGGTTTGAAGCAATGAAGTCGAAATATGCGCCTGCGTAAGCCATGATCTTTTCGCGCGGCGGCAGGTCGCTGTCGAGCACGTGAAAGACCTTTGCCTTCATCCCGGAAAACGCGTTGTCGAGCACTGCGCCGTAGAGCGTTTCCTTGTCCTTAAAGTAGTAATACAGCAGCGCCTTGTTGACCCGCGCCTCGCGCGCAATGGCGTCAGTGCGCGCTCCGGCAATCCCGTGCTCGGCAAACTCTTGTGCCGCAGCCTGCAGAATGGCGGCGCGGCTCTCCTCCGGCTGCCCGCGAGAACCCATGCGAGGGTGACGACGATGGCGGAAGAGTTGGGCCATGGCTTAATTAACTAGTTAGTTAGATTAAGTATACGAGGATTGGGGCAGGGATTGCAAGTCAAAGTGAATCCGGAAGATTGGAGGTTGCGGTTACCGCGCCCCGCCCGCGATCGAAGGCACGAGCAGGACTTCATCCCCATCCTGGAAGGCATAACCCGGCCCACCCAGAAAGCGGATGTCTTCCTCGTTCACATAAATATTGAGAAAGCGGCGCACCTGTCCAGCCTCGTCGCGCAGATGGGGCTTCAGGTCCGGAAACTTCTCATCGAGGGCGGAGAACAGTTCTCCCAGGTTCGTGGCCGAACACGCGAGTGAGCTTACGCCCGCGGTGTGCCGCCGCAACGCGGTCGGAATTTGTACTGTGATTGCCATCGTATGCCTCCTCTATGCGCCCACAGTGGCCGCCGCTTCTTTCCCGACCTCGACAGTGTCCAGCGTTTCGTGCAGATACTTTTCGAATTCGGCCAGCTTGGGTGCAATCGGTCTCTCGATCTCATATACGCCAGCGAGCACATCCGTCGTCTTCAAGCCGTTGCCGGTAATGCACAACACGGTCGTTTCCTCGGGCAGGATGCGGTCCTGGCGATAGAGCTTGCCTGCACTACCCACGGTCACGCCGCCGGCGGTTTCGGTAAAAATGCCTTCAGTTTCCGCCAGCAGACGTATCGAATCGATCACTTCGGGATCACTCACGTCCTCGCTCCATCCGCCGCTGTGCTTGATGGTCTTGATGGCATAGTGCCCGTCGGCGGGATTGCCAATGGCGAGCGAACGCGCGATGGTGGTCGGTTTTTGCGGGTCGATCTCAGCGCTGCCGGTCTTCACCGCCGTAGAAATCGGTGAGCACCCGGTAGCCTGCGCTCCAAAAAACTTCACTGGCTTCTCTTCGACTAACCCCAGCTTGATCAGTTCGTCGAACGCCTTCTTGACCTTCGTGATCAAAGACCCGCCAGCCATGGGAATTACTACGTTGTCAGGCAGCCGCCAGCCCAGTTGCTCCGCGATTTCGAAGCCGACGGTCTTCGAGCCCTCGGCGTAGTAGGGCCGCAAGTTGACATTGACGAAACCCCAGCGCTGCTGTTCGGCAATCTGCGAGCACAGGCGGTTCACCTGGTCGTAGTTTCCCGCGATGCGGACTACATTCGCGCCGAAAACTTGCGTGCCGAGAATCTTCGCTGGCTCGAGATCGGACGGAATAAATATCCAAGCCGTGAGACCGAGGCGCGCTGCGTGCGCCGCCACCGCGTTAGCCAAGTTTCCGGTTGAAGAACAAGCGACCGTATCAAAGCCGAAAGCCTGCGCCTGTGCCAGCGCCACGGCAACCACGCGATCCTTGAAGCTCAGAGTCGGCAGACATACGGCGTCATTCTTGATGTAGAGATTCTGCGCGGCAGTTTTCGCATCACTCTTATTGCCAGCTAGGCGCGCAGCCAGACGCGGCGCCTGACAGAGCGGCGTAAATCCGACTGGCAGTCGGGGCTCAAAGCCCGCCGGCAAAGGCAGCAATTCGGAATAGCGCCACATGTTCGGCGGCCGTTGCGAAATTCGCTCACGGCTGAACGTTCCTTGGGCTACTGCGTTCCTGATCGCGTCATAGTCGTAGGTAATTTCCAGAGGAGAGAAGCACTCGTCACAGATCGAGCGGGGCTGGTTTCCCCAGCTTCGGCCGCATTCCCGGCAGCGCAGTTCGTATTGAGCCATTTGGCTACTCGCTTTCTTTGGCAGCAGCGAATAGCTGGGGACGAGCCGGGAAAAAGTGCCCAAAAGAGAAAAGGCCTCTTTTCCAGGAAATAGGAAAAGAGGTTATCGGAATGCAAATACAAATAAGCTTCGCATCCGAATCTCATGTTCCCCGTTTCCGGGCGGGAGTTGGCACCTGGCGGTCGGGATATATGATCCCGATCCGGTTGCCGTGGCGTCATAGGGCTCGTCCCTCAGCCACTCTGCATGAAATTCCGGTTTGCCCCGAAAGGCAAACTTGTCCTTATGATGCTACACATCCGAATGTGGATCGTCAAGAGGCCAGCGTATCGCGGCTTGGGCCAGTTGTTCCGAACGCTCTCCATCAGTACACTCTGTTCGCGAGGTGTACATGGGCAAGATGGGAAAGCATTTTGGGCGTTTAACACTGGGTTCGAAACAAGCAATTTTTTGTTTGCGCAGCGTCGTCGTCCTGTCGCTTGTGAGCAGCGGCCTCCTATTTCTTGAATTATGTTCCGCTCAGACCCTCGGTTTGCCCAGCGAGACACCGGCTACGTTCACGCCTGTCACGTCGAGCTTTGACCACATCAAGCGCGATGTGATGATCCCGATGCGCGACGGAGTAAAACTGCACACCGTCATCGTTCTGCCCAAAGGCGCAAAGAACGCGCCGATCCTATTGACGCGAACCCCTTACAGCGCGACTGCACAAACCAGTCATGCCGATAGCTCGCACCTCGGTCCGATCCTGAGTGGCTATGACAATGCGACCGACGCGATCGTCGAAGGTGGCTATATCCGCGTGGTGCAGGATGTTCGCGGAAAGTATGGCTCTGAGGGCGACTATGTGATGACCCGCCCGCTGCACGGGCCGCTAAACCCTACGCCGGTCGATCACTCCACCGACACGTATGACACTATCGACTGGCTGGTCAAGAATGTCCCAGAAAGCAATGGCAAAGTTGGCATCCTCGGCATTTCCTACGACGGTTTCACCACCCTGATGGCATTGGTCAACCCGCATCCGGCCTTGAAAGTCGCGGTGCCCATGAATCCCATGGTCGATGGCTGGATGGGCGACGACTGGTTTCACAACGGCGCTTTCCGCGAACAGAATATGAATTACATCTACCAGCAGGAGGCCACGCGTGCGTCGGAAGAAAAATGGTGGACGAACCACTTTGACGACTACGACGTTTTCATGGAGGCCGGCTCAGCCGGTGAACTCGGTCGTCGCCACGGACTAGATCAAGTCGGCTTCTGGCGCAAACTTCTTGATCATCCGAGTTACGATTCCTGGTGGCAAGAACAAGCGATGGACCGCATTCTCGCCGCTCAGCCTCTGAAAGTGCCCACCATGCTGGTCGACAGCCTGTGGGATCAGGAAGATATCTACGGGGCACCCGCGGCCTACAAAGCGCTCAAAGCAAAAGACGCCAACAACGATAAGCTATTTCTGGTGCTCGGCCCCTGGCATCACGGCCAGGAAATTGGCGATGGCAGCTCGCTTGGAGCACTAAAGTTTAATAGCGATACCGGGCTCTATTTCCGGCAGGAAATTCTGCGGCCCTTCCTGGATCAATATCTCAAAGACGGCGCGCCTAAGGCCGACATCGCGCCCGTTACCGCTTTTGAAACCGGAACGAACACGTGGCGTCGACTGCCCTCGTGGCCAGCTGGCTGCGCAAGTGGCTGCACCGTTCAACCAACGCCACTCTATCTCAACGCCGGTCTGAAGCTTAGTTTGGCCGCTCCCAAGCCGGGCGACGCGGCGTTCGACGAATATATTTCCGACCCCGCCAAACCCGTACCTTTCCGCCGGCGTCCCATTCAACCCATTGGATACGGCGATCGCTTCACTTGGGCGGAGTGGCTGGTCGACGACCAGCGCGAAGCTTCTGGCCGTCCAGATGTCGCGGTGTTCACCTCCGACGTGCTTACCGCACCCATGAAGATCAGCGGACAGCCGGTTTCCAATCTCGTAGCCTCGACCAACGGCACGGACTCTGATTGGGTGGTCAAGTTGATCGACGTATATCCCGACGAAGTGGCCGGCGACGCCGCTATGGGCGGCTATCAGTTAATGATTTCCGCCGACATCTTCCGCGGCCGTTATCGCGAAAGCCTGGAGACCGCTAGGCCCATCGCCCCGGGCCAGCCGCTGCTCTATCGCTTCAACCTTCCCACGGCAAACCACGTCTTCCTGCCCGGCCACCGCATCATGGTGCAGATTCAATCCAGCTGGTTCCCGCTGTACGACCGCAATCCGCAAACTTTCGTTCCCAACATCTTCTGGGCAAAGCCGGACGACTACCGCAAAGCTGCACAGCGCGTGTATCACACGCCCGCCCAAGCCAGTTTTATCGAGCTGCCTCTGGTGAGGACGCCGTAGGAGTCCGAACGATTCCCAGCCGTGGCGAGGGTTTATTATTCAGTAAAACGCCGGCTAAATTCCGGCAATCGGCAACGCTACCGGCTGTACTGATTCCTCTTTTTATCTGCGTGCCGCTCCAGTCCGAACTGGATCAGCCGGTCAATTAGATCCGCATAGTCGATCCCTGAAGCCGCCCACAGCTTGGGATACATGCTGATGGCCGTGAAGCCTGGCATGGTGTTGATCTCGTTCAGAAAAATCTTGCGCGTCTGCGGATCCATCAGAAAATCCACGCGCGCCAGGCCGGAGCAATCCACGGCTTTGAAAGATCGCACGGCCAGTTCCTGAACTTTCTTCGTTTCCGCCTTGGTGAGCTTCGCCGGAATGATCAGCTCGGACCCTTCGTCGAGATACTTGGCGTTGTAGTCGTAGAACTCTTTCACCGGGACAATTTCACCCGGCAGCGACGCTGCTGGTTCGTCGTTGCCGAGCACCGAGCATTCGATCTCGCGCGCCTTATTTTTCTTTCCACCCACGCCTTGCTCGATAACAATCTTGCGGTCGAATTTCGCCGCTTCCTCAATGGCAGGCCCAAGTTCCTTGCGGTCGTGCGCCTTGCTGATTCCGACCGACGATCCCAGATTCGCGGGCTTCACAAAAACTGGATATCTCAACTTGCTCTCCACAAATTTCTGAACCTTCTTCGGATCTTTCTCCCAGGCACCGCGAAGAATCGTGACGTGCTTCACGATGGGGATTCCCGCGGCAATAAACAAGGACTTCATAATGTCCTTGTCCATACCCGCGGCCGAGCCCAGCACACCCGCGCCCACATAAGCGATGTCAGCCAGTTCGAGCAACCCCTGAATGGTTCCGTCCTCGCCGAATGTGCCATGCAGCACAGGAAAAATCACATCCACGTTGATAGCGCGATCACTGGCGCGCCGCGTGAGCGCGGCATCCGTCTGAAAGGGCACAAGGCCGCTGTGCCGATGCACTGGCTCCGGCGGCACCACCACCGCTTCGCCGCGGGCAAGCACAGCCGCGGCTTGGGTTGTTTCGGGATCGCCAGCACGCAGATGACGTGGCTCGATCACCAGCTTGCCCTGCAGCAGATTCTCAGCGTGCTCGGCAGTCAGCCAGTGGCCGTCCTTGGTAATGCCGATAGGCACGACCTCATATTTATCTTTATCGATAGCTTGCAAAACCGATGCAGCCGAAAGCAGCGAAACTTCATGCTCACCGCTACGACCGCCGAAAAGAATTCCGACACGAAGCTTTTTCATAGTCTTTTACAATATCTTTTTTCCGAACGCCGACAGCGCCAACTCCACCGCCAAGTCCGCCGTCTGGTTGTGTTCGTCGATTACCGGATTCACTTCGACGATCTCGAAGCTCAGCATGCGTCCATGATCGGCAATGATTTCCATGGCCAGGTGCGCTTCACGATAAGTAGCGCCGCCCCGCACCGGAGTGCCCACGCCCGGCGCATCCTCCGGATCGATCCAATCCATATCAAGCGAAATATGATAGCCGGCGGTTCCACGCCCGGCCATGCGCAGCGCCTCTTCCATCACAGTACGCATGCCGCGCTCGTCAATGTCGCGCATGGTGAAAACGCCGATGCCTGCGCGGCGCACATTTTCTTTTTCAATCGCGTCAATGTCGCGCACTCCCACCAGCACACAGTTCTCCGGCTTCACCTTGGGAGAAAAATCAAAGATATTCGAAAGCTCGGCCGGACCCAACCCCATGAGTGCGGCCAGCGGCATCCCGTGCACATTGCCGCTCGGCGAGCTCTCGGGCGTATTAATGTCGGTGTGCGCGTCAATCCAGATCAGGCCGATGCGCTGGTTCTGGCGGCGGTAGAATTCCGCGACTCCAGATACCGTACCTGCCGCCATTGAGTGGTCCCCGCCGAGCGCCAGTGGAATCTTCCCCGCTTCCAACGTCTTTACCACCAACTCCGCGTGCTTGGTGCACGTCGCGGTGATTTCCTTTAAATACTTGGCGTGCGCGTCGCCCTCTTTCTTCTGTTCAGGTATGGCCACGGCAATGTTGCCGCCGTCCTCCACTTCGTGCCCCAAAGCTTCCAGCCGCGCCTCAAGCCCCGCCACGCGCACCGCCGAAGGCCCCATATCGACTCCACGCCGAGACTGTCCCAGATCCAGTGGCACACCAATCACACGAATCTTCTTCGGAACAATGTTGGTGGTGCTGATCGTTGTCGTCATAGTCCAGGAATCGAATCAGTGAGTGAGTGATTGATTCAATGTCTTTATCACGGGTACAGCCGGTGCAGCATTCGCGGGAACGGAATCGTCTCCCGCACATGCTCCAGGCCGCAGATCCAGGCCACGGCCCGCTCAATGCCCATGCCGAATCCGCCGTGCGGCACGCTGCCATACTTGCGCAGGTCCAGATACCACTTGAACGCTTCCTCCGGCAATCCGTGTTCGTGGATCCGCTGCACTAGCAATTCGTGCGATGCCATACGTTGCGACCCGCCGATGATTTCCCCATAGCCTTCCGGCGCCAGCACATCCACACACAGAGCCAGCTCGGGGCGCTGCGGATCCGGCTCCATGTAGAACGCTTTCACCTTCGCCGGATACCGATGCACCATCACAGGCTTGTCAAATTGCGCGGAAAGATAGGTCTCATCCGGCGAGCCCAGATCGCCGCCCCACTCGAACTTCGCTTCCAGCGCGCCCTTGGCGTGGCCTTCCTGCAGATTCTTCACGGCATCGTCATAACTGATCCGCGGGAAAGGCGGCACAATCTTTTCGAGCTTGGAAAGGTCGCGGCCGATTGCCTGCAGATCCATGCGGCGGCGCTCCAAGCAACGCTTCACCACGAAACTGATCAATCCCTCAGCCAAATCCATCAGATCGTCGAGTTCGCCATAAGCAATTTCCGGCTCGACCATCCAGAACTCGGTTAGGTGACGCCGCGTCTTCGATTTCTCGGCGCGAAACGTTGGACCGAACGAATACACCTTGCCCAGCGCCATCGCCGTGGCTTCGATGTAAAGCTGCCCGGACTGTGTGAGGTATGCTTGCTCGTCGAAATAATCGACGGGAAAGAGCGTGCTTGTGCCTTCGCAAGCCGCCGGAGTAAGGATCGGCGGATCGGTGAGCGTGAAGCCGCTCTCGTCGAAAAAATCGCGCACTGCTTTAACGATTTCCGCCCGCACCCGCAGAATCGACGCCTGCCGCTGCGACCGCACCCACAAGTGCCGGTGCTCCATCAGGAACTCGGTGCCGTGCTCCTTCGGAGTAATGGGATAAGGATCAGACTCCGGCACGCGCTGCACCACCCGCACGTTCATCACATCAAGCTCGTAACCGCCCGGCGCGCGCTTGTCCGCACGTACCTTGCCCTCGACGATCACACTTGACTCCTGCGTCAACGTCTTGACCGCCTCGAACACTTCCGGCGTGACCGCGTTCTTTGGCACCACGCCCTGAATCACGCCCGAACCGTCGCGAAACTGCGGAAACAACAGTTTTCCGCTCTCGCGCAAGTTATAGAGCCAGCCCCGCAGGGTGACCGGCTGTCCCTCGTGCTTCCCGATCTCAGCAATCGTAGTTACAGGTGAAGACATAGTGTAGAGACCCGCTTACCGATGAGCACGCTGAAACCGTCGAGAAAACAAATGATTTGGCCGTCTTTACCTCGGCGTTCTTGCGTCCCCGGCGGTGAAAGCGCTTAAGCCGTTTCAAGCTTCTCGAACGTCTCCCTCAGCTTATCCAGCGGATTCACTTTTTCGCTTTCTCCGAGTTCCAGCATTAATGGTGGCGTTTGCGGCGCGGATCGCAACAATTCCATCGCTTCCTTCCAGTCGATGGTCCCCAGCCCCGGCCACAAGTGAGAATCTTGGACTTTGGCATTATCGTGAACGTGCGTGGAGCAGACCTGCTTCCGCAGGATCTCGAAAGCCTCGCTCACCGAACCCATCATGTGCGCGTGCCCGAAATCGAAGCAGATTCCCACATCGTCAAAGTGCGCGGCGCGGATCATCTCCACCAGTCGATCCGGCGTGGAAAGCTCATTCGGAATGTTTTCCAGCAGAATGCGCACGCCCAGCGGCTTGGCAAATGCCCGCAGGTGCTCGATCGAGGTCATCGCCGACTCGAACTTCTTCTCGCTGAAACTCTCGTTGGGCACTCCCAGGTGCTGTACCAGAAAACGAAATGGAATCTGCTCCGCAATCTCCAGTGCCCGTTTCACTTCATCCATCGCCTCCACCAGACCAGCTCGATCCGTGGATGCCAGATTAATCGGCGGAGCTCCAGTCCGTCCCCATTCGTAGTCCGCGTACAGCGGCGAGTGCACGGAATTCAACGGCACCCCACTCCCCCGAAACCACTCGGCAATCTCTCTCACGTGAGCCTTGCGGTTGGCATAGTCGAGGTGCTGCCGTGCCGCGAAAATCTCAATCGCCTGCACTCCGTTGCGAGCAAGGCCATCCAAAATTCCCGGATGAAGCCGCTCCTTCACATACAAATAAGTTGATACCGCCTTCACCATGCCCGATCCTTATCAAGAATTGCTGATTGGAGCCCAATTGTTAAAGCTGATTGTCGATTTTCGATCAACAATCTGAAATCAACAATCAGCAATTGTCTAGTAGCCCACTGCCTTCCCATTATGCCTGTAGTCGCTGGCGCCCAGCCGCTCGCCCGTCTTGGGGTCGATGGCAATGCACTCTGCGTCGCTCCAATAGGGAGAAACGTCCCCACCGTCGTACAAACCGAACTCCACGTTATATCCCATCTTCTGCAACACGCTCACCGTATCCGGCGAAAACCATTGCTCGACGTTTAACACGTCGGGCACCCACTGGTTATGGAAACGCGGAGCGTCCACCGCCTCCTGAATATTCATTCCGTAATCCACAACGCCCATCAGCACATTCGCCACTGTGGTAATAATCTTTGAACTTCCGGGCGAACCCAAAACCAGAAATGTTTTCCCGTCATGCACGACAATGGTCGGCGTCATCGATGACAGTGGACGTTTCCCCGGCCCAATGGCATTCGCTGCGCCCTGTCTCAATCCATCGGAATTCGGCACTCCGGGCTTCGAAGAGAAGTCATCCATTTCGTCGTTCATCAAGAATCCCAACCCATCCGCCGTCACCCGCGAACCGAACCAGTCATTGATCGTGGTCGTCACCGCGACCGCATTCCCAGCCGCATCCACCACCGAATAGTGGGTGGTGTGCGGCGACTCATGAATTCCCAGCGCTTGCGGATGCGCCGCCGCGTACTGTTCCAATTCGCTGAAAATCGATGGCCGCTTTAAATCCTTGCTGGCAGTGGCGTGGGCATCGTCAATTGAATCTCGCCACGCCGCACCATACTTCTTGTCGATGAGTTGTGCCACCGGAATCTTCGCGAAGTCCGGATCCCCCAGGAATTCCGCACGATCAAAGAACGCCCGCCGGAACGCCTCCGTCGTAAAGTGAATCGATTGCGCCGACCGGCTCTCCAGCTTGCCCAGATCGTATCCTTCGAGAATATTCAGCGACTCTATCAGGACAGTTCCGCCGGAAGACGGCGGAGGCGCGCTGATCACCTCGTACCCGCGATAAGTCCCACGAATCGGCTCGCGTTCCTTCACCTCGTAATGAGCCAAGTCGTCCGCGGTGATCAGGCTGCCGCCTTTCTGCATCACAGCCGCCAGCTCCCCCGCCAACCGCCCGTGATAAAAATCATCCGGTTTCGCGGCTATCCTCTCCAGCGTTCGCGCCAAATCCGGCTGGCGGAAAATCTCTCCCGGCTGGTAATAGTTGCCATCGCGCTGAAAGATTCGCCGCGATTCCGCGAACTGGGTTAAATATTTGTCATGCAGATCGCGCGCCTCGCCCCAGCTCAGCGGATAACCCTCGCGGGCCAGCCGAATCGCCGGCGCCATCACCTGTTTCAACGTCAGCTTCCCAAATTCTTGCTCGGCATAAACCATGCCCGCGACTGATCCCGGCACTCCAATCGCCTTGTATCCAATCGTGCTAGCGTTTTCGATCACGTTGCCCTGTGCGTCCAGATACATGTCGGCTTTCGCCGCCGCCGGAGCCTTTTCCCGATAATCGAGAAAATGCGTCTTGCCGTCGGCCATGCGAACCAGCATGAATCCACCGCCGCCGATATTTCCCGCCGCCGGATGCACCACTGCGAGCGCGAATCCCGTAGCTACCGCGGCATCCACCGCATTGCCACCGGCCTGCATGATCTCGACCCCGGCACGCGAGGCCAACTCATGAACGCTGACCACGATTCCGTGCTGTGCGTGCACCGGCTGCGTCGACCCGAAAGCCAGCCGCCCTCCGCAGGCCGCGGCAGCCGCCATCAGCAGCAAAATCAATGATTTGTGCCGGAATCGCATCAGATCGCAGATGTCCAGGAATGGGCGGACTCTTGAGGCTAGCCGACGGCGGCAAGCAGAGTCAAATCACCCAGGTGTGGCCGGTGTCCCGCTCGCCGAGGCGAAGCGCTCGATCAGGCCTTTCTCTTGCGAGTCTTCGGCCCGGCAGACCTTTTCTTATTCTTACTGGCGGACGAAAGAGGTTTTGCCTTAGGCGCCTTCGCGGCCACCATTTCATACGACTGCCGGATTAATTCCCGCAGTTCATCCCAGCGCACCGCATCCAGCCGGTCTAGCATGACCCACTTGTAGCGCCCCACATAGGGCGCCGGATGAACATCTTCGCGCTCGATCAGTTCGGCAAAAATCTCCGGCGTGCATTTGAAACAAAGCCGCGGATTGTCCAGGCTGACGATGGCAAAGATCTTCCCGCCGACTTTGAAACAGAGATCGTCGCCCCATTGCAAATTCTCCGCAGCCCCAGGAAATGCCAGACAGAATTCGCGAATCGCATCCACTTTCATGGCATTGATTCTTGCAACGGATTTCCCTTCTATACAATCTAAGTGGCTTCATAGGAGATTTGAAATGCAAACCCGCAAACTTGGCAACTCTGATCTGCACATCACTCCCGTCGGCTATGGAGCCTGGGCCGTCGGCGGTTCCGGCTGGCAATTCGCCTGGGGATCGCAGGACGACAACGACTCCATCGCCGCCATTCACCGGGCACTCGAACTCGGTGTGAACTGGATCGACACCGCCGCCGTTTACGGCCTGGGACACTCCGAGGAGGTTGTTGCCCGCGCGCTGAAGAGCTGGCAGGGGGCCAAACCCTACATCTTTACCAAGTGCAGCCTGCGCTGGGATTCCCAAGGTCAGGTGAAAAAAGTTCTCAGCGCCGATTCGATCCGCGGCGAAATCGAAGACAGCCTCCGCCGTCTTTCCGTCGATGTGATTGACCTCTACCAGATCCACTGGCCTCCCGACCCCGACTCCCCTGCGCTCGAAGAAGGCTGGTCCACTCTCGCCGACCTCAAACGCGAAGGTAAAGTGCGCTGGATCGGTGTTTCCAATTTCAATGTCAAACAACTGAAACGCGCCAAGGCCATCGCGCCCGTAACTTCGCTGCAGCCGCCGTACTCTCTGATCCATCGCGAAGTCGAAGACGAGATTCTTCCCTACTGCCTGCGCGAAGGCGTCGGAGTCATTGTTTATTCCCCGATGGCTTCCGGCATCCTGACCGGCGCCATGACCCGCGATCGCGCCGCCAGACTGCCTCAAGATGACTGGCGCAAAAGCCATCCCGACTTCACCGAACCGAATCTCTCTCGCAATCTCGATCTGGTCGATCGCCTGCGCGAGATCGCTAAACGTAACAACCGTTCTGTCGGAGAAGTCGCCATCGCCTGGACCCTGCACAACCCGGCAGTCACCGGAGCCATCGTCGGAGCTCGCAATGCGAGGCAAGCCGAAGGCGTAATGCGCGCCGGCGACCTTCGCCTTAACGATAAAGAGGTGAGCGAAATCGAGGACTTCCTCGCCGAGGCCGCGTGAAATGAATTTCACGGCGAAGGCACGGAGAAAAGCGCGCGGCTAGCGTAGCAGTCATTCTCTGCTGTATTCGGTTTCCTGGGCGCCTCCGTGGTGAAATCGGGCCTAAACCTATCCCAACTTCTTGATCACCGTCACTTTGCTGTAAGCCACCCGAAATCCCAGCCGCTCGCAGTTGCGCTGCGAGGTCGTGCCGCCCTGCGTTACCACAACGGCGTACTCGCATCCGGCTTCGGCCGCCGCCGCCAGGCGCACGCGTAGCAGCGCTGTCTGCAGCCCACGTCCGCGAAATTCGGCTGCCGTTCCGGCCCCGCACAAGGCGAATCCCCGATGCTCCGCAATGACGAGCCCTGCTCCGCAAGCCACCATTTTGCCTTCGACACTCGCCGCGAACGTCAGAGCCCCTTCCATCTGGTAGAGCGGCATCAGCAGATCCCTGAACGCCTCCGGTGCGCCATCGGGAAAAAACGCGCGCTCCACGATGGCGCCTAATTCTCGCGCCTCTTCCGGGCGCCCGCGCCGAATCTCGCAGCCCGCAGGAGCAACCGGCAACTCCCCTTTCGGATCGAGTCGCCGGTAGAGCACATTGTTCAATTCCGCAATGCCGTAGCCACGCTCCTTGAACATCTCAAACACAGCCGGGTCGTGCAGCGGACAAAGATCCACCTGCGATGGAGCTTTGTGCGAACGGTAAAATTGCTCGACTCGATCCAAATCCTCTGCCGTAAAGGCCCGATCAAAGCCCAAGCCCGTCGCCCGTCCGATGGGCGATCCCAGCCCCGCGAATATCATATGCCCGCCACAGATTTCTTCCTCTGCGGCTCCTATCTCGGGCCGTATCTTCTGAAATGCCCGCGCATACAGGACCTGCGGCATTTCTTCCGCAGCCTCAAAACGGCGCGCCCATGCCTTATCCACGAATTGCATGTCAAGAATCCTTTCTGGATTGAAAACCACAATGAGCGGCAAGAACGGAACGCACACACTTCCCCGTGCTTTCGCTCACAGTTGCAAGTTTGCGGACTTAGCGAACGGCAGTCATAGGCAGGAGAGGAGCATACCGGGTTGAGCAGCCTCTGTGCAATTCTATTTTCGCTGCGGCATGGCGAACCAGACTAACCTCTCTTCACACCTGTTCTCTGGCTTCTCCCAGGGCAACGTTCACATCTATTTTTTTCTTGTTGCGGTAGATCGTTACTTTCACGGTATCGCCGGCGCGGTGATTGTTCATCATCTGTGCCAGGGTGTCCTCGTCCTCAACTTTTTCGCCGTCGATGGCCACGATCAGGTCGCCGCCGAGCATGATTGGGATATTCCCCAGATATGCACGCTCAGTGCCACCGCGGAGGCCGGCTTGGTCCGCCGAGCCGCCGGGGATAACCTGTACGATCAGCAAACCGTAATCCACGGGCAAGCCCATTTCATCGGCGAGTTCGGCGCTGATGGGAATCGTGCGCACACCCAAAGCGGGACGGCGCACGCGACCCAGCGTCATCAGGTCGTTGAGCACAGCCTTCGCGGTATTGATAGGAATGGCGAAGCCGATGCCCGCATTCTGGCCGACGCTGGAAAGAATCATCGTGTTGATGCCAATCACTTCGCCGTGCCAGTTCATCAGCGGACCGCCGGAGTTACCAGGGTTGATGGCGGCGTCGGTCTGAATCGCTTCATCGATGGTGGCGCCATTGGGCTCACGCACCGGACGGATCGAACTGACAATGCCGCGCGTCATTGTTCCAGCCAGTCCAAACGGATTGCCGATAGCGTAAACCTTCTGCCCTACCTGCAAGTTGCGTGAGTCGCCGAGCACTGCGGGAACCAGGTCGGGCGCCTTGATCTGAATCACCGCCAAGTCATGAGCCGGATCAGTGCCCACAACCGTCGCCTTATACTTCTTGCGATTGTGCAGCGTGACTTCCACCTGACGCGCGTCGGCAACGACGTGATAGTTGGTGAGTATGTGACCATCCTTGTCGATGACAAAGCCTGATCCCTGACCTTCCTGCGGCACAAGACCGTAGAAGAAATCGAAGGTCATGGCGCGCGAGGTGACGTTCACCACTGACGGAATGTTCTTGCGATAGACGAGAATATTATTCTGCTCTTCGCTGTCGAGCCCTTCATTGCCGGCAGCTTCCGTAATCTCCACTTGCGCGGGATGATTCAACCAATTCGAGGGATGCAGGAAGCTCGAGCGCGAGTTCGAACGCCAAGTCGTGAAGTAGAAGAACGCGCCAGCGATCAGCAGCGCAAATATTGCAGGTCGTATGAGTTTCATAGCTTCAAACCTTCAGGGCTGCGAACCAACCTGAGAACAAACGCTGAAGAAGACCCCATTTGATTCTACGTTCGATTCTAAACAATGTTCCGCCGTGAGGCACGCGGTGGCGGGATCTCTTCTTGCCTGTGGATTTCTGCCTGAAATAATTCAGCCCACGGAGCGAGTAGAAGACTGCAACCGAGTTGAGTTTTGTTTTTCTGTGGCACTTTAAGGGTATCCCCCCCGGTCTACTGGAATCATCAGGTTAGCAAGAAATTCCCCGCAAAATCCGGATGTCAAAGAACTTAGACCTCAAAATCCGTCAAACACAAGGAGTTGCGGGCCGGATCTTGATTCTCGCTCACTGGTGAGTTGTACTGCCTTTGCTCGGGCAATAATGAGCTGATTCGATGTGGGAGGCAAGGTCAGATGTCACATGATGGGTTGAATGGTGCCTCCTTGATTGCTCGAATCGAGGGCCCGGTGCTTGCGATTTCTCCTGCGGTGCCAGAAGACGCCCGAATCTTGAGTTCATACAGCTCTAGCGCTTGGTCGTCGCTTCAGCGCTGAGGTGTTGCCATACCTGCCGCACCTGTTCTCGCGTCTGGTCGAGGGAGCCGGAGTTGTCGATTACGTAGTCAGCGGCTTTGACCTTTTCCGCTTCGGGCAGTTGCGCGGCCATGCGGCGCGCGACTTCTTTGCGGGCGGCGTCGAGCGCCAACTTCTGGCGGGCGGCGAAGCGGGCGACGCGTTGCTCATCGCGGCAGGTCACGACTAGAAGGCGGTCGAAGCGTTTCGCGGCGCCCGCCTCGAGAATGAGGGCGGCCTCCACAATGGCGACAGCATTCGCATCCTGGCTTCCCATTTCTTCCATCCACTCCTCCTGGCTGCGAATCACCGCCGGATGTACGATGCGGTTCAACTCCTCAACCCGGGATGGGATTTGAAATGAGGCTGCAGAAGGCTCTGGCGCGACTGCCGATGAAGTGCTCGAACCGAAGGCAGCTTCCGCAAGTTTGGCGCGGTTGACGCTGAGGTCGGGATTGAGAATTGCCCCGCCGAAGTGGCGCACCACTTCGTTGTAGACCGGTCGGCCGGGCCGCATCAACTCGTGCGCAATCCGGTCTGCCTGGACGAGATGCGCGCCGAGCGCGACGAACATCTCGCCCACAACTGATTTGCCCGACACCATGCCCCCGGTTAGGCCGACCTTCAGCAATCTGCCTCCAAACGAAGAACGTTCGCCACAGAGACACAGAGACACAGAGAAAAACGAACCAAGGGAAAGAAACGGCTTCTCGGTGACTCTGTGACTGTGTAATGAATTCTCATTGAGAATCAGACGCGTGATAGTTCCGGCACGCGGTTGCCCCGACGCATTTTCGCGGCTTTCACGGTGTTATACATCAGCATGGCGATGGTTAGCGGACCGACGCCGCCGGGGACAGGAGTCAGCGCTCCCGCGACTTCGGCCACTTCGGGATGCACATCGCCGACCAGGGTCGATCCTTTCATCCGAAAAGTCTGCTCGCGCTTCGAATTGCCCGCAAACAGGCGCTGAAACTCCGCGGGATCCGTCACCTTGTTCATGCCGACGTCAATCACGGTGGCGCCCGGTTTCACGAAATCGCGTGTTACCATCCCAGCCCGGCCGATTGCGGCCACCAGAATGTTGGCGCGGCGGCAGACTCCCGGCAGATCATGCGTCTTCGAGTGACACACGGTAACCGTGGCGTTGGCATTCATCAGCAGCATGGCGGCGGGTTTGCCGACGATGTCGCTGCGCCCCACGACCACAGCTTCCTGCCCGGCGACGGGAATCTGGCTTCGCTTCAGAATCTCGATTACTCCGGCTGGCGTGCATGGGACGAGCCCGGGGCGCTGAGTCGAAAGGAAGCCTACGTTGACGGGATGGAAGCCGTCAACATCTTTCATGGGATCGACGGCCATGAGCACTTGCTTCGAGTCCACTTGCAGAGGTAGCGGCAGTTGCACCAGGATGCCGTCGATTTCGTCGCGGCGGTTCAGGTTATCGACCAGAGCCAGCAGCTCGGCGGTCGTCGCGGTTTCAGGCGGAGTGTGCTCTTCACTGTAGACGCCAACATCTTCGCAAGCTTTCACCTTGCCGCGAACGTAGATCTCCGACGCCGGGTTGTGGCCGACGAGGACAACCGCCAGGCCGGGACGAACTCCGGCAGCGGCCATTTTCTTCACTTCTGCCGCCACTTCACTGCGGATTTCGTTCGCGATACTGGTACCGTCGAGGATTCGGGCGGGCATTCGGGCTCCGGTCTTCGGCTTCTAGGCCTTGGCTAGAAAATCTTACACCGCCGAGGCCGCTCAGTGCGCCGAGGAAGTGAGCCTCAATAACCCTGTAGGGAATTGGTTTTGCATCGTAGCGTACAATGCTGGTCATGATTGCAAAGGAGTTGCTGGAAATTCTGGTCTGTCCGGCTTGCAAGCAAGCGCTTGAGTATCGTCAAAATCCAGAGAGCTTAAAGTGCAAGCAGTGCCACCGTGTGTATGCGGTAAAAGATGACATTCCCATCATGCTGGTGGACGAGGCAACGATCGAGAAAGCCTAACTCCGATTCGCTGACAACGGAAAACGCGGTGGGCGGCGAGCCGAACCGTAGCACACGCTGGTTCGTCTGCGCACGTTTAAACTTTCATCCCGGTTTCACATCCCTGAAACCTCCCCGTGTGTATCTTCGACTTCTTGACTGCCCCAGGCGGCGGCAAGGGGCGGAGACCGTCGGATTCCCGACCGAAATGACACTCCGTGTCAGTTTTTAGCCGCCGCGAGTACCAAACAGACCTTACGGAAGCGGGGAAGCTCTTGTTAGCCTGCCCGCAACTTCCGATAGACAGAGGGGTTTATGGATCTAAGCCGGCTTGCCACACGTATATGAAACTAGAGGGCAGCCGCGGCACCAGAATTGCATGCAACTTGAATGGCTGCCGATGAGTCTAATAGGCAAAAGTGGTAGGTAGGTCGGAGTCGGAGGTGATGACGGCCATGTTTGAAAACGCGATGGACGAACGGGTCAATAACGATAAAGACAGATTCACGGCGACCGAATTGGCAGCCTTGCGCAGCGATCTGCTTCAGGGGGGCATGATCGACTCCTACGAGGCCGCCGAACTGCTGCAGGTTTTCCTGATGGGCCGGGGCTATGGGGTTTCGCCCAAAGCGGCCCTGGATGCGGCTGGCCGTGTAGAGATGGCCGGGTGCGCTCTGCCCGTCTTGCAGCACGAACTGGAGAACCTGGCGCTGGTGATGTAACAGTTGCCCCCCCCCGGGCCCGGTGAACCCGCGGGTGGACTGAGAGGTCGCAAGAATTAGAGCCTTCGCTCACGGGGTAAAACTCCACAGGAGAAGTGGACAAGAAGTCGCGGGGCGAGCGGCAAGTCTCTCAAGATTTTGACACTCTGGATCGGCTGATCAAAACAAGATTAGCCGGACCAGCTCCACGCAAAGAGAAAGCCGGGCCAACCAGCCCGGCTTTGTGGTGTTTGACAGAATGACTCGGTGTTAGTGGAAGGCAAAACGTTTTGCTGCGGTGCCGAGCTGGCACTATTTCTTCTTCGCTACGGCAGCGGCAGCGGCGCGAGTGGCACGTTCCTGCAGAGCTAAGGTTACAACTTGGAGCATGTCGTCCTGAGGTGCGGGTTTCCCGGTCCAGATTTCGAACTGGCGAGCGGCCTGGTATACAAACATTTCAATGCCGGGGATGGTCTGCGCGCCTCGCTGCTTGGCCAGTTGCAGCAGCCGGGTTTCGCCAGGATCGTAAATCATGTCGAAGACGTAGCGCGCGTTGATCTCTTTTTCCTGCAGCGGAGTCTCGCGAGTGTTGCCCATGCCGACCGGCGTGGCATTGATGATCACGTCGAAGGCATACTTCTTGAGGTCGGCACGTTTCACCGAACGCGCGTGGGCACGGCGGGCAAGCTTCTGAGCCGGGACGGCGCTGCGATTGAGGATGAAGACTTCCGCTCCACGTTCCTTCAGTCCGAAGACCGCGGCGCGGGCCGCACCTCCCGCGCCCAGCACGAGGATTTTTGCATCCTGCAAAGTACTGAGTCGGCGTTCCAGCGGACGCACCACTCCCGAAGTGTCCGTGTTGAAGCCGTAGAGTTTGCCATCCTGCGCGCGCACGACTGTATTGCAGGCGCCGATCTTTGTAGTGTGCGAATCGGTATTATCGAGGAAGGGAAGAATCGCTTCCTTGTATGGCATGGTGATGCTGAGACCGTGGATAGGAATCTCGCGCACACAGGTAAGCAAATCTTTGAGTGTTTTGGCGTGCAACGCCAGGTAGACCGCATTGACGTTCTCGCGGCGAAAGGCCGCATTCATGATGGCGGGCGAAAGCGAGTGGATAACCGGGTCTCCGGCAACGCCATAGACGCGAGTGGCGGCGTCCACCTGTTCGATGCGGTAGACGCTGCGCAGCTCTTGCGCGGTGACTTGTCCGGGAGCGGTTTCTTCCCCCGGACTCACGGCGGCGAAGGTGAATACGCTGCCGGCACGGACTCCCAGCACGCGGCTGATGATTCCCTGTTCGCCCATGCAGACGCCGACGATGGAATGGTTGTCGCTTTCGCGACCCAGGAATTGGATCATGGAAACATTGTCGGCGAGCGTGGTAGCAGTGCTGACTACTTTGTAGAAGTCGGCGGGAAACTGGCGCATCTTTTGCAAAGTCTCGTCGAGCCTCTTGGTGGCCCGGAAGTCGTGAAAGGAGAGAATTAAAGCGGCGCGGGCTCGCAGTTTTTGCAGCTGATCGGGCTTGCACTTCAGTGCAGTCTGAAGTTCCACATCGACCAGCTGGCATCCGAAGGCAGAAGCCTTGGCCAGGATGTCGAGTTGCGAAGCGATGGACCCCCGGAACTTGCCTCCGCTGGCCACGCGGCGGCAGGTGGCAATCACCGTAATCCCGTGGTGCGTTTCCACAAAATGCTTGATCTTGGGGAGCGCCAACCCGGGCTTCGAAAGATGGTCTAACCTGAACTCCAGAAAGGAGTTATCGCGAATCAAACCCTCAGCCTTCTCCACCAGCTCGGCGGGGTCGGAAGCGGCTACGGCGACGCAAACCCGGGGCAGCCGTAAGGGCAGCAGGCGGGGCGGATAGCTTTTAGGAGCCGAAATCATCTTGAATCAACAGCTTCGGATTGAATCAATTAGGTTCGGCGCGAATCTTACAGGGGTCGAATTATAGATGCAACAGTGGATTCACAATTCGCTCGAAAAAACTGTTTTCATATCCCGACTGACACCCTCGTAACCTTGACCCCCTCTTACCCCGTTGTTACCTTCCATCTGGAGCAATGCTTCCACGGCATTTGACTGGAAGGGCGCCGAGGGTGCCTCTTCTTGGAGGTAACATGAAGAAAATAGGACTTTTATTGTTGTTGGCCGCAACCGCCACCTGGGCTCAATCTACGGCCGACACGAACCCAGCGAACACCACCACGCCGCCGGGAACGATCGCGAGTACGACCAATTTCCCCGTGCAGCGAGTGCAAATGCCCACTTACGCAGATGTTTACTGCGCTGGTTTCATCAACCGCCAGACCCTGCCCGATGCCAACTTCGTCGCCGGTGGGCTGGAAACTCCCACCGACACCAAGTTCGTTAGAGGCGACATCATCTACTTGGAAGGCAGCGGATACACGTTGGGTGCGGAGTATGAGATTATCCGCGCGCTACGCGATATTGATGAGTACGAAATGTTTCCCGGACAGCGCAAGTTGCTGAAGTCCACGGGACAGCCCTACGAGGAAGTGGGCCGGGTGCGCATCATCGATACCCGAAGCAAGGCTGCGATCGCCCACATCGAATACGCGTGTGACCCTATCAATCCGGGAGACACCGCCATTCCTTTCGCCGAAAAAACCATGGTGGCATTTCATCCGCCACTGCGTTTCGACCGCTTCCTGCCCACGGGCAGCAAGGTTTCCGGCCGCATCGTGATGGGCAGAGATTTTGATTCAGAGCTGGGTACGGGACAGAAGGTCTACATGAACCTGGGAGCGAACCAGGGCGTGAAGGTGGGTGACTATTTCCGCGCCGTTCGCAGCTACGAAGCCGACCTGAAGGATCCCGTGGATTCGCTTTCCTTCAAGGCTGCAATCAGTGAAGACACGCAGATGAAACAGCCGTCGTTCGATCCTCAAATGTTCACCAAGTCGAACGGCCCGGTGATTCACGTCCGCGACCTCCCGCGACGCGCCGTAGGCGAGATCGTGGTCATCGGAACTACGCCAACCACCGCGACCGGCATGATCGTGTTCGCCATGGAAGACGTTCACGCCGGGGACGGCGTGGAGCTGGACGAACAGACACAGGCGCAACAGCAATAACCTTCGCACGCAGCACAAACAGACCAGGCCGGGGACGGGCAACCGTCCCCGGTTTTCCTTTTCAAGCTCATGTCAGAATAGCGGCATGCCTACGTTGGACGCCCTATCCATCCCCGATTTTCTTTACGGCACCGCCTGGAAGGAAGAACGTACTCCGGCCCTCGTCGAACTGGCGCTGCGCTCGGGTTTTCGCGGCATCGATACGGCCAACCAGCGGCGCCATTATTTCGAAGAGGGAGTCGGCCAGGGATTGGCTGCCGCCTATGTCTCCGGCGTAGTCACGCGCGCTGATCTTTTTCTACAAACAAAATTCACGTACCGGCCCGGCCAGGACCACCGCCTCCCCTACGATCCCGCTGCCAGCCTCTCCGTTCAGGTCGCACAGTCGATGGCGAGTTCGCTCGAACATCTCGGCACCGACCACGTCGAAAGCTATGTGCTGCACGGCCCCTCTTCCGGTTACAGCTGGACCGATGCCGACGCTGAGGTCTGGGAAGCAATGATGAAGGAGCGCGACGCTGGCCGCACTCGTCTGCTGGGAGTAAGCAATGTTTCTCTAAAGCATCTTGAGCAAATGGCGGCCATCCATTCCGAAAATCCAGCCTTCGTGCAAAACCGCTGCTACGCCCGCTTGGGCTGGGACCGCGATGTGCGATTATTCTGTCGCGAGCGCAAGATCATCTATCAGGGATTTTCGCTGCTCACAGCGAATATGGATGTGCTGCGCCATCCTGTCGTCACCGGCCTCGCGACGCGCGAGGACATCACCCCGGCCCAGGTTATTTTCGCATTCGCACGTGCGGCAGGAATGCTGCCACTTACCGGCACTTCCAGCGCTGAGCACATGAAGTTGGATTTGGCCAGCTCTGCCTTGGCACTCTCGCCAGACGCAGTGCGGTCGATTGAAAGTCTGTCAGGCTGATCTGTGTAATCCCACCCTACTTCAATCCAGTCACCACGTACGCCTCCGACAGTACCCGATCGTAGTCGTATGCGTACGCAGTTCCGTCGCTTGAAAAATGAGGCGCTCCAACTCCCGTTACTCCGGCTGCCACTTCTGTCCCGAAGGTTTTCCACAACTCCATCTTTCCAGTGGCTGTATCCACCTTATAGACCTTCGCAATCTTCTCGTTCGCTCGACTCGAGACCGCGTATACCGATCCCCCATCCGGCGACCACCCAGTCACGTAATAGCTCGAATCCAACCCCGGGATCAGGCGAATGCCGCTCCCCTCCAGTGGCCAAACTCCCCATTTTCCATCGGACCCCACCACCGCCGTGCTGCGACCGTCGGGCGAGAGGTTCGCTCCCGCCGTTCCTTCTGGAGTGATGGGCTTGGAATCGCCATTGCTTAGGTCAATCAGGTAGTCACGCGCGCCGTGTCCGGCTTCAATCCCCGCGGCCAGCAGCCGCTTTCCGTCCGGCAACCAGCGAACCCCGCTGTAGCTTACGGCATCGTGCGTGAGCGTTCTGGCCTCACCCGCTCCCGTCGGCACCAGGCTCAGCGGTCCGCCCTTCGCCGGTTTTGTGATCGCCCATTTTGTATCGGGCGAGATGGCTCGGGCCAGTCCCTCGCCAATCCGCGCCGGAGGCGACCCATCCGTATCGCGCAGGAAAACAGTGTAATTCGGTCCTCCGCCATTGCCTTCCTCTTCGAACAGGATCTTCCGGCCATCCCGGCTGATATCGCGCACGATGGACCACCCGAACCAACCCAGTTCGCGCTCCACTTTTTCGCCCGGCCCCAACCCGCGTATTCCAATCCGTTCCTGATGCGTCACCATCAGTGCCGTTCCATTCCGCAGGTCTTCCAGCCACATGCCTCCGGGCACGTTCGTGATGGTCCGCAGCTTGCCCGAGAGGGTTACGGCGCGCGGATTCGCGGCGCTGCCGCTACCGCTGGAGGTAAACCAGATGTCATCCCCCGTCGGAGACCAGAGAATCCCCTCCAGTGTCTCCCAGCCGGAAGAAAGTTTCTTCTCTTTCCCGTTGCCATCCGAACTAATCACCGCCACCGAGCCCTCGTCGTCGCCTCCTGGGTTTTCATGGTCGGCAAACGCTACCCACTTGCCGTCCGGAGAAATCTTCGGATGGCTTATCCAGTTGATGCTGTCGAACAGCACCTTCCCAATGGGGTACTCCAAACGCCAGTGGTTGTTTTCCGGCGTGTACCGCACCACCGCCATCTTTTCGCCGTCTGCGGCCCAGTCTGCGTCCTGCACATTGTCCAGCACTTCTCGCGGCGTTCCCCCACTCAGCGGAACCCGCGCCAGCGTGCCGGTTCGCGCGTAGCCACCGAAATAAGCTGTCTTGAGCCGCACCGCCAGTTCTCCGCTCTTGGAGATCGAAAGCATCTCCGCATCCTTCAACCCCAGTTCACGCGCCCCCGGATCGTCCGTGCGAGCCAGATAGAGTTGGTCTTCACCGCCATCCCACGATGCGTTGTAAACGATGCTGCCGTCGGGCGTGAAGCGGGCATTGCCGATGGAACCGGTGCGAAACGTGATCTGCTTATACTCGGCCTGAGGCGCGCCACCGTTGCCTCGGCCTAGCCACCAACCGATAGCCAGCATCACCAGAGCGATTGCCGCCGCTAGGGTGATCGGGAGCAACAGCCTGCTCCGAGGCGGCGCGCTCGCCACCGCCGTCACCCTGGTGCTGGTGCCCGAAACGCCAGTCAGATGTTCCAGATCAAACGCAATGTCGCTTGCGGAATGGAAACGCTGCTCGGGATTTTTCTCCAGACAATGCTGCACAATGCGTTCCAGCGCCGGAGAAACGTTGCGATTGGTTTCGCTTAAATCTGCCGGATCTTCCTTCAGGATGGCGCTCATCGTATCCGCGGCAGTCTCCCGATGAAAGGCGCGCTTGCCGGAAATCATTTCGTAGAGAATTGCCCCAAAGCTGAAAATGTCAGAACGCGCATCCACGGCAATGCCGCGCACCTGCTCGGGCGACATATAACCCGCCGTGCCCATCACCAGGCCGGCTTCCGTGGCGTGCGTCATGGTTGGCAGCGAACTGTGGACGCCGGGTTCCGTCTGAGTCAGTTTGGCCAGACCGAAATCCAGAATCTTGACGCGTCCATCTTTTGTGAGAAATAAATTCTCTGGCTTCAGGTCGCGATGGATGATTCCTTTTTCGTGAGCCGCGGCCAGCCCATGGGCGATCTGCAGGGCATAGTCCAAAGTCTTACGCACGGCGATCGCCCCGCCGCGCAACCGCTCCCGCAGCGTCTCACCCTCCAACAGTTCGGATACAACATAAGGCGAGCCCTCGTGCGTTCCGATATCGAATACCGCCAGAATGTTGGGATGATTCAGGGCTGCTGTAGCCAGCGCCTCTTGTTCGAAACGCCGCAGCCGGTCAGCGTCCAGAGAAAGTCCTTGCGGCAAAACCTTGACCGCCACATCCCGCTTCAAACGGGAGTCTCGGGCGCGATACACCTCGCCCATGCCTCCCGCGCCCAGCAGACTAACGATCTCGTAGGGCCCAAGTTTTGTGCCAGAGGTCAGGTTCATTCGTGGGCCGGATTATAAACCACGAACCAATCCCAACAGGGCTACTTCGAATGATTAATGATCAAGCAGGGCGAGGGCCTCGCCAGTGGTGAAAAATCTTGCCCCAAGCGCCTGCAGTTCGGCCACGGTTCGTTGACCATCTTCCGCCTTCAAAGTCTCGATCGCATCCTGAACCACAGAGACGCGGCGGCCGCGATCAAGCAGTCCCTTGGCCGCGAAACCAACGCAGTATTCCGTGACCACGCCAAAAACCACGAATTCCACTTCATCCCCGAATCGTTCTACGAGCTGGTCCGCGTGCCGGCTTTCAAAGATGTCGAGCGTCTGTTTTTCCAGGAGAATCTGCTGGTATGGCGAAAGATCTCGCGGCAGCACTGTGGTAGCCTCGTTCGGCACGGTGACAACCTTGTCTGTCAATGCTTCTGGAACGAAGGCAGAACCTTTCGTGCCCTTGATGCAGTGCGGTGGAAATGTCTGGAATTCAGGATCGTCCTCCGTGTGGTAGCAACCATGCGAGACCAGAAAGACTCGGCCCTGGCGCGCTGCGTCCGTGAGCCTGCGAATATTCGGAAGCAGTCGTTCCGCGCCGGGCACGTAGAGTTTGCCGCCAGGCAGCATGAAGTCCGCCTGCGTGTCGACTTCCCAGAAAACAACTTTGCGAGATAACATTGCCGTTTCGCCTGATCGACTGTCGTAAGAACGAGCTTATAACATTCTTTGCAAATAACCGGAGTCCGGCAAACTCCAAAAGAGGTGCGCTCGATGTCACGCCTTCTGATCCGCAACATCGGTCTTCTGCTCAGCGGCGATCTGAACAATCCGATCCTCGATGCTGACACCGTGCTCGCCGTCGATGGGAAAATCGCTGCCGTCGGCAAACAGAAGGACATCAATGCGGAGGGCGCGACCCTCGTCATCGATGCCAAGGGCACGACCCTCGCGCCGGGATTGATCGACAGCCACGTGCATCCCGTTGCCGGCGACTGGACGCCGCGTCAGAACCAGATCGGCTGGATCGACAGCTACCTGCACGGCGGAGTTACCACCATGATCTCCGCCGGCGAAGTGCACACGCCCGGCCGCCCGAAAGATGTAGTCGGCCTGAAAGCCATGGCAATCTTTGCCCAGCGCGCCTTTTCAGCCTTTCGCCCCGGCGGCGTGAGAATTCATGCGGGCGCCCCGGTGATCGAGCATGGAATGGTCGAAGAGGATTTCAAAGACCTTGCCGCCGCCGGTGTCACCATGCTGGGCGAGGTTGGCCTGGGCAGCGTGAAAGACGGAGCGACCGCCCGCCAGATGGTCGCGTGGGCACGAAAGCATGGCATTCAAAGCACGATTCACACCGGCGGCCCTTCGATTCCCGGCTCCAGTTTGATCGATAAAGACATCGTGCTCGCCGCCGACGCCGACGTTATCGGCCACATCAACGGCGGCCACACCGCGCTGCCGGATGATCAGATCGTTGCGCTGTGTGAGCAATCGCCGCGAGCTCTCGAAATTGTTCACAACGGCAATGAAAAAGCAGCCCTGCTCACTTTGCGCATGGCGAGAGAACTGAAAAAATTCGATCGAGTAATCCTGGGCACGGATTCGCCCGCCGGTTCCGGAGTGCAGCCGCTCGGCATTCTGCGCCTGATCTCGATGCTGTCGTCTCTCGCGGATGTGCCGGCCGAGGTTGCCGCCTGCTTCGCCACGGGCAACACCGCAAGAATCCGCAACCTTGATTGTGGACTGATCGAGCCCGGCCGCGCCGCAACCTTCGTGATGATCGACAAAGCCCAACATTCGCCGGGAAAAACTGTGCTGGAAAGCATTCAGCGCGGAGACTTGCCGGGGATTGGGATGGTGATCATTGACGGCGTGGTGAGCGCGCAACGGAGTCGCAACACGCCGCCCGCGACGATGGTGCCGGAGATCATAAAACAGTGACCTCGGACTGCGCGTTCATTGAAAAATAAAATCCTTGAACGCCTGATTGCGTCAGGCGGCTCGCACGCCGACGATCTGGCAGCCAATTACGCTCCAAGTTCTGCGATCCGCTGGGGACGCCGCACAAAGTAATAGGCAAGAGCGCCGATCCAGTGCGTGAAAATGATGATCAGGATCCAGATCAGCTTGTCATTACCGTGATTGGACTCCCTGGTCGCACACTCGACGATCATGACGATCCAGAAAACCGAACTCGCTATCGCGATGGCCGCGAACAAAAGGAGCAACATTGCAGCGAACATAGTCGGCTCCAAGCTCAGGCCGGCGATCCAGCCTTGGCTGAACAACATGCTGTCAACCGATGGCCGGCAGCGGCAGAACGAGGAAGAAGGGGACGTAACATAAAAACCTTCCTCATTTTATAGCCCCGATGTTGCGCACGGCGGAGAAGAAACGTGGCCGCAGAAATATCGGCGGTGCACAAGAAACCAGCTTTGCATCCTTGCAACCTGTTCCAAAGTCCTGATCTACCGCAGTCCGTCCTCACCCTTAATCTGATCCTTCGTCAGTCCTCCCACCCGCGCGAGCGGCCGACCGCTATCTGTAATCGCGACCGCGACGACGATTTCGTTGGCTCGGGGAGCGTCGTTGATTCGCACCTCCATGCCATCGAAGTGGCTGCGCACGAAAGCGGCATCTTTGTGCCCCAGCGGTATATCGAGAGCGATGCCCATCCCACCGCGCTTCTTGGAAGATGGAATGAGCGCGGCGCCTTTACCCAGCACTCTTCTTACCGGCGCGCCAAGTTTGGGATGCAGAATCGCCGCGGCGTGCTCGATCTCGCCGTTTTCGCCGACTGCAGCGGCCTTGCCATAGCTCTCGACGCTGGTCGCGGCAATGCCCAAAGCGGCGACCGCGCGCAGCGTGAGCAGTTCGCCCAGTTCCTCACCGATCGTCATCAGTTCAGATAAGTCCTCGACGTACTTTCCGGCGTAAGGATTTTCAATGACGGCGACTGCAGCGGCACGTCGAGTGGGCGGATCGATGGCCCGGCCCATCTCATTCCGCGTCTCCTCAACAAAGGTTGCGATCTTGCGGATACTGGCTTTCATCGCAGTCCATCCTCTCCTTTGATCTCAGAGGCTTTCAGGCCGCCGACGCGGGCATGAACGCGCGGGCCGGTGGTCATCACCAGCGCCAGCAAAACCTCATCGGCTCGCGGAGCGTCGGCCAGGCCGACTTCCATGGCATCGAAATGACTTCGCACGTACGACGCATTGATATGCGTGATCGGAACATCGAGCCGAGTCCCAGGGCCTCCAACTTTCTTCGTCGCAGCCACAATCGCCTTCGCGGCGCCAAGAATCTCGCGCATGGCATAACCACCAGGCACGTGCCACAAAGCGCCATGCTCGAGTTCACCGGCCGCGCCGACAATGGCGCCCTTGCCGTAGCCTTCGACAACTTTGGGATCTCCGCCCAATGCCGCGACCAGCGAACGCGCCATCTCCAGGCCCAGTGGCTTCAGGTCATCCATGAAGCCCGCAATCTCTTCCACGTACCTACCCGCAAAGGGATTGTGGATAACGGCCAATGCGGCAGCTCGCCGCAACGGCACAGATGCGACCGGACCGCCTTCATGGAAGATTTCCTCGACCGCCGTGAATTTTTTTCGAACCTGAACCTCAGGCATGAACGAGACTCCTGCGGGATTGTTCCGGACTGGCAGTGACCTGTTCTGATCCTGCGCTTATGCTCACAATGCGAGTTTCGCCACACAGATGCAACGCCGCAGAACGGATCAGTCCCGCAGAGAGAAGCAAATCGGCGACTGCAACGCCGGCATTCAGCGCGGCGGCGATTTCGTCTTGAGAAAGTTCGCCAACTCCCCGGGTCACAAGCCGACCGCCAAGATCGTTGTCGGGCGCGAGATCACACGCGGGCACGCGAGTAACCCTGGGATGACCCGGCAGATCGACAGCATTCGCGATGATGGTTGCCGCCGCATCCGCCATGGCCGCACGGTCGGCAAGAACCGTGACCGCGTCGGCAATGCCGAGCGAAAAACTGCGGCCGCGCCAACCGCTGGTCGCGATGCCCCGCACCGGCTCGGTCGAGCGCAGCTCAACTTTGCCGAAAAGCGATGGACGATCCGGCCGCTCGACCATGCCCACGGCGAAACTTTCCCCCGGCACAAGATGCAACGCGATGTCCCCGCCGTTGTTGACGTAGGCCCGCGAAAGGGTTGCCGCAGAAGTCATGCTGCCCAGAATTTCTTCAGCCACTGCGCCCGCTACTGCAGCCATCGGCGTGATGAAGCTTCGCTCGCTGTACGGCAAAACCGCCACCACCATGCGTGTTGCGATAACACCCACTGGCGGCGGACATCCCGCTCGCGCACGCTGCCGCAGCAAGGGAAGCTCACCGCAGAGTTCATCGAGAACCGTGACGAAGCGCTTTGCGGCCGCTCGATAAGCGGCGTTAACCTCACCAGCAACTCCAAATGCCTCGATGATCAAATCGATTGGTCCATCGTGGAGATGCAGCCGGCAGCCATCGGGCAGGAATTTTATCTGGGCTCGCTCTCTCATTGATCAGGCCCCGGCGATTTCGTGCTGTTGAGCGGCCAGGGATTTCCCGGGTTAGCTGAGAGATGGCGTCGGGCTTCGCCCTGCAGGATCGAGTTCAGCGGACGAACGTGATCCATGTAGCCGCCAAGGGCAGCATAGTTCTCCAGTTTTAGCGTGAATTCTATGGGAGCGACCAGCGCCGGCGTGGGCACGTAGCCGAAAGCGTGATCGGGCATGCGCGTCACGTCAACCATGAAGGTGATGCCGCCCCCAGGCCACACGTAAACGGGCGCGCCGCCGCAAGTGACGCGGGTCAGCGCATCCCTCACCGAATGCGTAAGCCTTACTGGATTCTCCGTTACACCGGCTCTTAGCGATCCCCCCGCTCCTCCCATGAACAGAACTGTAGAGAGCGCGGGCTCGCAATTCTCTTTGATCCGTGCGACCGATTCCGTCAGCGCAGCAGGCAATTCTTTCTCTACCGGTCGCAGGGCTTCGTCCAGTTCGAAATACGCGTAGTGTTCGCCCGTGGTGCTCACCATGAGCAGCCGGAGTTTAGGCCAGGCAATCTTCGGATCGAACTCCCGCAGAATCGATAGAGGATCTTCGATGTTCGTACCTCCCCATGCCGTCCCGGGTTCGGCGACGCGGAAGTAGCGGCCCGGAGTAGATCGGCGCCCCTTCATCTCGATTCCGGTCTCCGGGATGCCTAACAATTTCCCCGCCTGGTGCTCCGAGAGAACGCCAGTGATATGGTCATCGACTACGACCACTTCATCGACCTTGCCGTGCCACTGTTTAGCGAACATGCCGATCGTGGCCGAGCCGCAGCCCACGCGCATCCGCTCTTCCGGTATGCCATCGACCACGGGTGGCTTGCCTGCCTGGACAACCACAGTGGCGCCTTCATCGATCGTGAGTTCCACCGGCTTCCGGTCGCAGAGGTTCAGCAGAGTTTCGCAGGTCACCGTGCCTTCCCTGCGGCTACCGCCTGTGAGATGACGAACCCCACCCAGCGAAAGCATCTGCGAACCATATTCGCTGGTCGTGACATGTCCCACAGCCTCTCCTTGTGCCCGCACCAAATTCGTCTCCGGACCCAAGTATCGATCAGTGTCGATCTTCAACTTGACCCCGCAATAGCTGAAAATGCCTTCGGTCACGACCGTGACCATATCCACACCCTCGACCGCAGAAGAGATGATGAATGGAGCTGGCTTGTAGTCAGGATAGGTGGTGCCGGCGCCAATCGCGGTGACAAACGTGTTCGGGCCACTCACGATGTTGCCGTCCCACTCCCGGTCACGATCGAGAAAAGGAACGACGGAATCGCCGCGCGACAAGACGCGCTCAAGAACCACATGCGGATCAATTCGTATCAACTTTCCGCTGTCATTCGCGTAGCGATCGCATGCACCGGTGCGTCCGGGCTTGATGTAACAGAGCACGGGGCAGGCATCGCAGCGGATGGCCTCATCGTCAGCCACGAGCGGCTCCTGTGGGGTTGGTGGAAGCATTGGCAAGGATGGCCTCGCGAATGCGATCCGGAGTGGCGGGAATGCGCCGCATGCCGACGCCGGTGGCGTGGTGAATCGCATTTAGTATCGCCGGAGCAGTCGGGATCACAGCCTGCTCTCCGATGCCTTTTGCCCCGAATGGCCCGATTGACGAAGGATCTTCAATCAGAATCGATTCGACGGGGGGAATGTCCCCCGCCGAAGGAATCAGATAGTCATGCAGGTTCTCGCCTTTACCCGGGAAAAATTCTTCCATCAGCGCCATGCCAAGCCCCTGAGCGACTCCGCCTTCAATTTGTCCCTCAATCAAGGTCGGATTGATGGCGCGGCCAACGTCGTGCGCTGCAACGATCTTCAGAACGCGCACCGTCCCTAATTCAATATCTACAGCAATTTCAGCCATGTGAGCGCCGAACCCGTACAAGGCATAGGGAATGCCCTGGCCGTCTTCGTCGAGCTTACTGGTCGGTGGATCGAAAGTCTGCTCCGCGGTCAGCACATAGCCATGCTTATCGAGTGGCCGGTCTCGCAAAGAAATTCTACGTTGCGTTCCGCCTTGCCGGATCTCCAGGATGTTGCTGCCAAAATCGATAACGGCATCTTCATCTCTATCCTTATCGTTACAATCCCCGCGCAAACCAGCCAGTCGCAGGATAGCGCGCCGCAATTCTCTTCCCGCCATGTGCGCGGCTTTGCCGGTAACAAATGTCTGTCGAGATGCGGAGGTCTTGCCGCAATCGGGCGTGATCGACGTATCGCCGGAAATCAAATCGAAGCAATCGATCGGCGCACACAGGGCGTCGGCACAAATTTGCGTCACGATAGTGTTCGATCCCTGGCCGATGTCGACTGCTCCCTGATGCAGCACAATTCTGCCATCGCGCTTCAGACCTATGCGCACGGTGGAAGGGTTGGGCAGCGATGTGTTCCCACACCCATACCACATGCCCGCGACACCAACGCCACGGCGGACTGGTCCGGCGCTATTTGCATTGAACTCCTTGGCCTCGGCGCGCGCTTCTTTCCAACGCGGACGTAAGGCTTCGAAGCAGGCGCGAATGCCGACCCCTTCTCCCATGATCTGCCCCGTGACGGTCGGAGTCTCATCGTCGAGCGCGTTCAGGATGCGAAACTCCAGCGGATCGATGCCGAGGCGAATGGCAAGATCATCGTAAAGTTGCTCCTGTGCGATTGCCATCTGCGGCACACCAAAACCACGAAATGCGCCCGCGGGAACAATATTGGTATGGATGGCGCGCGTAAGCGCCCGATAATTTGGAACCGAATATGGTCCGGAAGCATGCACGGGAACTCGCGCCGCAACCGTGGGCCCCCACGATGAATAGGCACCGGTGTTGAAGTCAGCGGCGAAATCGAGGGCGAGAAGTTTTCCGTCTTTGCCGGCTCCGGCACGGCAGCGCATGTGCGCGGGATGGCGCTTCGTGGTGCACATGATCGACTCGATTCGCGAATACACCATGCGCACGGGCCGTGGCAAGCGCCATGCGGCTAGCGCAAGAAATGGCTGCACCGACAAGTCGAGCTTGGTACCGAAGCCCCCACCGACCGCCGTCGGTATGATGCGCACTGCTTCAGCGGAAATTCCAAGAAGTTTCGCGATGTCCGCTCGATCCATGTAAGGTGACTGCGTGCAGGCCTGAATCTCGATCTCATCGCCGACGCGCCTCGCGAACCCCGCTTCCGGTTCGATACAAACGTGCTCGACGAAACCGGTTTCGAACTCGCCTTCTACGACCACATCCGCCGCTGCCAGCCCTTTCTCCACATTCCCGCGCACCACGCGGCCGCTGGTGAGAACATTGCAGGTGCGATGGGGATGAATCAGCGGAGCATCCGGCGCCAGAGCTTCATCGATAGTCCGCAGCGCAGGCAACTCTTCCCAGGCTACGGGGAAGGTTGCCGGGTCGAGACTTTCAATCGCCTCCGCTTGGCCAACGATTGCTGCGATTGCTTCTCCGCGATAGCGCGCACCGTTTTCTTCACGGGCAAACACGGGTTGGTCGGCGAAGCGCGGAATCACACCGTAGCAATCTTCCCCCGGAACGTCTTTGGAGGTGAGAACCGCCTCCACGCCAGGATGAGATTCCACGAATGCTTGCAGATCTCCGAAGCGAAACTTCGCCCGATCATAGGGGCACCGGATGGCACGCAGCGTTAGGGCATCTACCGGAACCTCGTCGGCGCCGTAGATTTCCGTACCTTCAACTTTGCGTTTCCCATCAATTCGGATCAAACGTTGACCGACGGAGGTTCCCGCTGCGGGGCATTTGCTCTTTTCAGTTCGCGACCGCGCATCAAGGACGGCGTTGATAATTTTCCGGTATCCGGTGCAGCGACACAGCACGCCGCCCAGCGCATCCATGACGTCGGCCTCGGATGGTGAGTTACTTTTCTCGAGCAGCGCCGTGGCCGAGACTAGCATGCCCGGGGTGCACGCCCCGCACTGGGCGGCCCCGTGACGAAGAAATGATTCTTGCAGACGGTCGAACAGAGGCGGCCGCGATTTCAGCCCTTCCACAGTAATGATCGAATGATTTTCGACTTGCCCCACCGCGACTAGACAGGAGCACACCGGTTCTCCATCCAGCAAAACAGTACATGCGCCGCAATCGCCGGCATCGCAGCCAACTTTTGTTCCGGTCAGCCCCAGCTGTTCCCGCAGGACCCGGGAGAGCCTTTGAACCCGAGGTGCGGCCACCGACACTTCCCGGTCATTCACGATTAGCTTAAGCCGGCACTTCGTTCCTGAGTAGGGAGCGATGGTCGCCATTCATGAGCTCCCTGCGCAAACATCGAGCGCGCGCTGCACCAACCGCAAAGCGGCGCCGCGCCGGTAAGCCGCTGTCGCGCGAACGTCGTCGATCGGGGACAAGCTCTTGAGGTGATCCGCTGTGGCGAACGAGCCCAAACCGACTGCCACGGGAGCACCAATGAGTGCGCGCTCCAACTCCGCGATCCTTCGGGCCGCAACCGAGCAAGAACCGACGCTGACGCGGGCATCGCGCACGTGGCCCATTGAATCCTTCTCGAGTACAACTGCAACCATCACGATGGAGATCACCAGATAGCGGCGGGCTCCCAGCTTGAGGAAGGTTGACGCAGCGTTCTCGACGGTGCGCGGCACAAATATCTGAGAGAGGATTTCGCCAGGCTGGCGCTGGGTTTTGCGATTGCCCACAATAAAATCCGCCAAAGGCACACGCCGCATACCCGCACGCGAGACAAGCTCCACTTCCGCATCGAGTGCGAGCAGTGGCGGAACGCTATCCGCGGCTGGAGATGCGTTACAAAGGTTCCCGGCGACGGTTCCGCGATTTTGAATCTGAATCCCGCCAATCTCGCGCGCCGCAGCCTTCAATCCGTCGAAGCATCGTGGCAGTTGCGTTTTGACAATTTCTGTCCAGGTGGTTAGGCCGCCGATCCGTATGTAGTTCGGTTCGTGAATGACTCCTTTGAGCTCGCGCAGTGCCGAAATGTCGACCACAGTCCCGGTAACTGGCTGCTCCGCAAGGGAAGGGAAAAAGTCGGTACCGCCCGCCAGGATTTGCCCGCCGGAGTTGGCAAGCACGTTCACCGCTTCGTTGAGCGTGTGAGGCCTGAAGTACAGGGAGTGCCCTCGCAGGAGAAGTTGGAACCTACGGCAGAAACAAATTTTCATACAAACGGCGGCGTTTGTACAGCGCCGATCTGCCAGGTAGACCTGAAAAAGGCGTCGGCCGCGACTAGGCGGAACGACCCCGGAGGCGCGGCGACTTTGGATGGGAAAGAGATCCGCCTAATGTCAATTCGCAAAGACCTTCGACGAATTCGGGAGTCAAACTATCGTGACGGATGAGAAATCGCATGTAGATTGGGCCGTAGAGCGAATCGAGAAGCAGATCCATGTCTACATTCTTACGCAGTTGACCGCGCAGGATCCCGCGCCGGAGTGTGGCGTAGGCTTCCTGGCGGCGTGGCATCATGAAGCGTTCGCGGAAAGCTGCGATGACTTCTCTGTCGCTCTGGCCGGCGGCAAGAATGGCGGAAACAATGCGTCCACGGCGGCTGCGAAAAATTTTGATGAGCTGACGCATTTGTTGGCTCATGTCGGTGCGGACGGAGCCGGTATCGGGGAAGTGGAGTTTGCGTTTAGTACTGCAGGCAAACGCGTCTGCGATGAGAGCGGCCTTGTCCGGCCACCAGCGATAAACCGTTGCCTTGCCCACTCCAGCATGGTCCGCCACGGATTCAATTGTCAGCTGGGAAAAGCCCTTTTCCGCCAACAGTTTCAACGTGCTGCGCAGGATGGCCAAGCGAGCCTGTTCACTCCGCGGACGCCCCGGAGAGCGCTTTTTGCTCGCCGGGTCACCGCACTTTCGATCATGAGACTTCTGGCGCATGATCTTACCCTATCATATAATCTTATCGGAGCTTTAGAATCCAATACGGGCAGTATCGAATCTAAAGAAAAATCGATGGGTTCGTTTCGCATCCATGCAGGAACCCTTCTTCCTTATATTCGAAACTTACATTTGAACTCTGGTGCCTAACCGATGTGGATTGTTGCGTTAGCTCTAAGACGTCCCTATACCTTTATCGTGATGGCGCTCGTCATTATCATTCTGACGCCGATCACGATTTTGCGGACACCCACGGACATCTTCCCGGATATCGATATTCCGGTGGTTTCGGTGGTTTGGTTCTACACGGGCATGTCGCCGCAAGACATGGCCGACCGCATCGTGGCCAACTCCGAGCGTGGCATTACCACCACGGTCAATGATATCGAGCACATGGAGTCTCAGTCGGTTTATGGACTCGGCATCATCAAAGTGTTTTTTCGTCCTGGCACCAACGTGCAGGGCGCGATCGCTCAAATCACCGCGATTTGCCAGACTACGGTGCGCGGCCTGCCGCCAGGCACTACGCCGCCACTGATCATCTCTTACAGCGCTTCTACCACTCCTATCATTCAACTCGGGCTGAGCAGCAAAACTCTCCCGGAACAACAATTGTTCGACCTTGGCCAGAACTTTCTGCGTACTTATCTGGCCACCGTGCAGGGAGCCGCCACCCCATACCCTTACGGCGGCAAGATCCGCCAGATTCAGGTGGACCTGGACTTGCCGAAGCTCCAGGCCTACGGCCTCCAGCCCAATGACATCGTTAACGCCGTCAACGCACAGAACATTATTCTTCCCACCGGCACCATCAAGATGGGCTCGCTGGAATACAACGTAGAAATGAACGGAACGCCGCAGACTATCGCGGAATTGAACGATCTTCCGGTTAAAACGACCAACGGCTCCACGCTTTACATGCGCGACGTTGCCCACATCCGCGACGGTTTCGCACCGCAAACTAACATCGTGCGCCAGGACGGGAACCGCGGCGCTCTGATGTCGATCTACAAAAATGGCAACGCCTCGACGCTGCAAATTGTTCAAGGAGTCAAGAACATTGTTGTACAGGCGGCACAGTCGTTGCCGCCCGCGCTGAAGATCACTTCTCTGTTTGACCAGTCTCTATTTGTGCGCGCATCGATTGAGGGTGTGCTGCGGGAGGGCTTGATCGCAGCCGCACTTACCGCTGTGATGATCCTCATTTTTCTCGGCGATTGGCGTCCAACGATCGTTATTTCCATTTCCATTCCGCTCTCCATCTTTGTCTCAATCATCCTTCTCGGAGCGATCGGACAGACCATCAACATCATGACGTTGGGAGGGCTGGCGCTGGCCGTTGGCATCCTGGTAGATGACGCCACGGTGGAAATCGAAAACATTGAGCGCAACCTGGCCATGGGCAAGGAAATGAAGCAGGCCATCCTGGACGGAGCGCAACAAATTGCCGTGCCGGCCTTTGTCTCCACGCTCAGCATCTGCATCGTCTTTGTGCCCATGTTCTTTTTGACGGGCGTCGCAAAATTCCTATTCGTGCCGCTGGCAGAGGCGGTTAGCTTCGCTATGCTGGCCAGTTATCTTCTATCGAGAACCCTCATTCCAACGTTGGTGATGTACATCATGCGCGGCCATGAGCATCGCGCCGACGCTCCGAAGTCGTTTCTGGGCAGGTTTCAGCGCGGCTTCGAACGCAAGTTCGAAGACTTCCGGCGCGGCTATGAGAGCTTGCTGGAAACCACCCTTGAACATCGCGGCATGTTCGTGATTTGCTTTCTAGCTTTTTGCCTGCTGTCGCTCGGGCTGTTTTTCTTTCTGGGAGAAGACTTCTTCCCGCAAGTGGATGCCGGGCTGTTACGCCTGCATGTGAGGGCTCGTCCCGGTTTGCGTGTGGAGGAAACCGCCCGCCTCTGCGACGAAATTGAAGCCGTGCTGCGCCAGGAGATTCCCAAGGGCCAACTGCAAACGGTGCTCGATAACATCGGTCTGCCCAACTCGGGCATCAACCAATCCTATAGTTCGAACGGAACCATCGGCAGCAGCGATGCGGAAATTCTCATTGCACTCGACCCGGAGCATCATCCTCCCACCGCCGGGCTTACCAGGCAATTGCGGGAAGTGTTGCCGCAGCGCTTCCCTGGGGTGGAGTTCTTTTTCCAACCCGCCGACATCGTCACGCAGATTCTAAATTTTGGCCTGCCCGCGCCCATTGATGTGCAGGTCATCGGCACGGATATAGGAAGCAGTTATCTGATTGCGCAACAAATCGCCAATAAAATGCGGCACATTCCCGGCACTGCCGATGTACATGTGCAGCAGTTGCTTTCCCTGCCCACGCTGCATATGGACATTGAGCGCACGCGAGTCACGCAAGTTGGGCTCACGGCGCACGACGTAGCGCAAAGCGCGCTGGTTTCGCTGAGTGGCAGCTTCCAGACCGCGCCGAATTTCTGGCTCAACCCAAAGAACGAGGTTACGTATCAGATCGCGGTGCAGTCGCCGCAATATCGAATGACTAATCTGCGGGACCTGATGGACATTCCGGTCACTTCGCAGCAGGGCCCGCAACTCATGGGAAATCTGGTGCAGCTGTCTCCGGTGGCGCGGGCCGCTACGGTGAACCATTGGAACGTGGCGCCTGTAATCGATGTTTACGCCAGCACACAGGACCGCGATCTGGGTGCCGTGGCTGCGGATACGGACAAAGTTCTCAAGACCTTCGAGGGCCATCTGCCGCGCGGCACAAGCATTGTGGTGCGCGGTCAGGTAGCCACCATGCGCTCATCATTTTTCGGCCTGGGAGTAGGATTAGTTGGCGCGATTCTTCTGGTTTATTTGCTAATCGTCATCAATTTTCAGTCCTGGCTCGATCCTTTCATCATCATCACAGCGTTGCCGGGAGCGCTGGCGGGAATCTGCTGGTTCCTGTTGCTGACGCGTACTACGTTGAGCGTGCCCTCACTCACGGGCGCGGTCATGTGCATGGGTGTGGCCACCGCTAATTCCATCCTGATGGTAAGTTTTGCGCGAGAACAGATGGACGAAGGGATTCCCGCGGCAAAAGCTGCCGTGGCTGCAGGATATACCCGTATGCGTCCAGTGCTGATGACAGCACTGGCCATGATCATCGGTATGGTGCCCATGGCCTTGGGATTTGGAGAAGGTGGCGAGCAGAACGCGCCGCTGGGCCGAGCCGTGATCGGCGGGCTGCTGTTTGCCACGGTTGCCACCTTATTTTTTGTGCCAAGCGTATTCGCCATTTTCCATGGTCGCCGTGAAGCGAAGCGGGCGCAAGCGGAACAGGTTTAGAGTTTTCGTGAGAATCGGAGTGAGCATGAGTGCAGAAAGCAAGTCCAATTCAACGGCGGATGAACGGCGGCCCTCACCGGACCCCAGTGCTCAACCGTCACAGCACGACCAAGGCGGCGAAGAGCATCATGCTATAGGCGTTCAGGCTCAGCGTGACGAGGAGATCGAAGCGATCCGGCAGCATTCACGGCACCAGCCGCCGGGGATTCAAAGACCGCCAGACCTTCCGCCCGCACCGCCGCGCAAGGCTTTGACACTTATAGGAATATTGCTGCTGGTGCTGCTGGCGGCCGGTGGGCTCACAATGTTATCCCGGGTAAGTCACGAGCGAGCTCTGGCCAAGGAGACGGAGCGCGAGACGGTGCCAACCGTCGCCGTGGTAAATCCCATGTCGGAAAAACCCGACGAAGACTTGATCCTGCCAGGTTCGTTACTGGCCTATGAAGAGTCTCCAATTTACGCCCGCACCAGCGGCTACCTGGTGCGCTGGTACAGAGACATTGGCAGCCGCGTAACGAAAGGCGAGTTGCTGGCGAAGATCGACACTCCAGAGGTCGATCAGGAGTTGAACCAGACCCGCGCCACGCGCCAGCAGATTGTCGCACAAATGGAGCTGGCGAAGATCAGCGCCGACCGCTGGGAGAACCTGCGCCAGACCGACTCCGTTTCCGCGCAAGAAGCCGACCAGCAAACGAGCGGTTACAAGCAGGCTCAGGCAAACCTGGCCGCCGCCGACGCCAACGTGCGCCGCCTCGAACAGCTTGAAGGATTCAAAGAGGTCTACGCGCCGTTCTCCGGCGTGCTCACCCGCCGCAACGTGGATCCGGGTGCGCTCATCAACGCTGGCGCGGGCGCCGCCGGGCGAGAGTTATTTGACCTTGCACGCGTCGATCCACTGCGGGTTTACACCAGCGTTCCGCAGGCTTACGCACCCTATATAAAAGTCGGCGCCAAAACTGCTGTCACTTTGCAAGAATTCCCCGGTCAAAAGTTCGTCGCGATAGTAGCGCGAACAGCAGAGGCGATTGACCCCACCACACGCACGTTGCTCACCGAAGTGGATGTACCGAACAAGGATGGTCGCTTGCTGCCCGGCTCATTCGGCGAAGTGCACTTCGCCGTCGGCTCTGGCGTGAACAAAGTTACGATTCCGGTGAACACAATGTTATTCCGCGCCGAGGGTCCGCGCGTCGCGGTCGTCGGTCCCGACGGCAGGGTGCGGTTGCGCCCCATCAACATCGGACGCGACTACGGCACCACCTTGGAGATTCTCGGCGGCGTCTCCCCGACGGACCAAATCGTCGTGAACCCAGCGGACTCGCTGGAAGAGGGACAGCAGGTAAACGTGGCGCAACCCCCACCGGCCCAGCAGCAGCCTGGTCAAACGACGCAAGGCCAACAGAAAGGCGGGGCATCGTGAAGCGAGCCGTATTCGCGGCCGTTCTTGTTCTATTGGCGTTAGCGGCGGGATGCACCGTCGGTCCGCGTTACCGCCGTCCTGCGGCTCCAGCCCCAGCGCCGGATGCGTGGAAGACACAACCACCGTGGCAGCAGGCCGCGCCCAAGGACGCGATCCCAAAAGGCGAGTGGTGGAAGATCTTCAACGATAGCGCGCTCGATGCCTACGAACAGCAGTTGCTGCAAGCCAACCAGTCTCTGTTCGCCGCGCGCGACCGGTTAGATCAGGCTCGCTCGCTGGCGCGCGTAGCCACTGCCGATTTCTTCCCACAGCTATCAGCGGATCCCTCCGCGGTGCGGGAGCGGGGTTCCGGCAATCGTCCGCTGAATGGTGAGCTGCCGACCATCGTGAACGGCGTGCCGCAACCCGTCCCTCCTTACACGCAGAGTGTCTATACGGTTCCGTTCTCTCTCAGTTATGAAGCCGATCTCTTTGGACGCGTGCGGCGTAACGTGGAAGCGGCCAACGCTTCCCTTCAGTCCACGGCGGCGGATCTTCAAAACGTACAGTTGGTGCTGACCGCCGAACTTGCCGCGGACTACTTTTCTTTGCGGGAATTGGACGCCGAGTTTCAGGTAGTGCAGGAGTCCGTGGGCTATCAACGCAAGGGCCTGGATCTTGTGAACAGCCGTCACAATGGCGGCATTGCCAGCGGACTCGAAGTGGCGCAGCAAGCCGCTCTGCTCGATTCAACGCTATCGCAGCTGGCACTGGTGCAACAGACGCGAGCTCAATATGAACACGCCATTGCGGTATTGCTGGGACAGTCGGCCTCTGCTCTCACCGTGCCGGTTGCGCCGTTGCAGGCTACACCCCCGCCAGTCCCGCTCGGTGTGCCTTCGGATGTCTTGCAGCGCCGGCCCGATATTTCTACTGCCGAGCGTCAAATGGCTTACCAGAATGCGCAGGTGGGCATCGCGCGGGCAGCCTTCTATCCCAACATTACCCTTAGCGGTTCTGGAGGATGGCAGAGCATTGAGCTCGCCCCGCTTTTGAACGCGCCCAGTCTGTTCTGGTCGCTCGGTGTGGACGCTTTGCAGCCCATTTTCGAGGGAGGACGCAACCGCGCCAATCTGGCAGCTGCCCGCGCCGCGTATGACCAGTCTGTAGCAAACTACCGCCAGTCCGTGCTGACTGCGTTCCAGCAAGTTGAGGACGGCATCAGCAACCTGAGCACGCTTTCGCAAGCTCTCTCCACTCAAGGTGCGGCAGTCGAGGATGCGCGCCGGGCTCTTGCAATCGCCAACAATCGCTACATCGGCGGAGTCACTAGTTACCTCGACGTCATCACTGCCCAGACTACTCTGCTGAGCAGCGAGCGGCTGGAGACGCAGTTACTCGGCCAGCAGATGGTCAGCTCTGTCTATCTGGTGAAGGCTCTTGGCGGTGGGTGGGACGCCAGCGAAATCAAAGACCAGCAAGTCCATCCGCAAGCGATTCAGGCGGTGCAGCCTTGAGTCTTAACCTTGAGTCTTAACTAGTTGACAAATAGCCTGCACAAGCCTAGCATCGAAGTTGAGCCCTTATCTCCTCTTAATTCTTTCAGCTATTCGGAAGTAAGACCGGTCCTATCTTATCTTTATCGCACTCAGCGAGTTTCTGAGGGGGAACGACGCTATCTCGATCTTAACCTCGGGATATTTTGGCCTTGTCCCGTTGCCTGTTTTGCGCTTGAACCAAAAAGGGAGCCCATGAAAAACACAAAGTTTCTCGTAAAAGTAAATCGCGGCGGCGCGCGTGCCGCCGAATACGTACTGCGAATCGACCGTAGCCCCATCCAGACCACAACCAACAAGAAACTCGCATTGGCTATGGGAAGATTCACGGCGGAAGATGCCGTCAAATCGATGCAGAATTCCCGCTGCACCCCGGAGTTGATCTCGGTATTTGTTTAACGTTTGGGCTTCGCTTTTTCGGATCTCGGCTCAACTCGAGCCGGCATCTATTCCAAACTTGCTCCCGGACTAGTCCAGCTAGCTTCGGGCGTGGCGTTGGCTATTGGGCTTCGAACCACTCAGCGCGAAAAACAGAATATAGAGATAACAGATCACAGGAAGAAAGAAGGCGTGGTGAATCCCGATCCGGTCGGCTATCGCTCCTTGCGCCAGCGGAATAATTGCTCCTCCAACTATCGCCATAATCATGATTCCGGACCCGTCCCCCGTGAGCGGGCCAAGTTCCGCTACACCCAGGGTGAAAATGCTCGGGAACATGATGGAGTTGAAGAAGCCAACCAGGATGATGCTCCACATGGCAACTTGGCCGGTGCTTAACATTGAGATCGCGACAAGGATACTGGTGGAAACTGCAAAGGCTCCGAGCAGGAGACCCGTTCCTACGGTCACGCGTCCGCCACGAAGAACGGCAGCGATTGTGGCGATAGCGGCGACGACCGCAACCAGCGCGAACAGGGGCCTCGCCGTAACCAAGACCCACACAATCTTCCAAATGAAAGCTAGGAATCCGCTTTGGCCGCCTTCAACGAGATGCCCACTGATCAAATATGAGATCACAACCAACGTAGCTGCAACGGCTGCAACCAGACCCATGTAAGCCGCCTTCGCCCCGCCCAAGAGGGCTGACCCAATGAAACGACCGATCATCGCCCCACCCCAATAAAAGGCGACAAAACTGGCCGCGACTTTCTCCGCCAATCCTCCAATTTCTGGTTGGCCAAAATAATTCACCAGAAAACTCCCGATCGCAACCTCTGCGCCGACGTATAGAAAGATACCGATCGCGCCAAAAATTAAGTTAGGGTGCCTCCAGATAGAGTCGTTCACTTTTTCGCCGATCTGGTGCTGAGCGTGGGGAATTTTCGGCAACTTGAAACTACCTATGGCCACTGCCAGAACGACCAGCGCGATACCCAAACCCACATAGGGCGTCTTGACGGTGGCCGCTTCGTGCAAGCGATAGGCCTGCAGGGCTTCGGGCGCCAGCGCCCGTATCTCTTCCATGGTCTTTGGCGCTGTACTCAGAATCAGAAAACCGCCGAAGAAAGGAGCGAGGAAGGTTCCCAGGGAGTTGAACGCCTGTGTGAGGTTCAGGCGGCTCGACGCCGTCTCGGGTTTACCCAGGACGGTCACATAGGGGTTAGCCGCCACCTGAAGGCAGGTGATGCCGGCAGCAAGCACAATTAGTGCGACCAGGAACAACGGGAACGACGGGACGCTGGCGGCGGGCACAAACAGGAAGGCACCCAGACCCATGGTAACCAAACCCACGACCATCGAGCGCTGATAGCCAATCCAGTCAATAATCTCAGCCGAAGGTATGGAGAAAAGAAAATATGCTCCAAAGAAGGCAAACTGAATGAGCATGATCTCTTTGTAATTCAGGTCGAAAATCGGCTTCAGGTGAGGGACCAAAATGTCATTGAGACAAGTCAGAAAGCCCCACATGAAAAACAACGTGGTCACGACTGCCAGCGGTCCCGTATAGGACGATGGCGTGTCAGGAGAAATTGCGGTAGAACGGCTCGGTGTTGCGATTGACATAGTTATGGCTTCCGCTCGGCATGATAGCACTGGAAGCCGCGACAAAGCATTTCTCTGAGCCGAAATTCTGATCGATCTTCCCTGCGAATCACACCGCGTTGCCGGATAGGTCCTGGAGCTTTACCAGCCAGTTTGCGGGTTCGGGCAGAATTGCGAACGTTGGAAGTTTGCCGCGCACCATCGCGACTTCGTCGCAGCGATGAAATCTGGGACAGACGTGGCAATCTTTGTAAATTTTGTCGGGAAGGTCCTCTCGTTGCGCGATCTGGAATCCCTGGCGCGCAAAAAATTCTGGAGACCGCGTGAACAGGCAGATGCAATCCACACGGTGGCGTTTTGCTTCGGCCATCAAAGCCTTCATCAGTCGACTGCCCCCGCCCTGGCCTTGTACCTGAGGCCCAACCGTGATCGAACGAATCTCGGCCAGGTGCGTGCCGTAAAGATGCAGCGCGCCGCACCCGATGATGCGGCCTTCATTTTCCAGAACGACAAAGTCTCTAACGTTCTCGCAAATCTCCGCCAGCGTGCGGGGCAGCAGAGTGCCGTCCCCGGAATAGGCGCAAATCAGTTCGTGGATGTGCTCCGCATCCGGCAAAATGGCTTTACGCGTGCGCATGGACCTCCTCGCGTAGGGACTCGATTTTCTTTCTCGCCACCCCAATCCCCTGCCGCACTCTGGCGGGCGCGGTGCCACCAATAACATCGTGAATCGCCAACACCGCGGCCGGCTTCAGGCAGTCATGAAAGCTCTCATCGAATGCGGGATTCAGAGCATGCAACTCATCCAGCGTTAAGTCCTGAAGCTTACAATTCTTTTCCAGGCAGAGCTTCACTGCCTTGCCAATCTGCTCGTGCGCGAGCCGCGAAGGGACGCCGCGATTGACCAGGTAAGTTGCGGCCGCCCAGGCATTCAGAAATCCCGACTGCGCCGCCTCGTTCATCCGTGGATGGTCGAACTCCACCGCTTTCATCCACCCGGCGACCAGCGGCAACAACCCGAGCGCCGTGTCCGTGGCGTCGAACAGGGACTCTTGCGTTTCCTGCAAGTCCTTGTTGTAAGCCAGAGGCAAGCCTTTCAACGTCACCATCAGTGCCGTTGCGCTACCAATGACGCGGCCGGTCTTGCCCCGCACCAGTTCCAGAAGATCGGGATTCTTCTTCTGAGGCATGGCGCTGCTGCCAGTGGAATAAACCTCAGGCAACTGCACAAAGCCAAATTCCTGCGAAGAGAAGATGATCATCTCCTCCGCCCACCGGCTCAGGTGCAGACTCAATAGCGAAAGCGCATTGACGAATTCGAGAATGAAATCGCGGTCGCTGGTGGCGTCGATGCTGTTCAACGTAGCACCAGCGAAGTCGAGTTCCTCTGCCATGAAAGAGCGATCGAGAGGCAGAGTCGCACCCGCGACCGCGCCTGATCCCAGCGGACAAACGTTCAGCCGCTTGCGGCAATCGGCAAGCCGGTCAGCATCCCGCAAGAACATCTCGACATAAGCCAACAGCCAATGCGCCACTAGCACCGGCTCAGCGTGCTGCAAATGCGTATAGGCAGGTATGGCGGTGCTGCCAGCCTGATCGGCGCGGTCGGTGAAAGCCCCACAGACCTCGGCCAGTTCCTTTCGCAGCTCATCGATCGCCGCGCGCACGTAGAGACGCAGGTCGGTGGCAATCTGTTCGTTGCGGCTACGGCCGCTGTGCAGTTTGTATCCGGCTTCTCCGATCCGCGCGGCCAACTGCTTTTCCACGAAGTGATGCACGTCCTCAGCTTCGTCGTCGACAAATCCCTTGGCAGCGGAGGCCATTTCGCCAATCTGCTGCAACCCCTCAAGAATGCTGATGAGTTCATCTGCAGATAGAACCCCCGCGTTTTTCAAAGCGCGGGCGTGCGTTCCGCTGGCCGCCAGTTCGTAGCTGAGCAGCCGGCGGTCGAAGTCGAACGAGCGCTGCCAACGTTCGAATTGCGGATCCAGCGCCTGCCGGAACCGACCCGACCACATCTTCATCGCGCAACCTCCTGACGTGCGCGGGCGCGGGTGCGCGACGGTAGTCCGAGGATGCGAATGAAGCCCGCCGCATCTTTCTGGTCGTAACTGTCGCCCATGGTGAATGAGGAAAGATCGGTGCGGTAGAGGGAGTGCTCGGACTGACGGTTCACCACCGAAACGTTTCCCTTGTACAAAGAGAGCGTCACGCCGCCTGTCATTTCTGTCTGCGTGCTGGCGACAAATGCGTCGAGCGCCTCGCGCAGCGGTGTGAACCACAAACCGAAGTAGACCAGTTCCGCGTACTTCAGACCCACGTGCTGCTTGAAGTGCGCGACCTCACGCTCCAGGCACAGCGCTTCCAGTTCGCGATGCGCCGTGATCAGCAATGTTCCGCCGGGCGTTTCGTAACATCCGCGCGACTTGATTCCCACGAAGCGGTTCTCCACCAGGTCCACGCGTCCCACAGCATTGCGCGAGCCGATTTCGTTCAGCAACTCGACCAGCGACACAGGATCAAGCTTCATTCCGTCGACGGCGATGGGAGTCCCTTTCTCGAAGCTAATGTTCACTTGCTCGTCCTTGTCCGGCGCCTCTTGTGGCGAACGCGTCATCTTCCACGTGGTCGCCAGCGGCGCATTCGCCGCATCTTCCAGCTCTCCACCTTCGTGACTGAGGTGCCAAAGGTTGCGGTCCCGGCTATGAATTTTCTCCCGGCTCGCCTCCACAGGGATGCCGTGCTGCTCGGCGTAATCCAGACAATCCTCGCGGGATTTCAGCGTCCATTCCCGCCACGGCGCAACTACTTTCAGCTCCGGCGCGAGCGCCTGGTAAGTCAACTCAAAGCGAACCTGATCGTTGCCCTTCCCAGTGCAGCCGTGCGCCACGGCCGTCGCTCCTTCGCGCAGAGCGACTTCGACTTGACGCTTTGCTATCAGGGGGCGCGCCAAGGATGTGCCCAGCAGATACTTGTGCTCGTACACCGCACCTGCGCGCAGCGCAGGAAAAACGTATCCGGTCAGAAATTCCTCGCGGAGATCCTCCACGACTACCTTGCTTGCGCCGGTGGCGTAGGCTTTGTCGACCACGGCTTCGATGTCGTCGCCCTGGCCCACATCGCCGACCATCGCGATGACGCTGTAAGAGTAATTCTCCTTGAGCCACGGAATAATGATGGAGGTATCGAGTCCTCCCGAGTATGCAAGAACAATTTTTTCAGGCATGAGCGCTCCTCGCTGGTAGACGATCGCCGCCACCCAGCAGTAAATAAAGAATGGCTTTTTGCACATGCAGGCGGTTTTCCGCCTGTTCGAAAATCAGAGACTGCTCGGAATCCATGACCGCATCCGTCACTTCCAACCCACGATGGGCGGGGAGGCAATGCATGAAAACCGCATGAGGCGCGGCTTCCTCCATGAGTTCCGCATTCACTTGATATGGCGGAAAGATCCGCGCTCGCTCGGCAGTCTCCCGCTCCTGCCCCATGCTGACCCAAGCGTCGGTATAAATCGCATCGGCTCCGGCAACGGCATCGTGCGGATCGGCCAGCAATTGAATCCCGGCGCCGGTCTCTCCGGCGATTTCGCGAGCGGCAGCCACAATCTGCGGATTCGGCGCGTAGCCCGGCGGAGTCGCGATTCGTATCGACGATCCGAGGCACGCACAGGTCAGCAGCAACGAGTGCGCCACATTGTTTCCGTCGCCGATGTACGCCAGACAGCGATTCTTGACATCTCCGAAGCGCTCCAGCAGCGTGAAATAGTCAGCCAGCGCCTGGCACGGATGCTCCAAATCGCTGAGCGCGTTAATCACCGGGACACGGGCGTGCTGGGCCATGCCTTCGATGGTCTCCTGCGAAAAAGTGCGCAGCACAATCACATCCACCCACCGCTCCAGGTTGTGCGCAACGTCGCTCAACGTTTCGCGCGCGCCGAGGCGTTCCTGAGTCTGGTCGACGAACATTGCCGAACCGCCCAGGCCCGTCATTCCTGCCTCGAAGGTCAACCGGGTTCGCAATGAGGCCTTCTCGAAGAACATCACCATCTGTTTGCCGGAGAGCGCCTGTCGAAAATCAGCGGGACACGCCTTCATCATTCCGGCGAGATTCAAAACTGCGTCTACCCCTGCCGTTCCGAGATCGCACGTCGACACTAGATCCGGACACCAGAAAGCCTGCGGCGCGTTCGCGGCAGCGACCGCCGTTCTTGCTTGCACATGACTATTCAACTTTGACTCCTTCTTCTGCACCTGGGTATCCGCCGGTTGCAATTTATAGCGAGCAGCGACTGACGGGCTCATGAATGCGTCACCTCCGTGCCACATGAAAGCTTGGTCAGATAAAACTGGGGCAAAACTTCCACCTCGTTCGCGGGCAAAATTCTCACTCGTCCCACCCCCTGTTTCAGTGCCAGCCCGCAGGCTTGCAGCTTGGGTAACATGCCGCCGCTGATGATCGAACTCGCTGCCAGTTCTGCCGCCTGTTTCGTGCTCAGCCACGGCATCACGCTGCCTGCAGCATCTCTTACCCCGGGCACATCGGTGAGAAAGATAAGGGTGTCGGCGTGGCAAGCCGCGGCACAAGATGCCGCCATTTCATCGGCGTTCACGTTGTAGTACTCGCCGTCGGCTCCCAGCGCTAGCGAAGCCATAACCGGAATTCCTCCCTGCCGCCACAGCGCTTCAATCCAGCACGGCTCCGCGAAACAAATCTCTCCGACAAATCCCAAGTCGCGCCCATGAACAAACTTCCTTCGTGCGCGAAACGTCATGCCGTCACCGCCGCAGAATCCGATCGCCGGCATGCCCGCCGCCTGAATCGCCGCCACCAACTTTTTGTTGATGATCCCACCCAATACCATGAGCGCCGTATCTCGAGTCTCCGCATCGCTGATCCTCAGCCCGTCCACAAACTCGCTTTTCTTCCCCAGTCGCTCCAGCATGCGAGTCAGAGCGCCGCCGCCTCCATGAATCACGGCTACGCGGTGGCCATCCTGCGCCAACTCAGCAATGGCTTGGGCACACTTACGCAGCATCGGAGCATCTTCGATCGCTGCGCCACCAATCTTCACCACAATCGTCACTGCAAACCCTCCCGCTCTTCCCACTCGTACATCAGATTCATATTCTGCACGGCTTGTCCGGCAGCCCCTTTCAGCAAATTGTCCACGCAGGAAACCAGTACCAGCCGCTGGCCATCCTCTGCCAGACAAAAACCGAGATCGCAGTAGTTCGTGTGCAGCGAAAACTGCAACTGCGGCAATTTCGGAGTCGCGAATACGCGCACCCAATGTTTGCCCGCATAGAAATCACGCAGACAGGATTCCACTTCTGCCTCCTTTGTCGCCCGGTTCAGGCGTACGTAGAGGGTCGACAAAATCCCGCGCGGAATTGGCAGTAAATGCGGCGTGAAGGTCAAATCCCCATCATCCAGTTCCAACTGCTCCACCATCTCTCCCAGATGCCGATGATGGAACACCGCGTACGCGGAAAGATTGTCTGCCACCGAAATGAAATGAGTGCGCGACGTGGGCGACTTGCCTGCTCCGGACACTCCCGACTTCGAGTCAGAAATAATTCCGTGGCTCCGGTCGATGAGCTTCGCCTTGAGCAGCGGCGCCAAAGCCAGAATCACCGAGGTCGCGTAGCAACCAGGATTCGCGACGAGCTGGGCTGAGGCGATCCGATCACTGTTCAACTCCGGCAGCCCGTACACCGCCTTCGCTGTCAATTCCGCAGCAGTGACTGCATCCGCATCCTGGAACGAGTAGATGGCACGATGCTGCGCCTGCTTCAGCCGCCACGCCCCGCTCAGATCAATCACGCGCAATCCTTGTGCGATTGCCTCCGGCACAAGAGATCTCGACGCTTCGTGCGGCGTCGCCAGGAAAAGTAACTGCACGCCCTGACGTTTCAGTTCCGGCCACGACAACGATCGCAGCGGATAGCCACCATTGCCGGACAACTCCGGAAACACCTCTGCCAAATCTGTCGGACCATCAGTGCCGCCCTCGCGGCGCAACAAGACAGGCTTCTCCAGCCGCGGATGGCGCTCGAGAATCCGCGTCAGCTCCAGCCCTGAATAGCCGCTGGCTCCAAGCACTGCGGTTTTGAGCTTCGCCGGCATCAGCCGAGCATCTCCTCGATCCGGACCGCAACTTTCTTCGCGCCGTCCTTGTCGGGACAAACAATCAGGATTGTGTCGTCCCCTGCGATGGTTCCCACCAATTCCTCCCATTCCTGCTCGTCTAAAGCCGCCGCCACGGGCTGCGCGCTGCCAATGATGGTCTTCACCACCAGCAGGTTCTGCGCTGCCCGCACATCCAGCACGAACTCGCGAACTAGTCGCTGCACCGGGGGTAGAGCCAGACCCGCTGAGCCGTCCCCTTGAGGCAAAGTGTATCCAGCGGCCGTCTTGCTCAAGTTCAGGTCCCGGATATCCCGCGACAACGTCGCCTGCCCCACCTTGAATCCCCGCTTTCGCAATGCCCGCTGCAGATCTTCCTGGTTGGCAACGGGCCCCTGCCTTAATGCTTCCAGAACGGCTCTCTGACGCAGGACTTTATTCATTTTGAATATTTATTCATACATATGAATAAATATTCTCTTATCTTACAGGGCTCGCCGCGCCTGTCAAGAGCAAATCTTCCCTGTCTTAATTCTTCTGGTAACCCGCAGAGACGGATTATGGGTGTGGACTCAAAGGCTCCGCGTTCGCGAAAAGCCGAGGATGGCCTCAAATCCTTGCTAGACTACTCGCGGCTTGGATGTCTGCTGCGAGCCAGCCTAGGAGCACGCTGGATGAACAAGAAACCCACACTGGTTGCTGAGCTGATTGCTGAATTCCTCGGAACCTTCGTCTTGATCCTCTTCGGCACCGGTGTGGTTGCCATGGTGGTTCTGTTTCCGTCAAACGCAACCGCGCACGGAGGCTACACCAACATCACCCTCGGCTGGGGATTGGCGGTCACCATGGGAATCTACGTGGCGGGAAAAGTTTCCGGCGGCCATCTCAACCCGGCGGTCACTCTCACTCTAGCGGTGTTCCGCGGCTTTCCCTGGCTCAAGGTTTTGCCTTATTCGATTGCGCAGACGGCAGGAGCATTTCTTGCGGCCGCCTTGGTGTACCGAAATTATCTTCCGGCCTTCCGGCAATTCGACCCTCAACTGGAAAAAACGGCCGGGATTTTCACAACCTTCCCCGCGTTTCCGGCTTGGCCGCAAGCAGGCTTTCTGGATCAAGTGATCGGCACCGCTCTGCTGCTGCTGCTAGTGTTGGCCATCACGGACGAACTCAACGTTCCTCCTGGAGCCAACCTTGCGCCCGCGATGATCGGACTGGTGGTTGTAGCGATTGGCATGAGCTTCGGCGGCATGCACGGATATGCGATTAATCCGGCTCGCGATTTTGGCCCGCGTCTTTTCACCGCCGTGGCCGGATTCAAAGACAATGGCCTCACCGACGGCCGTCGAGTGTGGTGGGTTCCAGTGGCTGCGCCGCTGCTGGGAGGACTTGTCGGCGCCGCAGTCTACGATTTCGGCATTCGACGATTTCTGCGCGCGTTCTCGTCCTAGCTAATGCCCGCAGAGAACAGGAGGTCTCTTGCCTTACATTCTCTCTCTCGATCAGGGCACAACAAGTTCCCGAGCGCTCTTGTTTGACCACGACGGCGCCGTCCGATCCGTGGCCCAGCGCGAGTTCACACAGATCTTTCCCGAGCCCGGATGGGTCGAGCACGATCCCGAAGAGATCGCGGCATCGCAAATTGCAGTCGCTTTGGAAGCTTTGGCCCAGGCACACGTGCAGCCCAGCGACGTCGCCGCTATCGGCATTACCAACCAGCGAGAAACAACGATCGTCTGGGATCGCACGACCGGCAAGGCCATCAGCAATGCCATTGTCTGGCAGGATCGCCGCACCGCTGCGTTTTGTGAGCAGCTAAAGGCGCAGGGTCACGAAAACTTAATACAGCAGCGGACTGGCCTGCTGATCGACGCTTACTTCTCAGGCAGCAAGATTTCCTGGATCCTGGAACATGTGCCCGGTGCAAGAAAACTTGCCGCAGCCGGCCGCTTGGCATTTGGCACCGTGGATACCTGGCTGCTTTGGAAACTGACTGGCGGCCGAATACACGTCACCGACGCCAGCAACGCCTCCCGCACCATGTTTTTCAATCTGCATTCTGGAACGTGGGACGGCGAACTACTCGATCTCTTCGGAATCCCTGATTCAATGTTGCCCTCGGTCCGGCCCTCCAGCGAAGTTTATGCAGAAGTCAGCTCCGTTCCCGGTCTCAACGGCATACGCATCGCTGGAATCGCTGGCGACCAGCAGGCCGCGCTCTTTGGCCAAAGATGCACCACTCCGGGTCTCACCAAAAATACTTACGGCACGGGGTGCTTCCTGTTGCAGAGCACGGGCAACCGCGCAGTTGCGTCGACCAATCGCCTGCTCACAACCGTAGCTTGGCAAATCGGGGACAGCACGAACTACGCGCTCGAAGGCAGCGTGTTTGTGGGCGGAGCAGTGGTCCAGTGGCTGCGCGACGGCCTCGGAATCATTCGCAAGTCATCGGAAGTGGAAGCTCTAGCAGGTTCCGTCGCCGACAATGGCGGAGTCTATTTCGTGCCAGCCTTCGTGGGCCTCGGCGCTCCGCACTGGGATCCCTATGCACGGGGCGCAATCATTGGTCTCACTCGCGGCAGCAATGCAGGGCACATCGCGAGAGCTGCCTTGGAAAGTATCGTGTACCAGGTCGCCGATCTCATGGACGCGGTACAAACCGACACCAGCACTCCGCTGCTGGAGCTGCGCGTGGATGGCGGTGCGTCCGCCAATGACAGTCTCATGCAATTTCAGGCTGATGTTCTCGGCGTGCCCGTGGCGCGTCCCGCAATGACGGAGACAACTGCGTTGGGCGCCGCATTTCTGGCCGGTCTGGCCGCTGGTTTCTGGAAAGAGATGCAAGCGATTTCAAACTTGCCGCAGGAGGAACGCAAATTTGAACCGCGCATGCCACGCTCCCAAGTGAACGAACTGCGACAGCGATGGAACGAAGCCGTCTCGCGGACAAAAGGTTGGAAGACCTGAGTTAGGGGTCGGGCCCTTCGAAACTAGCACTTGAAAACCAAAGATCGAAGGTTTGTTATGGGATAACCGGCGCCTCTGCCACACCGACATTGGTATCCGCGCCACCGTAGTAAAACAAGTACCGTTCCCCTTGCCGTACCATGCCTTCCACGAACACCACATTCGGGACCTGTCCCACCTTCTCCCATGGCTTCTCAGGAGCAAAGATGGGACTATCCGTCCGCGAGATCAGTACGCGCGGGTCGTTCCTGTCGAACATCGCTACGCCCGTGCGATAAACCAGCTTGTCGTCGGCGCCGTTGTAGATGAGAACAATTCCCTTCGGAGTAACGATCGGTGCAGGCCCCGGCTCGGCTACGCGAGAGTCAAACTTTCCCGCGCGCACCGGTAACACCGGGGCGTCGGTCGCTTCCGTCCAGTGCAGCAGATCGGTGGAAGAGGCCAGTCCGACCTGGTCGTTGTTGTCCTTAGCCGTCCCGAGAAAATACATCCAATACTTGCCGCCAATCTTTTCTGGCACAATCGCTCCAGACTTCGTCCAGCGGACGTTCCAGCTCCCTTTATAGGCAGGAAGAATCACGCCGCTTCGCTCCCAGTGAATAAGATCCTTCGAACTAGCCAAGCAAAGCTGCGCGTCCTTCTTGTTGTAGCCGGTATAGGTCAGATAATAGGTGTCGCCGAACTGAACTAGCCGCGGGTCTTCCACGCCACCATCTTTTTCATAATCTTTCTCTGGCGAAAATACAGGCTCGCTCCGCCGAGTAAAGTGAACCCCATCCGCACTCTCGGCGTAGCCAAGGCGCGAAGTGCCGCCCTTGTCCTGGGCCCGGTAAAGCATAATGATTTTGCCGTCGCGAAGAACTACCGAAGGATTGAAGGTGCCTGCCGACTCCCACCCGTCCCCCCGTGGTGAAATCACGGGGCTATCGGAGACACGGTGCCACGCCCCAAAAGGCCAACTTGCGCTATCCTGTGAAGCCAGCGCCAGAAGCAGCGTGAGTAGCTTTACCCAGCTCTTGATTTGAATTGAATTGATCATGCTGATTTTGCCTTTTTGACATTGACTGATTTTGCTCCGAGACCTGTACTATGCCGAGACTCCAATGCTTGCGTCCCGATTCTCAGCCAGGTTGTTCGTTCCTGCAACTTTCAGCCGCGTCGGCGAAACTTCCATGTTGAGCAAGAAAAAAACTATCGTAGGCCTAGGCGAATTGCTTTGGGACCTATTCCCCGCCGGAAAACAATTGGGAGGAGCTCCAGCTAACTTCGCTTACATTACATCTTTGCTCGGGGATGACGGAATTCCCGCTAGTCGTCTCGGCGAGGATGCTCTAGGTGCGGAAGCGATTCGTCGCCTCGGAGAGCTCGGACTCTCGACCGAATTCATTCAGAAGGATGCAGATCATCCTACCGGAACCGTGAAGGTCGAGGTGGACCCTTCCGGTCAGCCGCGCTTTGAAATCGCCGAGTCTGTCGCGTGGGATTTTTTCGAATTCACGCTGCACTGGCAGAAGCTGGCACAACGAACCGACGCCGTATGCTTTGGATCTTTGGCGCAGCGATCAGACCGCAGTGGCGACACCATTCGTAGATTTCTGCTGGGCACACGTCCAGGCACGGTGCGAGTTTTCGACGTCAACCTTCGACAAAACTTTTACACCACGCAAGTGCTTGCGGAATCGATGAAGCTCGCAACCGTCGTCAAGCTGAACCATGAAGAACTCCCAAAGATCATGCGACTGTTTAAATTGGAAGATCGCGGCGAGCAAGATTCGGCGCGACGCTTGCTGTCTTCTTATGATCTGAAGCTGGTTTGCATTACTCGCGGCACAAATGGCAGCCTGCTGGTATCCGCCGATGAATCCACCGAGCATCCCGGATTCAAAGTCAAGGTCGCAGATACCGTCGGCGCTGGGGACGCGTTCACCGCGGCTTTGGTCCACGGATATCTTCGCGCCACGTCGCTCGGGCAAATCAACGAAACCGCGAACCGCGTCGGCGCCTGGGTCGCCAGTCAGTCTGGAGGAACGCCAGCCCCGAAAGCTGGTGACTTGAGGCAAAGCCTGGCCGAGATTGGCTAGGGCATTCGAAAATAATTCCTCTTATCCGAAATAAACCGGCTGCCTTTCCCCCGTCACTGCAGGATTTAGTTTAATCTGTCAGGTTTGGTTTTTGGTGTCTGAGGGGGCCCAAGTGACCGTACCGCAAGCAGTCCTTCGTCTGCTCGTTTGCATTTCGATTTTCCTGCCAGTTGCATCAAGCAGCGCGCAGCAGATTCCCGAGAACACTTATCAGGAGCTGCATTGGCGCATGATCGGCCCGTTCCGTGGAGGCCGCACGCGTGCTGCCACCGGAGTTCCAAGCCAACCCAATGTCTTCTATATGGGCCAGGTCAACGGCGGAGTATGGAAGTCAGACGACCATGGACGCACCTGGACTCCCATCTTCGACCACGAGTCTACTCAGTCAATTGGCGCAATCGCCGTCGCTCCTTCCAGTCCCAACATTATTTATGTCGCGAGCGGCGAAGGCTTGCATCGCCCCGACCTTTCGGTCGGCAACGGAATTTACAAATCAACGGACGCCGGAAAAACCTGGACGCATCTCGGCCTGCGCGACGGCCAGCAAATCCCCGCACTTGCGATCGACCCGCGTGATCCCAATCGAGTCTTCGCCGCCGTGCTCGGCCATCCTTACGGCCCAAATGACGAGCGGGGCCTTTTCCGTTCCACCGACGGCGGCCAGACCTGGCAAAAAATAATCTACAAAGACGAGAACACTGGCGCCTCCGATGTAGAGATCGATGCCTCCAATCCCGACGTCATCTACGCTTCGATGTGGGAGGTGCGCGAGGGCCCATGGGAGGACAACAACGAAGTCAACGGAACGGCAGGCGGCTTATTCAAGTCTACCGATGGCGGGAACACATGGCATCCGTTGAGCAACGGCCTACCGAAGGATCTATCGCAAATCTATGTCGCCATCGCCCCCACTGATCCGCGACGCCTTTATGCCACGCTGGGCACCGCCTCCGGTGCCCTCGGCGTCTACCGTTCCGACAACGCCGGAGAAAACTGGACTCACATCACGGAGGATCCCCGCCCGTCCGCCCGCATCGGCGGGGGCGACCTGCCCATCCCCCGAGTAGATTCCAAGAATGCAGACGTCGTCTATAGCGCCAGCACCGTAACCATGCGGTCGACGGATGGCGGCAAAACCTGGTCTGGCTTCCGCGGAGCGCCCGGCGGCGACGACTATCAGAATCTCTGGATCAATCCCAACGACCCAAACATTATTCTTCTTGTCAGCGATCAGGGCGCACTCGTCACCGTCAACGGCGGAGCCTCCTGGAGTTCCTGGTACAACCAGCCAACCGCGCAGATTTATCACGTCTCGGTAGCTCCCACTTTTCCCTATCGTGTCTGCGGCGGCCAGCAGGAGAGCGGTTCCGTCTGCATCTCCAGCCGTGGTAACGATGGTGCCATCACGTTCCGCGACTGGCATCCCGTTGGCGTCATCGAATACGGTTACGTCGCGCCGGATCCGCTTGACCCTGACATTATCTATGGCGGCGGCAGAAGTGAAGTCTCAAAGTTCCACTGGTCCACCGGCCAGGTACAGAACGTCACGCCGGTCCCGCTGCGCAACCCGAAATACCGAACCGACCGCACTGAGCCCACGATGTTCTCGCCTCTCGACCCGCACGTCCTTTATTTCGCCGGCAACGTACTCTTCAAGACTACTGACGGCGGAAACTCCTGGCAGACCATCAGTTCCGATCTCACTCGCGACAATCCCGGAGTTCCAGCCAGCGTCGGCAGTCTCTTCCCCAAAGGCGCCGAGAAACAGCGCGGCGTCATCTACGCTCTCGCGCCTTCATTCAAGAACATCAATACGCTGTGGGCCGGCACCGACGACGGCCTGATCTGGCAAACCCGCGACGGCGGCAAGAGGTGGAACGATATCACTCCCAAAGACCTGACGCCCTGGAGCAAGGTTACGCAGATCAGTGCCTCGCACTTCGACGACGACACTGCCTACGCATCCGTCAGCCGCTTCCGCATCAATGACAACCGCCCCTATATATATCGCACTCACGATGGCGGCAGGACCTGGAGCCTGATCACAGCCGGCCTTCCCGACTTCGGCCCGGTGGACACGGTCCGCGAAGATCCTGTGCGCAAAGGCTTACTGTTTGCGGGCACGGAGAATTCGGTGTGGGTCTCGTTCGACGATGGCGATCACTGGCAATCCCTGCAATTGAATCTGCCGCACACCTCCATGCGCGATCTCTGGATCCATGACAACGACCTGATGGTCGCGACGCACGGCCGCTCGTTCTGGATTCTGGATGACATCGCCCCGCTGCGCGAAGTGGCAAATTTAGCCAGCACAACCGCGGTTCATCTCTTCACCCCGGCACCCACCTTCCGCATCCAGCGCGATACCAACACGGACACGCCGCTTCCTCCCGACGAACCCGCTGGCGCCAATCCGCCCGATGGCGTAGTGATTGATTACTATCTGGCGTACAGCGCCACTTCTCCTGTCACTCTTGAAATTCTCGACGCGCGCGGCCAGCTCGTTCGCAAATTTTCCAGCACCGATAAACCCGACGCAACAGAAGAGGAATTGGAGAAACAACTCATCCCCCTATATTGGCTGCGTCCATTCCGTTCGCTGCCCTCCGAGGCTGGCACGCACCGCTGGGTTTGGGATCTGCACTATCCCGCACCCAATTCCACGCGCCATGAATATCCCATCGCCGCAATTCCTGGGGACACACCTCGCCTGCCGCTTGGTCCCACGGCTTTACCGGGTTCTTATACCGTGCGGCTAACTGCAGATGGCAAAAGCTTCACCGCGCCCTTCGTCGTCAAGATGGATCCCCGCGTAAAAGCCTCTGCTGCCGGCCTTGAGAAGAAGTTCCAGATTGAAGTGCACCTGGCGTCGCTGCTGGGCCGGACGTCACAGGCTGTACTGCAAGCGGGATCGATTCGCGAGCCGCTGCAAAAGCTGAGCCAGCAAGCCAGTGGACCGGTGCGCGATTCTGTTCAGGCATTGCAAAACAAACTCGTGGCTGTTCTGGGAGCGCCGGCCGGCTTGCTTGCGCCGCCTTCCAACGAACTCACTCTTACGCGGGTAAATGGACAAATCGCTGTGTTATATGCCCAGGTGTGGCAGGTGGACGCGGAACCAACAGCCGCGCAGTCTGACGCCGTCGCGGCAAACGAACGCGACGCAGCGCATGTGATGAAACGCTGGGATGCGCTGCAGGCTTCCGACCTCCCTGCTCTCAATCGCGCTCTCAGCGGGGCTGGCTTGCCGGAGGTGAAAATCGAATCGGACCCGCACCATGAAGAAAGCAATATGGATGAAGAATAAAGCGCGATCACGCGTCGCGCTCTACAAAGCTTCTACCGCACCCTGTAGCTCCCGTGTGATTTGCGCGGGATCCCTTCCGGCTGCAAATCGCAGCGGCTGGCCGATGCGGACTCCAATCTTCCACGGTCGAGCAAACTTTCTGCCACTTTGCTTCACTTCAAACAATCCCACAATTCTCATCGGCAGTACAGGAATATCCAAATTATTCGCCAGAAGCCCAATCCCCGCACGAAACGAATTCATCTTGCCATCAACCGTATGTCGTCCCTCGGGAAACACCAGCACGCTGTATCCGCGATCCACGGCCTGACCCGCATAAGCAAAGCTCTGCCGGAAGCCGGCTTCGCGCGGCAGAGGAAACAAGTTCAGCAGAGAAACTCCCAGCACCCATTGCATGCGATCGTGGATTCTTCCGACGAATCCTCTGCTGGGAGCGGGCGTGTGCAATGCTTCCATCGCCTCGCCCCCAGCCGCAGTCGCGATTCGGTTCCGCAGCCGTGCCGGTAATGCCGTCTGCACGAACCCCACATCCACGTCAGCAATATGATTGCAGACCACCAACAGCGGCCCGTTCCAGCCTCGCAAATGTTCCCGTCCTTCGATCCGTGGCCAGCCCAGCAGCAGCATGGCCGGCCTCATTAGCAAATAATGCGCTAGCCATCGCACCCACGGCATCGGCCACCGCAATACCCAACCCGGATAGTGATACTCCACGCGCTGCCGCACCTCACCCTGCAACATCCTTTCCACGTCGCCCACCGTACGCGCCGCGCTAAAACGAGTCTCGCTCAGGTCCACTTGATATCGATCCTCCAGCGCGCCAATCAATTCCACGCGGTCCAGCGAACTGAGTCCAAGATCGGAATCGAGCGCCGATTCAGCATTGAGCCCGGTGACGCTGCGCCCCGCAATGCGGCCAATCAACTCCGTCACGGGACTGTCACTCGCGGCGTCATGGGCCCCGGCATGCAGAATTTGTGTGGCCGCGAATTCCGCAATCATGTTCCGCCGGGGCTTCTGCGTGCTGGTGCGCGGAAAATCTTCTTGCGGCCACTGCACCCACGTCCGCATACGCTGGAATTCCCCCAGAGACTGATTCGCACGTTCCACCACTTCTTCCGCGCGGGCATCGGCGCGCAGGATCAGCACTGCGCACGGCTCTGCATTTCCCCCACGCTCAATCCCCACCACCACGCAATCTTTCACTTCCGGCTGGCGCCGCAACGCCGCCTCCAAATCTTCGGGATAGATATTGAGCCCACCCGGCGTCACGATCACTTCTTTCTTGCGCCCTTTGAAATAAAGGTTCCCGGCTTCATCCAGTGCGCCCACGTCTCCGGTGCGATACCAACCTTTTTCGTCGGCGACTCCTTCCGCGTGACCCGCTCCCCAATACCCCGCCGCCACTCCGCCCCCGCGGATCAAGATCTCCCCATCTTCCGCCAGCTTCACTTCTCGCCCCGGCAATACTTTCCCGATCGATCCTTTCCCCAACTTGAACGGATGGTTCACACTAATCAGCGAGGTCGTTTCCGTCAGCCCATATCCCTGGATCGCGGCATAACCCAGCCGTCCCCAGAATTCTTCCGTCTCAGCATCCAGCGCCGCGCCCCCGGAAATAAACGCCCAGAACTTCCATCCGAACTGCCGGTGAATCGCGCGAAAAATCCACCATCGGTGCAGAAAGTGCTTTCCTTCCGACGCGCGGAACCGCCGCCGAAAATGTTCGATTTCCCCGTCATCCTCCAGATCGCGTTCGATCTTCTGCTTGAGCGACTGCAAAACTCTCGGCACACTCACCAGCACCGAAACTCGCTCCCGCCGGATTGTGCGCACGATCTCCGATGGCTTCAGCTCTTCCTGAAAAATCACTGTCCCGCCCAGCAGCTGCGGCAAGAACATCCCGAGAAATTGCCCGAAGACATGGCTTAGCGGCAACAGATTCAGAAACCGCACAGGATGTACCCAGCGCTCATACTTCAAATAGCGCTGCATCTCTTGCTCTAGCGGATCAATGTTGGCCAGCACGTTGCCATGGGTGATGACCACACCCTTGGGTTCAGCCGTTGTCCCGGAGGTAAACACAATTTGCAGCACATCTTCGCGGGTGGTTATGTTCGCGGTTGGCTTTGCGGAATGCTGCCCGAGCTCCTTCGACAGATCTTCAAGAACCAACACGGGGATTGTCGCGGCAGCGCCGTCTAAGAGTTCAGCCGAACGGCTCCGGGAACACACCCAAAGCCTAGCCTCAACCTGTCGTGAAACTCGCGCAGCAAAATCGGCGGAGGCGCCATTATCCATCGGGACCACAACAACGCCGCACAGCGCGCATCCAAAGAATGCCGCAACCCACTCCGCGCAGTTCTCGCCCCACAGCATCATCCGGTCGCCCTTGCCAATCCCACGCGCTTCCAACTCCCGACAAAACCGAAACGCCATCTCCATAACCTGCCCGTACGTGAACCATTCCATGCGGTACCCACGATGCTGCCCGTAGGCACGCTCATCGCAGTGCGCCTGAAAGTTCGTTAAGAAAAACTGTGCTAAAGATTCAGCCATGGAGCGAAGAGTGGAGGTGGCAGAGAAATACAACTGAAGCCTTGCCTCTTGGCAAGTTTAGTAGCAGAAGGGGACAAGCGCACATGCACCGGGTAGATTCTTAAGAGAGGATGCTTGCGCGGCACTTCGGACATCGGCCGCTCACATTTATGAAGCCTCTCGGCTCATGAAGAGGCTTATGACAATGGGGACACATGAATCCCTGTTCTTCGCACATGACCCTATCGTGCTGAAAGATTCGATGGAGCACGTAAATCTCGGCTAAGCCAACAGCGAACAGAGCTACGAATGCGGCCACGTGAGGGTGTGATGGTGAGGGAACACGCACAAGAACTCGGAAAAGCATGTACAAGGTAGCGAATAAGACGAGCAACATCGTCCCCACGAGTTGGTTATGCCTTTTCGCGATTGCGACGCGTTTTGACTCCCACTCGGCAGGAAGGATCGATTTTGTCTTGCCCAAGTAGTTCCCGGTGGGAAGCTGATAAAACACTACGACTAGCAAAAGAAGAAACGCACCGCCGAAGTACTTATCCCTGCTCGCTACCGTCAGACAAGGAAAGAAGCAATTCATCTGGGCGATATTATCAGCGAGCACCAACTTCTAGAACCTTCACTCCCTCCCCACCCCCAACGCATCCGCCACCCGATTGATGTAGTTAAACCACGAAGCGATCAGCGTGATCTGCAATATCCCGCGATCGTCAAATCCCACGGCGCGCAGCCCCTCGATATCGTCCTTCCAAACCTTGGTCGCGTCCTTGGTCAACTTGACCACATAATCCAACATCACCCGCTCCTGCGGCGTGATGGGCGCGGTCGTGTAGTCCTTTTCCAGCGCCTCCACCAGCTCCCCGTCCAACGTCACCCTACGCAGAAACTCTGCATGCGACTCGATTCAATACTTGCACCGGTTGGTCACCGAGACCATCGTGGTAATCATTTCGTGCTGCCGCCGGCTCAACGGCAACTCCGGCGACATCAGCGCCCCAAACGTGCTGAACGCGTGGTAGAGCGCCTGCGGGATCAGTGTGTGCGACCCCACAATCGACGACCCTCCCGACTCATCCGGGTGCACTGGATCGCCATACTCCTTGGGATACAACGACCGCTGCGCCTCCATCGCATGGCGCAGCTTTTCATCAGCTCCCGACAACGGTATGGTTTTAATCCAAGTCATAAACGTCTTCGCCCCTCGACCAAGGTTTCCTGCAGCTTTGCAGCGCGAAGGTTACACCAGTTGCGCATCACCGCCCCATAGCGCATTTGTACTAGAGGCCCAAACCTGTTCAATATAGTCAATTTTGGCCGTAACCTGAGGGTCTTCCAACTGATTCCCTTGGTAACTCGTTCGTACACTCCCTTTTGGTAACCCTTGGTAACCATGCGATTCCCCCCGTCCAGCCGTACAATTGCACTTGTTCCAACCGGCCATCTCTAATAAAGGAGTTTGGCCACGTGACGTTCCCCCGGGCAACACTCCCAGGAGGCGTCATCGGTTTCTCGGTGCAGACTTTTTCGGTTCAGGCTTCTTTGGTTCAGACCAGGGGCTGGAGTTCGTAACCTTATGGCGTTCGGTTTCGGGTTCAACAAACAGAAGGTGCTCAGCACTGCGGAGAAGTATGTTCAGCAGGGCAAGATGCAAAACGCCATCGCTGAGTACGAAAAGGTCATTAAGGCCGATCCCAAGGACCTCACGGTCACCAACACCATCGGCGACCTCTACTCCCGTCTCGGCGAGGCCGACAAGGCCACAGAATGCTTTAAGACCGTAGGCGATGCCTATGCCACGCAAGGTTTCACGGTCAAGGCCATCGCCATGTACAAGAAGATCAGCAAGCTCAAGCCTTCGCTTGAGAGCGTGCTGAAGCTGGCCGAGCTCTATACCCAGCAGGGACTCTTCAATGATGCCCGCGCCCAATACCTGCAAGTAGCCGAAGAATTTCTGAAATCCGGCGAGCTCGACAACGCCGTCCGTATCTTCCAGAAGATTCTGGAAATGGATCCGGAAAACACCAACATGCGCGTCCGCCTGGCGGAAGTCTACGTCCGCCTCGGCAAGAAGAATGACGCCTGGCAGATTTTTTCCGCCGCCGCCGAAACCCTGCGTGCCAAAGGCTCTCTGAGCGGCGCCGAGGAAGTTTTGCGGCGCATGCTCACGCTCGACCCCGGCAACAGCTACGCGCTGCTCATGCAGGGCCGTAATCTGCTCGAGGCTGGCGATGCCGAAGCCGCCATCGAATCTCTCCAGAAAGTTTCGGATCTCGATTCCAATCCTGATGGCCTCCGCGATCTGCTTAAGGCCTATCTCAAGAATGGACGCCTCTCGGATGCCGGCACCCTCGCCAGCAAGCTGCTCACTGTCCACAATGACCTGGCGTCGATCTCCGTTTTTGCCGATGCTCTCATGCAGGCCGGCCAATACGAGAACGCGCTCCAGGTTTATGACCAACATGCCGACCGGCTGCTAGCCGAAGATTCCGATAAAGTTCTAAAAAACCTGCACTCTGTCATCGGGCATGTGCGCGATAATCCCGCTTCGCTCGAAAAGCTTCTCGAACTATTCCAGAAAGCCGGAGAGTCCACACATCTCACCGAAGTCATCGAGTTGTTGGCTCACGCCTCGGTCCAGTCCGGCGATCTGCCGCGCGCTCGTGATCTTTATCAAAAGCTCGCCACCATGGAGCCTGGCAATCCCCTGCACATGAACAATTACCAGCAGGTGGTCAGCCAGCTCGGTGGACCTTCCGCCGAAAAACTGATTTCCGCGGAAGAAGCCGCCGTCATCGTCGACGAACTGGAGGCCACTTCTCCCTCCGTCCACCAACACTATTCAGACGCCATTGCCCTCGCAGTTCGTTCTGCTCTTACCGACGCGGAACTTTTCATCTCTTACAACATGCCCGCCAAGGCTCTGGGCCCGCTGATGGCCGCTCTGCCGCAGGCGCCCAACGATCTTCGACTGAACCAGCGCCTCGCCGCCCTGCACACTCGTGCCGCGCGTTTCGCTGAAGCCGGTGTCTGCTGCCGCACTTTGCAGAACGTATATTCCGAAGCCGGCTATCCCGAAGAAGCCACTCGCTACGGCGAACTCGCCGATCGTTACGAAGAGCGTTCTGCAACTTCCGCTTCTACCGAATCCGTTGTCGAGTTGGCGCCTGCTCCGGCAGAACCAACTCCGGAGGAAATTTCCGTCGCGGCCGCAGCCTCGGCCCATTCCGCGGAAGAAATTGAATTCTCCGTCGTCGCGGGTCAAGACAACGACCAAGACACTGATCAGGTCAACCAACCAGTTAGCGCGGTCGCGCACTCCGCAGCACCTGAGTCCACTCCTGCGGAGATCGATCTTTCCTCCGAGTGGGATGATGCCCTCACGATTGAAGCCGACGAACCCGCTGCGGAAGCCACGGAAATCGAAATCACGGATTCCGCTGCCGACCATGAAATTTCCATCGGCAAAGCCGAAGCACCAAACCAGAATCCAGAAAAGATAGCCGAAACCATCGAAGAAATCCGCTTCTACCTCGAGCACGGTATGCCCGAGCAGGCATCGGCAGCCTTTGAAAAGCTTCAGGCTCTCACCAATGACGAAGCCACTCTAATCACGCTCCGGGCTGAACTCGAGACTGCCTCGCAGCACACCGCCGCTGTGGACGAAGTGTCCACCGTCGACGCCGTCTCTGAATTCAATGTCGACGAATCCGCCGCCGAAATCACCGTCGATGAAATTCCAGACGCTGCTCCCGAAGCCCCGGTCGTGGTCGAAGAAATTTCTCCTGAACCACCTGCTCCGGTTGCGCAGGTGGAAGCTCCGCCTGCGCCCCACGCCGAACCTGCCGCAGCCGAGCCTCCCGTGACCGAGCCCTCTGTCGCGCCGGCGCGTGGCGTTCTCCAGGAGTTCGTTTCCGATCTAGAGTCTTCCCTGGGCGAGAGTTTCCTTCCAGCGACGGTCTCGCACGAAGCCGAACCATCATTCGAACACGCTTCAGTGGACTCCGCCACAGCGGAGCGCCGTGTCCAGCCTGAACTTGAGCCTGTGGGCAACGCCACACCCACTACCTTCGGCGTGCCCCAACCCGAGGTCATCGGTGAGTTCGTAGCGGATCTCGAAGCTTCCCTGGGAGACGACTTCCTCAAGGGCGCTCCAGTCCCCGAACCCGAGCCCGCATCGCAGCCTCAGCCCGAACTAGAAACCAAGCCGCCCGTTGCGGCAGCTCCTGCGCAGCAGTGGCCCGCGCCAACACCTGCGCCCCTTCCACCGGTCAGCGTCCCTGTGGCCGCCAGTGCCGCAGCCGCCGCGGCGTCCTCTGGTTCTCCTGCAATTTCATCGCAAGCGTCAGCCTCGGTGCCGCAGCAATCCGCGGCCGCGGCTCCCACTCCACACATTTCTCCAATCATTCCCGGCGCACCAACCGCCGCCAAGTCTTCCCCCTTCGGTGAGGACGCTGGCGTCGATCTAGCCGAGATGTTTGGCGAGCTAAAACAAGATCTCGAGGCCGGTTCTAGCACCACTGAAGAGGATCCTGAGACTCATTACAACCTCGGCATCGCGTTCCGCGAAATGGGCCTGCTCGATGAAGCCATTGGCGAGTTGCAGAAGACCTGCCAGGCCGTCGATCGCGGACATCCTTTCCCGCAAGTCATGCAGACTTACACTTGGCTGGCTCAGTGCTTCCTCGACAAGGGCGTCCCCGAAGCCGCGATTCGCTGGTATCAAAAAGCTCTCATCGCCCCGGGCATCGACGAAGAAACGCGCACCGCTCTCCACTACGAACTCGCGGCTGCCCACGAGACCGCCGGCGACAAACCCTCCGCCCTCAAGCACTTCATGGAGGTTTACGGCCGCAACATCGATTATCGCGACGTCGCCGAGCGCATCAAGCCCCTGAAGTCGTAGAATAACCCGATGGGTTTTGTCCCTTACTCTTTCTTTCGGTGTTCACTAAGCCGGTTTTCAAGAAATACGCTCGGTGAATTCTTCCGCGCGATTCCACCCCTGCCGCGGCGGAGCGCCCAGTGACCACCGATCCCAAGCTGCCCGTCGAAAGTGGTCCCGTGCCTGCCCACCATGCGCCCGTGCCGAACGAAACCATCACCCGGCTCCTCGATTCGAAAGAGGTCGTTGCCCCTCCCACCCATACGGGGTTGCAACTCTGGCTGCATCGCACCTCCGTGTTCCTTTTCGTGCTGGTTAGCGCCGTCGCCGGAGTTCTGCTCCTGATTTTGCCCTGGACCCCCGAGTGGACCGATAACTATCTTCTACTTTCGTATCCCTGGCTTCGTATCTTGATCTCAACCGGCTTTTTTCGTGGCCTGTGCAGCGGCCTGGGTTTGCTCGACATCTGGATCGGCTTCTGGGAAGCCCTCCACTATCACGATCGTCAATAGTCCAAAGTACGTGGGCAGCTTTCGCGAATGCTCCGTCGAATTGAGAAACGTAAGAACGCTGGATTTCAGAACGTGAGTCTCCTACATGGTCGATAAGCTCAAACCCGCACCTCTGGCCTACGAGAATCAACCCTTCATCAACAGTCCCGACGGGCGCATTCTTCGCATTCTCGCGGAATATCAGGAACCGTTATCGCGTTTTCGCCGCGAACAAATTCAGGACACGGTCGTCTTCTTCGGCTCGGCCCGCTTCCAGAGAGGCGACGCCGCCAAGAAGAATCTGTCGGCCGTGGAAAAGAACGACGCCAATGCCGCCGTAGCGCAGTACGAAGATAATCTGAAGCGTGCCCGTGCCGCCGTTGACATGGCCCGTTACTACGAAGACGCCCGCCGCCTGGCGTTTCTTCTTACCGAATGGTCCATTCAGATTCCCGCCCGCCGCCGCCGCTTTGTCGTGACCACCGGCGGTGGTCCCGGAATCATGGAAGCCGCCAACCGCGGCGCCCAGGAGGCCGGAGGCAAAAGTATCGGCCTCAACATCAACCTGCCCCTCGAACAGAATCCCAATTCCTACATCACGCCCTCGCTCAACTTCGAGTTCCACTATTTCTTCATGCGCAAGTTCTGGTTCGCCTACCTGGCCAAGGCGCTGGTGATCTTCCCCGGCGGCTTCGGCACCATCGACGAACTCTTCGAAATCCTGACACTCGCTCAGACCGATAAACTCGCCAAGAAAATTCTCGTCGTCATCTACGGCAGCGAATACTGGCACCGCATCATGAACTTTCAGGCCTTCGTCGACGCGGGCACTATTTCTCCGAATGACCTCAATTTATTCAAGTTCGTTGATACGCCAGAAGACGCTTTCACTTTCCTCCGCGACGGCCTGACTGAATACCATCTCGGCGGCCCGCCCAAGAAAGAGAAAGAGCAGGAAGTCCTGCCCGAAATCGCCAAAACCAGGCCATAAGGAAACGAAGAGGACGCGGAGAATTCCCAGCTTTCCTGCGTGAAACCCTGCGTCCGAGGTTGAGAATTTGGGAGACTACCACACGCCTGGCGCGGTCACCTTTTTGCTCTAAACTGGGAGCTGAAAGCCGATGGCTGAACGCTACCTCCTCTACTACATCACGGACCGCACGGCCTTCCCCGGCGATGAGCACACTCGCCGCCACCGTCTCCTCGACAAGATTGCGGAAGCCGCAAGCGTCGGCGTCAATTACATCCAGCTCCGCGAAAAAGATCTGTCCAGCCGCGACCTTGAATCACTAGCCCGCGAAGCAATCCGCATCATCCGCGATAGCGCGAAACTGAGAACTGCCCTCCTCATCAACGCGCGCACCGACGTTGCCCTCGCCACAGCTGCCGCCGGGGTTCACCTCCCCGCTCACGACGTTTCGGCCGCAGAAGTCCGCAAGGTATGGAACGGCCCGTGTGGTCGCGGGCGACTCGCCCGCGAAATCTCACCACGACATCCCGTCATCTCCGTCTCCTGTCACACTCTAGAAGAAGTAGCCCAAGCCGCCGCAGATGGCGCCACTCTCGCCGTCTTCGCTCCCCTGTTCGAAAAAAGGGACGCACCCGGAGCTACTCCCACCGGCCTCGACGCTCTCCGCCAAGCCTGCCGCGCCAAAATCCCGGTTCTCGCACTCGGAGGGATAACTCTGCAGAACGCCGAATCCTGCCTGCGCGCCGGAGCAGCCGGCATCGCCGCCATCCGCCTCTTCCAGGAAAATGACATCGCCGCAATCGTGCGCACGTTGGGCGGTCATTAGTCGCTTGTTTCCGGGAGCGGTCTGCACTTGGGAGTTCTTTGCTCTTGGGTGGCGCAGCGCTTCAGCGCTGCGAATACGACTGGTCTAATTGGAGCCGGGTTTTAGCCCTGAAGTAGCGGATCCTCACCCCGCCCACTTGATCCCAGTCTCAAGAACTTTCACCACTTTAGCCAACCGTCGCGCCCGAGTCTCTTCCTGCTTCGCCCCTTTGATCGAAACCGCCATCTCTTTTTGGTGGGTGAACGCGAGCCTTTCCCAGTTCGCTTTCGCCGCTTTGTTCTTCGCTAGCGCTTTCTTCAACAGCGGTGGCGCCTCCACCGTGCGCGCCTCTTCGTCCCGCTCCATCACCACCTCGACAGCGTCTCCAGGCTTTACGCCCACGCCCTGGCACAAGGTCTTGTTCACCGGCATCATGTGGCGATCGCCACAAGGCATCAGCGACGAACGAAATGGAAAGCCATTGATCGTGCCCCGCACGGGCACTCTGGCACGTGTCCCAAAAAACTCCGGCACGTCCACCGGCGGAGTAATCGCCGCTACCACGCCCGCTTCTCTGCCATCGATCTTTGCCTTGAACCGCAGCTTTTGTTTCGCCATTACAGCCCTCCATCAGCGCTGCTAAACTCTATCTCGACCCGAAACACAGGGCAACATCACAGCTAGAACAATGGCAGCGGCTTATTCCCAGCCCGACCCAGCAACCTGCATAGAGCCTCGTCTGGTTTCGATCTCCGGAGCCTGGTTCCTCATGGGATCCGCTTCCGGCCAGGATTGCGAACGCCCCGTTCACCGCGTGTGGGTTGATGCCTTCCAACTCGCCGCCACTCAAGTTACCAATGCCGAATACGCTCACTTCCTGCGCTCCACAGGATCGCAACCTCCGCCCTTCTGGACCGACAAGAATTTTAGCGATCCTCAGCAGCCCGTCACCGGAGTTTCCTGGTTCGACGCTAACGATTACAGTCAGTGGCTGTCCTCGCAAACCGGCCTCGCGTACCGTCTTCCCAGCGAAGCGGAATGGGAGCGCGCCGCTCGCGGCGATCTCGAACAACAAGATTTCCCGTGGGGCAACGATCCGCCGCAATCTCTCCCCGACTACGCCACGCGCTGGCAAACCGGACCCGAGCCCGTCGCCCGCTACGCTCCCAACGCCTTCGGCCTTTACAACATCTGCGACAACGTCCACGAGTGGTGCAGCGACTGGTACGATCCCAACTACTACGCCATCTCTTTCGACCACAATCCACGGGGACCCGAGCCAGGCCAGCGCAAAGCCTCTCGCGGTGGATCATGGCGCCATCACGTGAAAATCGCACGCTGCTCCGCCCGCTCCAGCATCCCTCCCGAGTTTCAGTATGCTGATTACGGTTTCCGTTTGGCGTGCAATATTTGATTTGGAGAGCACCCATGTTCCGAAAGGATCTTCTACAGGAAAAACGCATCCTCATCACCGGCGGCGGCACCGGACTCGGCAAAGCCATGGCTCACCGCTTCCTCGAACTCGGCGCCACGGTCTACATCTGCGGCCGTCGTGAGGACGTGCTGCAGCAAACCGCTGCCGAACTTTCCGCCGCCACCAAAGGCCCCATCCATGCTCTCCCGTGCGACGTCCGCAATCTCGACGCCGTCGAAGCCATGATCGATTCCATCTGGAAGTCCAGTCCACTCGACATTCTCGTTAACAACGCTGCCGGAAATTTCATCGCCCGTACCGAAGAACTTTCTCCGCGCGCTTTCGAATCCGTGATCGGCATCGTGCTGCTCGGCACTCTGCACGCCACCATGGCTTGCGGACGCCGCTGGCTCAAAGCCAACCGCAAAGGCACCGTTCTCAGCATCTCGGCAACTTACGCCCCGGTCGGTTCGGCTTACGTCGTTCCCTCCGCCGTCTCGAAAGCCGGAGTCGAAGCTCTCACCCGCAGTCTCGCCGTCGAATGGGGCAATCGCGGAATTCGCATGAACGCCATCGCCCCCGGCCCCATTCCCACGCAAGGCGCATTCTCTCGTCTACTGCCACGCCCCGAACTCGAAGCGCTCGCACTCGACCGCAACCCCCTGCACCGCTTCGGCAACACGGAAGAGTTGGCAAATCTGGCCGCGTTTCTGGTAAGCGACGGCTCGGGCTACATCAACGGAGAAGTCGTCCGCATGGACGGTGGAGAATTCCTGCAGGGCGCCGGAGAATTCAGCAATCTTGGCCGCTCCCTCACGGAAGAAGATTGGAAGGCGATCAAGCCCAAGAAGTCAGGCCAACCAAGAACTAACGAAGAATCGTGACGAATTAGCGACCGTCCCTGGACGGCATCACGATCCCCTTCAGCAACAGATTGACCAAGCTGAGAACGATCGCGCCTACAAACGCCGCGAAGAATCCACGCACCTGAAAACTCGGCGAAAGCAGCGCAGACGCCAGCTCCAGCATCAGCGCATTGATCACAAACCAGAACAATCCCAGCGTGAGCAGCGTTAGAGGAAACGTCAAAATTTTCAGCAACGCGCCGATGGTCGCATTGATGAATCCGATGACGAGCGCCGCGATCAACGCCCCCTTGATCCCGCTCACCGAAATTCCGTGTACCACCTGCGACACAATCCACACTGCCAGCGCACTCAAAACCCAATTCAGTAAGATCCGCATAGCTGCTCCTTCCCACACCCACGCGTGACCACGAATGTTCCTCGCAAGACTATATCAATTCACCAAGCCCATGTCCTCGGGTCATACCTTTACAATAAATTCACTTACGCATCCACCGTCTTCGTCGCTCCTTTGGGTTACACTACACAATTCAACTTTGCTCTTCCGGAGAGACTTCGCATGCCCGAACCGGCTCTGAGCGGTTCCGAATTCAAAAAGCAGTTGCATCAAGGCACGCCAAAGGTCGGCTTGTTCCTCAACTCGCACAGTCCCACGGTCGCCGAGCAACTCGCGCACAGCGGCTACGACTGGCTGCTCGTCGATACCCAGCACGGCCCCATGGACCACGAAAAACTTTCGTCGATGCTCTGCGGAATCGCCAGCGGCGGCGCCAAGTCGATCGTCCGCGTCGGCGGATACGACGACCGTCCCGGCATCCAGCAGGCTCTCGATCTCGGCGCCGACGGCGTCCTCATTCCCTATATCAATACCGCCGAAGAGGCCCGCCACGCCATCAGCTGCACCAAGTATCCAACCGTCGGCACGCGCTCCGTTTATTTTCCCCAGCGCAGCATGAACAAGGCCGGACTCCTTGGCTACGCCGGAAATTTCAATAAAGAAGGTATCGTCGCCCTGCAAGTCGAAACCGCCTCCTGCATCGAAAACATCGCCGAGATCGCCGCCGTTCCCGGCGTTGACATTCTCTTCCTCGGTCAAAACGATCTCTGCATGTCCATGGGCCTCTACAATAAGTACGAGTTCCCCCACATGTATACTTCGCCCGAACTCGATGCCGCCACCAAGAAACTGATCGAACACGCCCGCAAGAACAACATAATCCTCGGCCTGTTCTTGTTCGGTACTCCGCGCGTCGGCGAATTTCTCGACAAAGGATTCACCTTCTTCAGCCTCGGCAACGACCTGCATCACCTGGTCACCCAGGTCGGAGCCTACGTCAACGACGTAGAGAAAGTTTCCCAAGAAAAGAGCAACCCCTGGAAGCGACGCCCCACCGCGCTGTTCTAGACGATTCGGGCCAGGCCGTGTGGGGCGGACACTCTTGTCCGCCAACTGCCGCTACGGCAACCACTCTGGACTTCCTTTGGGAATTTTGCCTCATGATCTGTTGCCAAACGAAGTTGAACTCCGTGTATCCAGCTCCCTCGCCTACCGTCGCTCTCCATATGGCTCCAGCCGCGCCGGCCCATCCGCTTCGACTATCCAGAATTTCCGCCCGCGATAATAATCCAGCAGCTCCTGATTTTTCTCCGGCCCCATATCCCGCGCCCACACAATCTTCGATCCATCAATATCCCCCTCGTTGTATACCCACTCGCGGTCAAGATCAAAGTCCGGAGCATACTTCACCAGCACCACATCCCTCCCCGGCAACGCATCCAGCTCCTTCACAATAGCCGCGCGCCCCACGTCTCCATGCTGCCAATCCTTTTCCGGATGCACATGCGTCACCGCCAATGCGATACGCAACAACACCGTTGCTACATACACCACGCAAACCGCGCGCACAAACGCTAGTCCCACAGGACGCTCGCGCCACTGAAACCATCTCAAATGCCGCATGCACTGCATCAGAAATAGAAAGAGCAAAGCCGTCGCGGGAGCAAAGTAGTGCGGCAGGAACCACACCTCGATGGCCAGGCCAATGACAAAGATGCCGGCAATCATCCACGGCACCCGCATGCGCCGGTCGCGCGCCGCGCACGGCAGCGCTAACAGCACGAACGGCAAGGGTGAAACCAGAAAATCCAGCCAGAAATAATAAAGTTTTACACCGCCGCGCCGCATAAACCCGCGCAGCGTCTGATTCTCCGTTGCCTCCCGCAACTCTCGCTCATACTGCGCCTGCATCTTGGCGTGGTGGTAAGTTTTCTGCGGCCACGGTTTTTGCGAGATAAAATAGCGTCCCATGGCGTACGTTTCTCGGTTCACGTCATACGCCATGCGGAAAGGACTTCCCGTTACCCGGTAATAGTAATAGCCGGTCCACGCGGCAAGAGGAACAAGCGTCAGCACCAGCGGCAGCACAATCCTCGCCAGCGAAACCCGGACCGGTGGCCCGCTTTTCCCCGACATCCAAGCCAACAGAGCAATCGCCACTCCCAAGCCCAACAAAAATCCTTCGTACGGACGAGTGTTGGCGAGAACAGACAATCCAACCGCCATAATCGCCGCATCGCGTCTTCGCGCACCGTGTTGGATTCTAGGCAGCGCCCCCAGAACCAGCGCTCCTCCCACCGCCGGCAGGCATGCGCTCCAGTATCCGTTCGTGAAGTAACTCAGCAAACCCAGCCGCGTCACCACCAGCACTCCACCCAGCAGCGCCCATCGCGACGGTATCCAGCCTTGCAGCATCCAGCAGACCGCCGCGCACATCAGCGCCGATGCCAGCAATTGCCCGATCCACGGATTCCCCAACACCTCGCCCAGCGCCAGGATCAGCCCCTGTCCCGGCGGATACATCGACATATACGTCGGATGCCAGATCACATGGAACGTTTCGAAATGCACCCACATCGGGTGCGGAGGATTCGTCAACCTTCCATGCGCGAACGTATCAGCCGCCAGCAGGTAACTGAATTCATCGTGGTAACGCGGCAATGGCACGCCAAGAAGAAGTGCGCCCGCTCCCCGAATTACAAACAACGAAAGTCCCACAAGAAAAATACACAGCCCTTTTCTGCCGGCGATCTTCTTCCCGAACTGCTCGATCCGCGCCGGCCCCAGCGATGCCCATATCTGCGGAAACTTGATCTGCAGATAAACCACGAGCCCAACGATCGCAATCGGCTTCAAAAATTTCAGCAGCCACGTGACAGCGTGCGCCATCAGCCCCGCCGCCAGCGGTAGATTCCCCATGTCACCCCAAACCAATCGCTCTCACCTCGCACCGCCATTAGAATACCTTGTCCATCCCATCACGCCGCTGCAGTACAATCCACCTCGTGGATCCCCTGACTAACATCGAAGTTCGTGTTCTCGGCTCGCTGATCGAAAAAGACATCGCCACTCCCGATTACTATCCCCTGTCACTGAACGCTCTGGTGAATGCCTGCAATCAGAAAAATAATCGCGATCCGGTGATAACTCTCGATGAAGATTCCGTCGCTCACGCACTCGCCACGCTGCAGGAAAAACGTCTCGCCGGCCCCGCCAGTGGCGCCGACAGCCGAGTTACCAAATACGAGCACCGCCTGCAGGAAGTTTTCAACTTCGACCGCCGCGAGACTGCCATCCTCTGCGTGCTTCTACTCCGCGGCCCGCAAACTCCCGGCGAACTCCGCGGTCGTACCGAACGCATGTACCGCTTCGAAGCTCTCGACGACGTAATCTCCACCCTCGACCGCCTCAGCCAGCGCCAACCTTCGCTGGTCGCCATCCTTCCGCGCCAGCCCGGCAGGAAAGAATCGCGTTATATGCAACTCTTCTCCGGCGACGTGCCTCCTGCAGTCGATGTGGCGCGGGCGTCCTCGCCCGCGTCGGACCAAGTCCGCTCCTCCACCGACCCCCGCTTTGCCCATCTCGAAAACGAAGTCCTGGAATTAAGAAGGGAAGTGGCGGAGATGCAGCAACAACTCGCCGCCTTCCGCAAACAATTCGAATGACTCCCGACCTTTCTCAGCTCCCTCCGCGGCCGATCTCCGCGATACGCTTTTGGTGTAAGCTCATACCAAAGCGCTCCCTCCAATAGGAGCACTCTATGCATCGCCGCGAATTCCTCACTCGCTCCGCCACCGGCCTCGGAGCCGCTTGGCTCACCTCTAAGAATCTCCTTGCCGCTCTCGCGACCCAGCCGCTTCCCGCGAAGTTCTCCGCCTCCGACACGGTCACACTTGGCAGCACTGGCATCAAGACCAGCCGCCTCGCCATGGGCACCGGCACCGTCGGCTCCGGTCATCATTCGAATCAGACCGCTCTCGGTGTCAAAGGACTCTCTGATCTCCTGCTCAATGGCTACGATCAAGGTCTGCGTTTCTTCGACGCCGCCGACGCCTATGGAAGCCATCCTCACGTAGCCGAGGCGCTCAAACATATCCCTCGCGACAAAGTCACCGTGCTCACGAAGACCTGGGCCCGCGATCCCGCCACTGCCCGCGCCGATCTTGACCGCTTCCGCCGCGAGCTCGGCACCGACTATCTCGACATCTGCCTCATGCACTGCGTCACCGAACCTGATTGGACCGAGCGCTACAAAGGCGTGATGGACGTCTTCTCCGAAGCCAAGCAGAAGGGAATCATCCGCGCTCACGGCTGTTCCTGCCATAGCATCGAAGCTCTGCGCGCCGCCGCGAAATCACCCTGGGTCGAAGTCGATTTCGCCCGCATCAATCCCATCGGCTCCCACATGGACGCAGACCCTCAAACCGTCGTGAGCGTCCTTCGCGAAATGAAATCCGCCGGCAAAGCCGTGGTCGGTATGAAAATTCTCGGCCAGGGCGATCTCGCCAAGCGGCAGGATGAAGCCATCAGATACGCCCTGTCGCTCGGCATTCTCGACGCCTTCACCATCGGCACCGAAAGCAAGTCCCAACAAGAAGATCTGATCCGTCGAATCGCAGCCGCATAATCGAACGGAAAGAATTAACTAACAATTGCCGGGTGGGGACAGCCGCCCGCGGCTATCCTGCCGGCCGAAGCCCGGCTCTTTTGCCACACTACTGAAAGGCTCCGGGTTTGGGTGGCGCTGCGCTTTCAGCGCTGCGATCACGACTTATCTAGCTGGAACCGGGCTTCAGCCCGAGATACATTCGCGCATCATTCCATCCCACGGAACTCCGAAACCACCTCGATACTCCCCACAATGTTCGCATTCAGCTGATCCAGTTCACTCGCAGGAATCCAATATTCTCTGTGCGTGGACGCTCCAACCACACGAGCCTCATATCCTTGTAGAAACTTCGTCTGCACTCTGAACCGCAGCACGTATCCCGCGAAACCAGAGCGCTCGTCTTTCGTATTCCAGTCGCGCGCAATCTGGGCTGCGTATTCCTCGTTGAGCACCGGATAAAAGAAAGGCTGCTCCGGCAACCGGGGTGGAAACTCACGGAATCCGCTCGCGCGTACCAACTCGAATTCCATTTGTGCCACAGGCCGGTAAAGCGTTGTTAACCCCGTATTCACCCCTTCAGCATATCGAAGATTGATCGAGCGAAACTCTCTTGGACAAAGCCGCGTCCTCGTAGCGTCCGCCTCAACGCAGTAGTCCACAGCCCTATTCATCCATTGTCGGCATGCCATGTTCAAAAAAGAATTTCTTTTTCTCACTAGTAGGAAGGCTCACGATGGTTTCGATGACCTCGTGCCTCTGATCGAATACATAGTCATACCGATAGACTGCGCCATCCGCCAACGTTTGCTCTGAAACCCTGCTTCCATCCTGGTAAACGTTCCGGAGAAGTACTCTCCAGTTTCCGTCGGTAATGGTGGTCATGAGATACGGATCGTAGCCCGGCGCACGGAGAAGCGGCGCATACTCGAAGCGATATAACACATGCAACCCATCCGCCACAGTCTCCAAGTGCCCGTTGAACCCGTATGAATATTTCCGAACATTGCCCGCGTCGTCCTTGGCCTCGACGATTCGATGTGCTTGATCGTATTTGAAGTCAATCTTGTGCCCAGCGGGAGAAATCAGCTGCTGCAAGTCTCGCTGTTTATCGCGTCTCAACTGTATGCCATAGCCGGCGGCATCCTGCATCTCGAGAGCGACGCCCTGCGCGTAACTCTTCGCGTTGTAGGCTTCAGGAAAAAGGAACCGCCGGCCATCGCGGAAATGCAGAGTCCAGCCATCGCCATTCCAGGCAATCTGTGCCCCGTAAAACTCAGAGGAAGTTCCATCGTGCCGAAAGACCGCATCAGCGTAACCAGTTCCTTTGGAGATCCGGCGAAAATGGATTTCGCGTCCATCTTCCAAGTTCAGGTCCATATAGGTGTAGGGAAATCTTGTACCGGTCGGGCACACGTCGTAGGGATGATTCGTTCCTGCGCCGAATGCCCGAGCGTAGAAATCCCAAACACGATACGTTCGCGTCAGAGACAAGGGCATAGCATCAGGAACGAACAAGTCAGTCTGGCGAAGCACAAACATCCCGAATGCAGATCGACTTCAAATTCGTTCACCGGGGAGTCGTGATGAACCGTCGGTTCGATCCGCAGAATGGAGCTCTTGAACTTAACGCCTTCCGGTCCCAGGTCAGTCGGAGAAATCACGAGATACGGGTAGGAACCGTCCCACGCCGGAGGCGAATCCGTGAAAGGTAGAAGCTCAACCTTTACCGGGCGAGCAGCAGGTTTCCGAAATGTGAGAAAGGCGGAGCTGGCCAGCAGCACCACAAGCACACACCACTTCCACATCGGCGGATGCTAGAAATGACTCTTTCCCATCACCTGATGCCAGTCACCGAACCATAGTCCCCGAGCTTTACCTTACTACGTGTTCCGCGCCCCACACAGTGTCCATCTCACCACGATCATCCATACCTGGCCGCCACCTAACCCCCGCAAAATCAACGCCCCGCCCACTGGCCCCCTCCATGCACTCTCCTTAAGCGCTGCTCAGCAGCAGGAGGTGACCAATCATGACCCGTATCAACTTGTTTCGCTCTACCCCATCCACTCTGAATTCCGTTAGTTGGGGTAAGAAGAACTTCGACAACACCAGCACGCTGACCTTCGCCGCTCTCCTGATCGTTTGTTCAGTAGCCGTCGGATGCTCCAGCGATAAACCAAAACCCATAAGCTCCACCAACGAATCTCCAATCACTCAACCCACGCCGCCCGTCACAACCAGTTCCACGCCTACGCCGGAAATGCCCATGCAGCAGGCCGCCGCCAAGCCTGTGCGCAAGAGAGTCGTCCACAAAGCTCCGGCAACCCTAACGTACGTGGATAAAACTTCCGGAGTCTCTTTCCAATATCCGCGCAAGGACGCGCTCAAGACCGGCGACGCCGCTACCGAACTCGTTTCCTCCGGTCCCATTCCCATGGACTTCGTGCAGCCCGGGGGAGTCGCGCTCGCAGCCGTTGCCATTCCCGAGTCCACCTATCCCAACTCGGACCTGGCCTCGGCCTTCTTCAACGTCAGCGTGAACAAAACTCTTACTGCGGATCAGTGCGGCGAGTTCTCCGTCCCGCAGCCCAACCCCGCAGCCCCGGCCGATCCCACGGTCCAAGCCACGGCGCAGCTGGCGACTTCGCCGATTTCTAAATTGATGATCGGTGACATGGAACTCCAGTCCAGCGAAACCAACCTTGGTGGGCAAACCACGACCGGCCCTCGCGAACAAGCGTCGAAGTACTACCACGTCTTCCAGAACGGCGCCTGCTACGAATTCGCCCTGAAAGTCGCAACCACCGGACCCGACCCTACACGCACAACGGAATCCACCACCAAAAACGTCGACCGTGACGAAGTCTTTCACCGCCTCGAGAAAATCCTGGCCACCGTGAAGATCAATCTGGTCACCGCTCCTGAAGTCAACGCCGAAGTCAAAATGAATGCGCAACCCACGCCCGCGGAAACCCCAGCCCAGTAATCGCAAAACGGCGCCGGTCATAACCCTGCGGTGAAAAGAAAGCATGACCGGCGCCAGCGCGGGCTGGACGCTCGTCTCGGCCTGCCCTTCCGTGTCGAGTCCAAACCCAACCTGCCGCATCCAACCTTAGACATGGAGGTCCCTATGCACGTTATTCTTGGAGCAAACGGCAACACTGGACACGTAGTAGCAAAGACTCTTCTTGCTCGCGGCCAGAAAGTTCGCGCCGTCGGCAGAAACGCAACTCACCTGCAGCCTCTCGCAGCTAACGGCGCGGAGATTTTCATCGCCGATGTCACCGACGCGTCCGCCCTCACCAAAGCCTTCCACCAGGCAGATTCCGCCTACGTCATGCTTCCGCCCAACCCCACCAGTAACGACTTCCGCGCTTTTCAGGATCGCGCCAGCGACGCCATCGCCGCCGCCATTCAAAAAGCCGGAGTCAAGAATATTGTTTCGCTCAGCAGTTTTGGCGCCGACAAATCCTCCGGAACCGGTCCGGTAGTCGGCCTTCACAATCTCGAGCAAAAGCTCAACCAGATCGACGCTGCCAACGTTCTTCACCTGCGCGCCGGATACTTCATGGAAAACACTCTGGCGCAAGCCGGCGCTATTCGCATGATGGGCTCGGCCATCGGACCCGTTCGTCCGGATCTCAAACTTCCCATGATCGACACCCACGACATCGGAGCTGCCGCAGCCGACGCTCTCTTGCGCCTCGCCTTCCGCGGCAAGCAAACCCAAGAGCTGCACGGCCAGCGCGATCTTAACTACACCGAAGTCACCACCATCATCGGCACCGCCATCGGCAAGCCCAACCTCCCCTACATCCAGGCGCCGGACGATCAACTCCGAGCCGCCATGGTTCAGATGGGGATGTCCGACAATTTCGTTGGCCTCATCCTCGAGATGGCGGGCGCGCTCAATTCCGGACACATGCGCGCTCTCGAACCTCGCGGCCCCGGCAACACCACTCCAACGCCCTTCGAAACTTTCGTCGCTCAGTCATTCGTCCCCGCCTATCAACAACAAGCAGCAGCCTAATCACACACGAAAGGCCACGCTCATTTCAGAACGTGGCCTTTCATGTGCCTTTGATTTTGATTTCGCGGAGCAACGCTAGCCGCTCTTACCCGACTCCGCCAGCCTCATACTCACAATCACCGTATGCGCCAGGCTCTCCACCACGGCCACATCACCTTCATCAAAATTAAACGGCTCCGTCGCGAGGACCATCAGCAACCCCACCGTGTCGCGCTCATAACGAACCGGTGCCGCCAGAATCGATCGCACGCCCAGCCTCCGGCAACTCTCCAAATCCACTCTCGGATCGTTCTCCGTATCATCGCACCGTAAAGTTTTTCCCGCGCGAAAGCACTCTCCCGAAAGTCCCGAGTTCACATCCAACCGCGTCCCCAGCGCCGGCGCTTTTTCCCCAACGCTGGCCCGGCACATCACCGCGCCCTTATGGACGAGCGCAATCGCCGCGCTCGTGCCCCGCGTCAGCGACCGCGCACGCTCTCCAATCAGCCGCAACGCCGCCGTCAAATCCGTGCCCAGCGAACTGAATTCATATTGCACCGTCGCCGACGCCGCACCTCCATCCGCATTTCCCGCCGCTGTCCATGCCTCCGCTTCCAAACTAACGGTCATGGGATCGCGATCCGCTCCTCCAGCAGACTTCGCTCCCGCAGGCCAAGCCATCCTGCCCAATGCAACCTTCGGTGCGATGTGGCTGGGCGCACCCGCATTCAGCGTCAACCAATCGTTCAATCGCCGCCGCCCATCCTCCGGCAAATCCGAGAAGCGCACCCCCGCACGCCCCAGCGCATCGGCCCACGCGATGTATCCCGTAGTCTCGAAGTGCGCCTCTGGTTCGGAAAGATCTAGCTTCACCCGGACGCGCCGCTCCCGGTCCGGCAACTGCCCATCGCGATTGCTTTCCGTCTGCATCGACAAGCCCTCTTCACTCAGGTCTAAAATCATGCCGCCCGTCACGCCATCGAAGCTGGCAAACGCCGGGGCATGCACCATCTGCCGCCAACATCTCCGCCGTTCCCCAGCCAGCTCGTGATTCTTTTCCATAACTTCGAGCAAATGAATTCCCATAAGAATGATGAGATAGCCCGCCAACAGAAAAAAGTGCCACCGCGGATTCCCCAACCTGGAAGCCGCACTCGCTCACCTGCTATACTTCAGCCCGTCCAAACTGGGTTATCATCCACCGGAGACTTGCTCGATGCCTCCACCCCCGGAGCGACGCCGTGATCCCCGCGTCAAAGTGAAGGTGCCCGTCGAGATCTATCTCGAGGGCAACGACATACCATTTCGCACCGCCACATCCGACCTCAGCCTGCACGGCTGCTACATTGAGACCTTCTCTCCTTTTCCCATTGGCACCGTCCTCGAACTCAAGCTTCAGGCAAACAGCACGCTCCTGGTGCTGGCTACTGTCGTCGCCAGCGACCCTCAAGTCGGCAACGGCATCCATTTCACCAAGATGCTCCCCGAAGACGTCGAAGAACTGAAGGCTTTCCTGGCCGCGGCAGAAAAAGCAGGGACGGAGAACGCGGGATAACCGCACCGCCAGTCCCGCCGGCCCGCACCACATTACAATTCTCCGATGGCGCACAAAACCAACGCCGTTCGCCTGCTCGATCAGCTGGGGATCCGCTACGAGCTGCGCGAATACGACGTCGACGAGAGCGACCTGGCGGCGGAGAGCGTGGCCGCCAAGATCGGACTCCCACCGGCGCAGGTGTTCAAAACTCTGGTGGCGCGCGGCGACCGCAGCGCCGCTTGTTTCGCCGTCGTACCCGGCGATGCCGAGCTGGATCTGAAAGCCCTGGCTTCGGCCTCGGGAAACCGCAAGATCCAACTGGTTCCCGTGAAGGAACTGCAAGCACTCACGGGATATATCCGCGGAGGCGTCACCGCTCTCGCCGGCAAGAAAGACTATCCCGTGTACGCGGATGAAACCATCGAGTTGTTCGACGTCATCTCCATTTCAGCTGGCATTCGCGGGATGCAAATCCTGCTCTTCCCGGCTGACTATCTGACCGCGACCAAAGCCACCGTGGCAGCCCTAGCGCGCCCGAAACAGACGTGATCCCCCTCCACGCCAAGAAAGAAAAGGCCAGTCCCCAACCTCCGCGCTCCCGACATCACCATTCATTCGTCCACTCCCTTTCCAAATCCCCAAATTGCATTGTCATCCTGAAGCGACTGCCTTATCGTCGCTGAAGGATCCCTAGGTCGCCACACGCACCTGTGGGACTGCATTTGTCAGCTATACATTAGGTATTTGATATTGCGAAAAGCTAGTCAAGGTTGGGTGAACAGGAGTGGTGTGGAAATCATTGGGAACGGGGGGTCAAGAAACCAAAAGGTTGCGAGTTGTGGAATCCCGCCTTTGGCAAAGAATGCCAAAGATGGGGCACCCGGCCGTTCTTGTCGGGATCGCTTTTGAAATCTCCGCGATATCCGTCGGGATGACAATTTGGCGGGTCCCGAGTGTGCACCGACAAGACGCCCCGTTGCAAACCCACCGCCCTTCCCTTACATTTGGACCGCCAAAACATGGACAGCGGAGCTGCGGTTTCCGCGCGGCCAACGCAGCCTTGATGCGAAGGGTTGATTCGTCCAGCGGACTCGGAGGAACTCATGGCAAACACATTTGGTACGGATATTTTGATTCAGGCAGCGGACCCGATGGAGGCCGCCAAGTTCTACGTCAAGGAACTTGGCTTTGAGGTCACGGATGAGGAATCAAATATGGTCAGCCTCCACGGAAAGAACATCAACTTTTTCATTGAGCGAGGGCCTGCTCTTGGACCGGTTTTCGAAGTTACGGTAGAAAGCGTTCAGGAAGCCAAAACGCGTCTCAAGAAAAAGGGTTGCCAGATCGTGAAAGATGAGCCTAAGTTCCCGCGATGTTACATCAAAGATCCATACGGTCTGATTTATAACCTGACGGAGTGATTTCGGCGTCGGCAGTTATAGCTGAGGGACCGGAAGTAAGAATCCCCGCTCCTTCGGCTTCGCTCAGGGCAAGCTCTCCTGCCTCGCTTCTCTCTCGCGCGTCGCAATGACAAGACTTTTGTGGCTATCCCAGAATCGCGTGCGTGATCCCCTGCCACCAGGAAGGATTGTGCCGCCACATGTATACCGCGAGGCTTTGGCCCACGATCAACAACGGCAGCGCATAGAGATATACCTTGTGGACGCGCCGGTCTACCAGCAGGTCGCGCGCAACGCCTAGAACCATCAGCAGGTCCAGGCAAGGATAGAAGAGATTGTGGTTGAACAAGTAGTCAAAGCGGCCGATGGGCGCGTCCATGAGCGCGCAGGTTGCGATGAAGATCAGCCGGCGGTGCAGCTCTGGTTTCGTGCGCCAATAAATGGCAAGCGCAATGGGCACGCCGAAGGCGATCATGTCGAAGAACGGGATGCTCAGAAAAGCATCCGCGCCGCTCTGATGGAGTTGAACCGTGTCAAAGCGGGCCATGATGATGGCGGTGGCAGTGCCCAGCGGAACCATCACCGTGGCGAGCCCGGCGCCAAACCAGCCGAGGAAGCGGTGCCAACTGACTTTGTGTATACGGACCAGCGTCGACTGACAAATGAAGAAGATCACCCACCCGGCGAAAGCCGAGCCGTGAATCCAGAGAATGAAGGGCCGCGGCACCGCGGGATGGAACAGATTGTCGTTGACCGTACGCTTGAAGCCGTCGACCACAATGGCCGCGACCAGCAGCGACATCGCAAAATAGAAATAGCGATGCACAATCCCGTTGCGACCGGTCAAGGTCAGCGTGCTGATTTTTTTCTCCGGGCCCACGGCAGGCCCGACGTGCTCTGCGTTGACAGTGGACATGGAAGGGTGAGCTGGGACTTCGCTTCCGTTTGCCCGGCGTACGAGAGGATACACGTCGAGCGTCCGGTTCGCCATCTTTTTCGGATTCGTTCAAAGGAAAAGGGCGGGCTGGCCTACCCTTGGTTTTTTCTGGTTACGCCTACATCAAGAGGCTGCCCCAGCTTTGCTGGTTTTGCAAAGCTGGGCACCACGGACCTCGACCCCGCCGACTGGCATTACGCTATCTTCCTCACTTTCAGCTCCGCCTTCCGCTCTTCATTCACCAGCACGGCTCCGCGCTCGCCGTCAGCATAATGCCGGTAGCTGCTCCAGTCCCAGTGTTGAGGTTCCAGCCCCAGTCCCCGTTTTACCGGATTGCGATGCATGTAGCGCAGCTTCTCCACCCGCTTTTTCTCCGTGAACACCACAAAGTCATAGAAGCGCGCCTGCCAGATATGCCCGCTATCCAAAGCCGTGTCCCACAAGCTGCCCTGCCGCGGATCGCTGGCCGAGCGCTGCTTGTGCAGCAGCCGCCGCGCGAAGCCCTGCTTGATCGCTTGCATCACCTTGAACGGATCGCCGGCAGATGCTCGCGGGATTCGGCCTAGAGTACACAAAAAATAGAAAACGCCTTCTGGCCTCAGGGGTCACCCAAAACCGGCCAATGAAGGTCACCTGAAAACCGGCCAACGAGAGTGAGGCTCGGGGACGTTGATTCCAACGCAAGGCAGTAGCCTTCGTTGGTATGAGCACCGTCTTGAGCGAAGCGAAAAAACAACAAGTCATAGCCCTAGGACGACTCGGATGGCCCTTGCGGCGCATCGAGCAAGAGACCGGGGTGCGTCGGGAGACCGCCGGAGCCTATCTGAAAGCGGCGGGGATCGGGGTGCGCCCGCCAGGTGCCTGGGGACGGCGACCGCCGGCAAAACCGGCCAACGAAAATGGGGTGACCACCGGGTCGGACGCGGCAAAACCGGCCAACACGGTCAACCCCAACCCCAACCCCGAAAACCTTTCCACGAAGGGAAAGGCAAAAGCAAGAACCGCAAAACCGGCCAACGAGAATGCGGTGACCACCGGGTTTGGCGTGGAGTTGAGCGCCTCAGAACGCAAACCTCGCAATCCCGTTCCGTCCACCAGTTTGTGCGAACGTTTCGCGAGGCGATCGAACTGGGTCTGAGCCAGGGTCGCAATGCCATCGGGATTTGGCAGGACCTGGTGTCCGAGAGCGGGTTCAACGGCGGCTATCAGACCGTCAAACGCTTCGTGCGCAAGCTTCGCGGAAACCAACCCCCACAGCCGCGAGCCGTGATCTTTACCGCACCCGGAGAAGAGTCCCAAGTCGATTACGGCACCGGACCGATGGTCCGCGATCCGCAGACCGGCAAATACCGACGCACACGATTGTTCGTGCTGACGCTCGGATGCAGTCGCAAGGCGGTACGCTTGCTCTCCTTCCGCTCCAGCTCTCGCATCTGGGCTGAGCTGCACGAGAAAGCCTTCCGTCGACTCGGCGGCAGTACCCGCATCGTGGTGCTCGATAATCTGAAGGAAGGCGTACTTGTCCCCGACATCTACGATCCCGCTCTGAATCCCCTCTATCGCGACGTGCTGACGCACTATGGCTGTGTCGCACTACCGTGCCGGATCCAAGATCCAGATCGAAAAGGAAAAGTTGAGCGCGGCGTCGGACACGCCAAGAACACACCCCTCAAGGGAAAACGCTTCGAGAGCCTGGAAGAAGCGCAAGCCTATCTGGACCGTTGGGAAACCAGCTGCGCCGATACGCGCATCCACGGCACCACCAAACGGCAAGTCGCCACCATGTTTGCCGAAGAGAAACCTATCTTGCTCCCACTGCCGCTAGAACCGTTCCGCTACTACCAGCACGGTCAACGGGTCGTACATCTCGACGGTTGTGTCGAAGTCGAGGCCGCCTACTACGGCCTACCCCCGGGCTGGATCGGACGCTTGGTCCGAGTGCAGTGGGACGAACTCTACGTTCGCATCCTCGATCCCCAAAACGGTCTGCTGCTGCGGGAACATGTGCGCCAGAAACGCGGCTGGTATCGCATCAAAGAAGAAGACCACCCCAAACACAGACCGCTGCGCGTCTCTCAGTTACTGTGGCGAGCCGGCCGCGCTGGTACTCACATCGGCACACTTTGCAACCTTATTTATAACCAACTCGGAGAACCGGGTGTCCGCCGCGTCTTGGGCGTCCTCGCGCTGGCCAAGAAGTTCGGCTTGGCTGCAGTCGAGGAGGCATGCGCGGCGGCCCTCGAAATGGGCGTGTATGAGTACCGCTTCGTTCGTCGCTATCTCGAACGCGGTCCCCAACTGACCTTACGGCAAGTCGTAAAGGAAAAGGCCACGCTGCTTTCGCAACGTGGCCTTTATTTATGCCGGCAACGACCTACGCTCCCACACACTTGGCGCGTGCAGTACCATCGGCCCTGCGGGGCTTAACTTCCGTGTTCGGGATGGGAACGGGTGGATCCCCCGCGGTAAGATCACCGACAACTTGAGGCGTCTAGCAGGCGTGAATGAGCCGCGAAAAGCGGCGATTGGGAGCCTGCTGCCGAAATCCTGAGCCGCGGTTTGTGCGGCGAAGGATCTCTCTACGCCATCTCGGTGTCAGAGTTTCTGATTTATGCAATCAGACGCTCTAACGAACTTTCAAAGATCGTATTTCAAAGATCGTGAGGCCAATACCTCACAACTGAATAGATTGGGTGTGGCTTACTTTCTTATTTGTTTACTTCCAATTTCAGCCACCGTACTTCGGCTTTGCTTTCTTTTCAAAAGCGTCGGCGCAACAGTTATCAGTGTTGCATCTCAGTCATCCAGGTTCGAACGACTTCAACAACATTGCTGGCTCCAGTTCAGGTTCTAACTAGAACTGGCAACTGAGAACTGACAACTGTTTTCTGCACCGAGTAAATTTTATGGTCAAGCCGAACGGGCGATTAGTACTGGTAAGCTACGAGTGTTGCCACTCTTCCACCTCCAGCCTATCAACCAGGTAGTCTTCCTGGGCCCTTCTTATCCCTTACGGGTTGGGAGATCTCATCTTGAGGAGTGCTTCCCGCTTATATGCATTCAGCGGTTATCACTACCGAACTTCGCTACCGAGCGGTGCCATTGGCATGACAGCTCGAACACAAGAGGTTCGTCCATCCCGGTCCTCTCGTACTAAGGACAGGTCCTCTCAAATCTCCTACGCCCACAACAGATAGGGACCGAACTGTCTCGCGACGTTCTGAACCCAGCTCACGTACCGCTTTAATAGGCGAACAGCCTAACCCTTGGAACCTTCTACAGCTCCAGGATGCGATGAGCCGACATCGAGGTGCCAAACCGGAGCGTCGATATGAACTCTTGGCTCCGATCAGCCTGTTATCCCCGGCGTACCTTTTATCCGTTGAGCGATGGCCCTTCCATGCAGAACCACCGGATCACTAAAGCCTACTTTCGTACCTGCTCGACTTGTTGGTCTCGCAGTCAACCACGCTTATACTTTTGCATTCAACGGCTGATTTCCAAACAGCCTGAGCGTAGCTTCGCGCGCCTCCGTTACCGTTTAGGAGGCGACCGCCCCAGTCAAACTACCCGCCTTAGTATGTCCTTCTCCCGGGTAACGGGAGTAAGTTAGAACCACAGATCTCGCAGGGTGGTATCTCACCGTTGGCTCCTCCAAGCCCGAAAGCCTGGAATCAAAGCCTCCCACCTATCCTGCGCAGCAAGGGCCATAGTTCATACTAAAGGTATAGTAAAGGTGCACGGGGTCTTTCCGTCTAGTTGCGGGCAACCGGCATCTTCACCGGCACTACAAGTTCGCCGTGTCAGTCGGCAAGACAGTCGCACTTTCGTTACGCCATTCGTGCAGGTCGGAACTTACCCGACAAGGAATTTCGCTACCTTAGGACCGTTATAGTTACGGCCGCCGTTCACCGGGGCTTCAGTTCGAAGCTTCGCTTGCGCTGACCTCTCCCTTTAACCTTCCGGCACCGGGCAGGCGTCAGCCCCTATACGTCGTTTTCGACTTTGCAGAGACCTGTGTTTTTGTTAAACAGTCGCAGTGCGCATTTCGCTGCGGCCCCCTCGAGCTATGAACTCTACCGGGGCACCCCTTCTCCCGAAGTTACGGGGTTATATTGCCGAGTTCCTTACCAACTGTTCTCACGAGCGCCTTTGGATATTCTCCTCGTCTACCTGTGTCGGTTTGAGGTACGGTTCCCTTACTTTCTCCTTAGAGGTTTTTCTTGGCAGCGTGGAATCGGCAGCTTTCCTCCATACGGAGTACTGCTTTGCGCCTCAGTGATAGCTTCCTCGCGGATTTGCCTACGAGAAACACCTTACGCGCATCGACCGTCATAGCCATAGGACGGCCTGCTTATCCTCCTGCGTCACCCCATCGTAATAACGAAAACAAGGGAGGTCCGGAATATTAACCGGATGTCCATCGGCTACGCCTTTCGGCCTCGCCTTAGGGACCGCCTGACCCTGAGCGGATTAACCTTTCTCAGGAAACCTTAGACTTTCGGCGCGGAGGGTTCCCACCTCCGTTATCGCTACTTATGCCGGCAGGG
>Ga0208688_1000006_pt1:0-172500 | contig 298110 bp, 270 predicted proteins | sample June2015DPH_6_15_FD_184696 | JGI IMG/M metagenome (GOLD analysis project Ga0208688, IMG submission 184696) | Peatland microbial communities from SPRUCE experiment site at the Marcell Experimental Forest, Minnesota, USA - June2015DPH_6_150... | ecosystem: Environmental > Terrestrial >... | reverse complement strand
AAGCGGGCGGAGGCGGCGAAGAAGCCGGCTCAGAAGAAAGTGGTGGTGGAGAAGCCGGGCGTGAAAGCTCCGCGTTGATGGTGGCTTACGCGTTACTCGCCACTTCTGAGCTGCGGAGAGGAAACCGTCGATCTTCGCTCGACCGGACAGCCGAGGGCGGCTGTCCCCACATCTAAGACACCTCGTCCTAAAGGGAAGCCATCCCTAAACCCACGTGTCATTGACCTGCGGCTTTGTATTCTGTAGATTCTGTTTGAACTGAAAGTACTGATATGGCGACTTTGACGGGTGTGCAGAAGCAGTACATCCTGCACTGGGGCGAGATGGGGACGCGGTGGGGGATCAACCGGACGGTGGCGCAGATTCATGCGTTGCTGTATTTGTCGCCGCGGGCGCTGCCGGCGGAGGAGATTGCGGCGACGCTGAGCGTGGCGCGGTCGAATGTGAGCACGTCGATAAGGGAGCTGGAGACTTGGGGGATTGTGCGGGCGGTGCATGTGCTGGGCGACCGGCGGGAACATTATGAGTCGATGAAAGACGTGTGGGAGATGTTCCGGCTGGTGATCGAGCAGAGGAAGCGCAGGGAGATCGATCCGACACGGGAGATGCTGCGGCGGAGTTTGGAGGAGTTGGATCCGAAGGAAGCGGGGGCGGAGTTTACGCGGGAGCGGCTGGCGGCGATGGCGGGATTTTTTGACGCGGTGACGGAGCTGCATGATCAGATGAAGCGGCTGCCGACCGGGACAGTTAGGAAGTTGTTGAGGATGGGGACGAAGGTGCGGAAGGGGAAGTAGCGAATACCGAGTTGCGAGTATGAATAGGTAGCTCAGGCGCTAAAGCCCTTAGTCTCTTAGCGCAGCGCTGAAAGCGCTGCGCTACCCAAAATCAGGACACACTCCATCACCTAAACGGCTGGGCACTAGAATCTGGAAACGTAGCTTTAACATACTTCCTGACATCTTTAGAAGAAGGAATGAGACATGGCGCAGGCTGGGGAAGGTAAAAAGATTTGGATGACGATGACGGGGCTGCCGCTGACGATTGAATTGGAGTGGCCGTTTCACCGGTCGACTTCGGGGGCGGATTTTTGGGTGCTGCATGGGGATATCCGGCTGGAGAATTCGGATGGGCTGCATGCGCCGGTGGCGGTGAATTTGTCGGCGACGGTGCGGGAGGTGCTGGCGTCGCTGGAGCCGAAGGATGCGGAGGCTCCGGTGATTAATGCGCTGCGCAAGGAAGTGGACCGGAGGCAGATTGAGTTTGTGAAGTCGGGGAAGCTGGTGCCGGTGGCGTTTTCGAGCCGGTACTACGACTTCAAGCGGCAGAAGTGGGTGTTTGGGAAAGCTTCCGACGAGGCGATTGCGACTTTTGTGGAGCGGAAGGTTTATTGGGAGACGAAGGCAAAATCCCCACTTCTCGCAAAGGACGCGAGAAATGGGCCACCCAGGGTCGAAACATCCTCAAAGGTTTGGATTGGGGATCCGACGGACGCGCAGTATTTGGAGACCACGCCTGCACACTTGCTGGAAATCGCGGGGCGGTTGGTGGCGGGGGATAGGCTGGTGCGCATGGACGGGGAGTGGGCGGAAGCGACTCCGGGGCTGATGGGGCAGGCAGAAAGATTTGAGAGCGCGATGCGGACGGCGGTGGAGGAGTTGGAGAAGAAGCACGCGTTTGAGAGAGGATAGGAAAGCAGCTTCTCGGTTCTCAGTTCTCAGCAACCGCGCACCAAGGTGGGCTCTCGCCTTCTCTTGAATGATTCTCGGCGAGTCTTTCACCCGCTCGTTTCGACTTCCCTAGTAATTTTCTTCTTAGTCTTCCGACGATTTGCGGGAGAAGAGTCCCCAGCAGAATGTGGGGGCGATGGCGTAGTTCACTTGCACTAAAACGATGGCGGCGATGCTGTAATAGGTGTTGATGAAACAGAGGGCGGCTCCTCCAGCATACAAAGACTGAGCGATGACGATGCGGCGGATTACTGCGGGATGAATTTCGGGTGGGAGGTCGTCGGCGAGGAGATGGGCGCGGGTGGCGTAGCTCCAGCTCCAATGAAGCATGAGTCCGAGGGCGAGGATGTTGCTCCAATAGACGAGAAGCGCGGTGCGGTAGTGGATGAACTCGGCGAGAAGCGATGTGGAAAACGGCGTGAGACAGATGGCGCAGAGGAAGCCGATGTGGATCCAGGCGAGATTGCGGTCGGAGCGGGCGAAATAGTTGAGCTGAGTTTGCTGGCCAACCCAGAAGATACCGTTGGTCATGATGCTCATGAGAAAGATGAGGAGACGCGGAGAGAGTGCAATGAGGAGGCGGCGAAGGTCGTGCTCGGAGTGGACGGCTTCGGCGGCGGGGACGCGCAGATCGAGGACCAGCAGCGTCATGGCGACGGCGAAGATGCCGTCGCTGAGGGCGGCGATGCGTTCCACGCTCTGACCGGCAACACGGTTGTAGAGGGAGTGCATCCAACGAAGTTTAGCATTGGGATTAGTACGGGCTGCGGGGGATCAGGGGAAGTGAGCCGAGCGATTGTAGCGTCGCCAGGAACGCGACGCTTCGCGCGGCTCGCCCAGATTCCCTTCGGCTTCGCTCAGGGCAGGCTCTCGCTGCGCAGAGAACACTTGCTCGGGATGACAATGGGGTCAGAGGTCGCTGAGAAAGGCCGCGGAGTTCGCGGAGAGTATGTTAGCGGAATGCGACATAAGATTTCTGGTGGCCGGGACCGGGCTTGCGGCGCTTTTGTGATGGTGTGTTTGCTGGTAGTGATGGGTCGAGGAGTAGCCTGGGCGCAAGGCAGCGAGCCCGCGCAGACCCAACAGGGTCAGGAACCTGGTCAACCGAGTGGCGGAGCGCCGCAGAAAAATAATCCTGCAGAGCAATCTGGACAGGCGCCAGCGAAAGAGCTTCCGAATGCGCCGGGGGAGAATAAGAAAGCGGAGAGCGGGAACCCGGTGCAATTTGTGGGGCACAAGACTAAGCGGGAGCTGCTGCGGGCGCGGGACTGGGAGTCGGGATGGATCGCGGGAGAGTATGTGGGCAGGCACCGGACGCTCGTCACTCCTACTCGAGAGGAGCGGGAGGTGATTTATCTGAGAGAGACACTGACGACTCCGGAGGCTTACATGAAGCGAATGTTTGCGGCGGGGTTTGACCAGGTGCGCGGGGTGCCTTACCAGTGGGACGATGGCTGGGGAGGGTATGCGGAGAGGTTCGCGTCGCGGGAAGGACAATTCATTGCGGCGAACAGCCTGGCGGCGCTGGGTAATGCGAAGCTGGGATATGAAGTGCGATATGACCAGTGCAAGTGCCAGGGGCTGTGGCGGCGGACGCGCCATGCGTTTATAAGGAATTTAGTGACTTATGATCGCAGCGAGGAGCATTTGCGTCCCCAGTGGGCTTTGTATGGAGGAGCGTTTGGCGGAGGGATGATTGCGACGGCGTGGAAGCCGAGTCCGAAGAACGCGTTTACCAACGGCGGACGGGCGGCGGCAGAGCAGGTGGGATGGGGGACGCTGCTGAATTTTGTGACGGAGTTTTCGTGGGAGATTAACCGGAGGCAAGGGGTGAAATAGGGAGCTTGTAGTCCATAGTCATGACTGCAGCGGTCACGGAGGACAATCAGAGCCACGGGGCGCGAGGCTCTCGCGCCGTTTACAATCCGCGGGCGAGTCGCCCGCGGCCACACGAGCAAATTCCACGCAAGCAATTCCTACTGCAGTAGGCCTCCGTTGCCGTTGGGTTCTTCCTCCGGTGCCAACACCACGGCGGCGGCTACGCGGTCGCCGGGTTCCATGTGCAGGAGGCGGACGCCTTGGGCGTTGCGGCCGGACTCGCGGATGGTTTTCGAATCCATGCGAATGATTTTGCCGTACTGGCTGATGAGCATGACCTGGGAGTTTTCGTCCACAAGTGCGATGGCAACCACTTTGCCGACACGCTCGGTCGTCTTGATATTGATGACTCCTTTCCCGGCGCGGTTGGTGAGGCGGTACTCCTCGGCGGGAGTGCGCTTGCCGTATCCGTTTTCGGTTACGGAGAGAATAAGCGTGCCTTTCTGAGTCAGGTCAACGACTTCAGCTGCTGCGGCTCCAGGCGGTGTTGCTGTGGCTTCGGCCACCGGATCCTCGCCTGCTGCGGGCGCGCCGACGGGGGCTGCTCCAGGTTTGGGAGTGACGGTCATTCCGACAACGTAGTCGCCCTCTTCCAAATTAATGCCGTTCACGCCATAGGCCGCGCGGCCCATGGAGCGGACGTGATTTTCGTCGAAGCGGACGGCCATGCCTTCGTGCGAAGCGATGAAAACGATTTGATCGCCGTTGGTGATGCGGGCAGCGACGAGTTCGTCACCATCTTCGATGTTGATGGCGTTGATGCCGTTGGAGCGGACGTGGATGAACTCGCGCAGCTCGGATTTCTTTACGAGGCCGTTGCGAGTGGCGAAGAAAATGAATTTATTTTCTTCCTCAAGGTTGCGCACGGCGAGCATGGTGCGAACGGTTTCGCCGGGTTGCAGGCCGATGAGGTTGCCGATGTGCTTGCCTTTGCCGGCGGCACTGACGTCTGGAATCTCGTAGACCTTGAGCCAGTAAACGCGCCCCTTGTTGGTGAAGATGAGAATGTAGGCGTGCGTGGAAGCGATGAAGAGGTGTTCGACGAAGTCCTCGTCGCGCGTCTTCATGCCGGTGCGTCCGGTTCCACCACGGCGCTGCATGCGGTAGGTGGAGATGGGCGTGCGCTTCATGTAGCCGGAGTGGCTGAAGGTGACCGCGACCTGCTCGTCGGCGATGAGATCCTCGAGAACGATTTCGGCGGCTTCGTCTTCGATGCGAGTGCGGCGCTCGTCCCCGTAGAGTTCCTTGACTTCTTCGAGCTCCTTGATGATGACGGTGCGGAGTTTTTTCTCGGAGGCGAGGATGGATTCGTAGTCTTCGATGCGCTCGCGAACTTCTTTCAGTTCGTTGGAAATTTCATCGATGGAGAGCTTGGTGAGGCGATGCAGTTGCAGTTCGAGGATCGCTTCCGCCTGACGGGAGGTGAAGGGCTTCTCGGGATCGAGCCGGGGAGCGCGGCCGGTGGTGTTGATGTCGATTTTCTTGCCGCCGAAGTAGGCGACTAAATTTTCGCGGGCGTCGGCTCGGTTGGCGCTGGCGCGAATGATGGCGATGACGTTGTCGAGGTGATCGAGGGCATTGAGATAGCCTTCGAGGATGTGCTCGCGCTCTCTTGCTTTCTGCAGCAGGTAGGCGGTGCGGCGGCGGACGACCTCGACGCGGTGATTGATGAAGTGCTTGATGGCCTGAATCAGGCCCATTTCGCGGGGCTGTCCATTGACCACCGCGAGCAGGATCATGGAAAAACTTTCCTGCATGGCGGTGTGCTTGAAAAGCTGGTTGAGAACGATCTGGGGCTCGGCACCGCGCTTGAGTTCGACCACGATGCGCATGCCGTCGCGATCGCTCTCGTCGCGAATGTCGGAAATATCTTCAATATCTTTGTCGTTGACCAGTTGCGCGATGCGCTCGACCAGGCGGGCCTTATTCACCTGATACGGAATTTCAGTGACGATGATGGCCTGGCGATCTTTGGTGACGTTTTCGATGGCGGCCTTGGCGCGCATCATGAAGCGGCCGCGGCCGGTGCGATAAGCTTCGAAAACTCCAGCGCGGCCGTGGATGATGCCGGCGGTTGGGAAATCTGGTCCCTGAACAAATTTTAGAATTTCAGCGAGCTGAGCGTTTGGATTGTTGACGAGCGTGATGGTGGCATCGACGATTTCGGTCAGATTGTGCGGCGGAATTTTTGTGGCCATGCCGACGGCGATTCCATCGGAGCCATTGATAAGCAGGTTCGGAATGCGCGCCGGAAGTACATCCGGCTCGACTTCGCTGCCATCGTAATTGGGGCGGAAATCGACGGTTTCCTTGTCTAGATCCTCGAGGAGCGCAGTGGAGACGGGAGCGAGCTTGGCTTCGGTGTAGCGATCGGCGGCGGGAGGATCGCCATCGACGGAGCCGAAATTTCCCTGCCCGAAAATCAGCGGATAGCGCATGCTCCAGGTTTGCGCGAGGCGCACGAGCGCGTCATAGACAGCGAGGTTTCCGTGGGGATGGTACTTGCCCATGACATCGCCGACGATTCTGGCGCACTTGCGCGTGGCGCGATTGGGCTGGAGGCCCATCTGCTGCATGGTGTAGAGAATGCGGCGGTGCACGGGCTTGAGTCCGTCGCGGACATCGGGCAGAGCGCGGCCGATGATCACCGACATGGAATAGTCGAGATACGACTTGCGCATTTCGTCTTCAATGTTGACGGGCTGAATGTGCAGAGCGCCGGGACTGCCATCGCCACCGGGCGGAGGAGTCAGGGGAAGTTCAGGATTTTGATCGTCAGGCATGGCAGCTTCTATCTCTTATGCTCTTTTCCGTTAGGTTCTGGGATGGCGAATTAGGGCCAACGCCGGCTTTGTCGATCGTCGCGAAATGACTGCTAAACAGTTGCATTTGCAGGCGGTTAGTAGGATTCTGGCTGAACAATATTGTACCACGGTTGAGCCTCGTCGTGGCTCTGGTTGAGGAGGTTGTTGCTTATGGCGGTTCTGGTGGTGCTACTGGTTTCGTGGGTCGTGTTTCGCGGAATTGGCCTACTGGGAGTCTCGGCTTTGGCGAGCTGGCAGGCCTCAGCGCGCTACGCGTTAGCCGTCATGTTTGCCATGACCGGCAGTGCGCACTTCACGCCCATGAAGCATGACTTGGCGCTCATGGTTCCGCGAGCTTTTCCGCGGCCGATGTGGATTGTGTACGTCACTGGGGTCTTGGAGTTTCTGGGCGCGGTCGGATTGCTGGTGCCGAAGATGCGCACTGTGGCGGGGATTTGCTTGATCGTTTTGTTGGTGGCGATGTTTCCGGCGAACGTCAGAGCGGCGCGGGAGCGGTTGCCGTTGCGTGGGAAGCCAGTGACGGCGCTGTGGTTGCGTCTACCGATGCAAATATTCTTTATTGGGCTGATTTGGTGGGCGAGCCGGTAGAGAGCGCGCGAGCGGACACCATCGGCGGATTGCAGGTATCTCTGGGGCTAAAGCCCGTGTCATAAGTGATCTCTAATCGCAGCGCTGGAAGCGCTGCGCCACCCAAAAGCGAAGACCAGATTCCTCGCCAAAGAATGGCTCGGAATGACAACTGATAAATACAAGCGCTGCTAGGGGCGGGTGATTACTTCGTTCGAAGATGAAGGGAGAACAAACTTAACGCTGCGGTCGGCGTTGGCTTGCAGGGTTTGGTTCAGGTTGAGAGTGGAGAGGTCGATCTTTCTGTTCCAGTATCCGTCGGTGTAGTAGTCTCCGCGGGCGTAGAGGAATCCGTCGGCGATGGTGTAGTCGCCGACTTCTTCGCGGTGTCCGTCGCGAAAGATGAGAACCGCGGGAGGCAAGGATTGCGCCGGACTCGCGGTGGCGATGAAGGATGGCTGGGAGGGAGTCAGTCGAGTCGGACGGCTGCTGGTTTTGGCGGCCTGAGCAGGGTTGGGTGCGAGCGGGAGGGCGTCGCCATCAGCTGCGATGCTATTGACGCGAACGTAGCGGCCGTTCTGAAGTTCGATCATCAGCGGTTGTGAGGATGAAGAATCGCGGCCGTTGGGCGAACTCATGGCTGGTCCCATGGAATTGGCAGCGGGACCGGCCATTTCGCTCAAGGCTTGCAACAGGAACGGGGGCGGCTGCGAAGCGACGGGATAGCCGGTGGAATAAATGTCATCGGGATCGAAGGAGTCGCCGAAAAACGGAAACGGTAGAGAGGTGTAGGACGAAGCGTATGGATAAGCAGAAGAGCGGCGGAATCCGGATGGATGCGCGTTGCGGCCAGGAGCAAAATTACCTGAGGGTAAGTTGAAGCGCGGAGTGCCGGTTTGGGCCGGGGCGTGACTTCCGGATGCGGCTCTCTGGGCCGATCCCCACGGGGCGATAGTTGCGAGCGCGGCAATGACAGCTAGTAAGCGCATGTTCAGTTCGCCTGTGCCGACGGCGGCAATTGGAAAACGACGCCATGATCGTCATTTTGCTTCTCGGTGGCCGCAAGATCGAGATCCGCGAGAGCGATCTTGCGGGGATGACCGGGCGTTAAGTCGTAGAGCGTTTGACTGACGATGGCGTAATTGTTCACCTCGAGTTGACGACCATCTTTGAATACGAGAGTGGTCGGCGGCTGTGGCGGTTCGGGAGCGGGCTCGGGGCCGGACTGGGCTACAGGCGCGTCCTGTGCGTGCGCCGGGCCCGTAGAGGACGGCGGCACATAAGAGTCTGGGCCTGATCCACGGCGGTCAAAAATGGTGGGGCCTCCCTGGTATTCGGCATCATCGTCGTCGTCGGAAGTGTCGGCGTCGCTGACATCGACGGCGTACGGCACGGGCACAGCGTACACATACGGATAGTAGGCCGTGCCGTTTGCGGTGTGATGCTGGTGGTGGTGCCCGTTGTTGCTGATGTGCGAGCCGGCAGGAGAATGCTGAATGCCGCTGGAATAGGTGACGCCCGAGTTGGCCGGCGCGTAGCCGCTATGGACGAATGACGTACCAGTTAGGGGCGCTACGCTAACGGCAGTTGGAGGCGCTACGCTGCCAGAGTGAGCGGAGCCGGAAGAGCTGGCCGATCCGCCACTGATTTGAGCCGAACTGCTGGAGACCAGGAAAAGCGGGAGCAGGAACATCCCAAACAGTGCCAGCGAGGCCGGAATCGAGCTTCGCGTGGAGCGGTTCACGAACTTATGATACTCCAACGGGAAGATCATGGCGCGCCTCCAGAGAGGACTCCCGATAGGGTTAGATCGCAAGAAACCGGCAGGAGATGCGCGGAAAATTTTAGAGAATTGTTAGCGGGCAATCATCCGCGGGAGACTTGGGCTAGCTTGAGCAGAGTCCAGAGGATGTCGGCGGCGAGTAGTCCCCAGACCAAGGCGGTTACGAGAGCGCGGAAGCGAGTTTCCATGAGGTCGGCGAGGACGCCGGAAACGAAGATAAAGAGGAAAGGGATGGAAGCAAGCAGAAATCCTGCACCCGCAACGTGAGGGTGAGCTATGCCCAGCGCGATGAAGAGCAGTGCGATCAGCAGCGGTGCGGTGTTGCCGAAGTAGCGGGTGCGCGGCCACGCGAAATAAGTTGCGAGGGTGGCCGGAAGCAGCGGGGCGAAGGCGGGACAGGAGCGCAAGATCAGGGTTCCGACCCGGCGATAGACAGCGAGCACCGTGAAGCTGCGCCAGGTAGCTCCCCAGAAAGAGGCGTGCTGCATTCCCTGGAAAAATGTGTGGGGATGGAAGAAGTATGTGGCGAAAAGTGCCAGGAGCGCGACGAGACATGCGGCGCTCCAGATTGCCAGGGCTGCGCCTCGGCGAATGGGCGCGAGATAGAGCAGGAAAGCGAGGGCGATAGGGACCACAACGATCATAGAGAACTGTGATCCGACTGCGATGGCCAACGAGATGCCGAGCAACACAATGCGGCGCCAGTTCCAGAGAACGACTTCGCGCGGCGCGTAGAGTGTGTGGGCAACGGCGATGGCGGTGAAGATGGCTCCGAACGATCCCCATGCGGCGAGGATTTCAGGCTCAGTGTGCCAGACGGCACTGGCCTGGAGCATGGCAGGAGAAAAACAGTAAAGAGTGAGGGCGAGGAATCCGCCGGTGTTGCCGCAGAGGCGACGGGAGACATACCACAACGAAGCGCCGAGGAAGACGCCGAAGGCGAGAAACGAAATGCGCAGCAGCCAGCGCCAAGTGGAATTGAGCAGCCATCGGGGACAGGCCAGCAGCGGCGCGGCGGTTACGAGGGAGAGTAATGGGGAGTGCTCGGTGTCGAAGCCGGCGTCGTCGCGGGAGACCTCCACGGGAAGCGAGCCGGGAGGATCGGGGTAAGGCGCGCCGGCGATTCCGCCGCCGTGAATTTGGCGCCAGCCTGCGGCCATGCGAACTTGCTCGGAAGCACCGGGGGATTCAGATCCTTGAAGTTCAGAATGCACCAACCAAATCGCTTGCGCGAGAAAGGCAAGGAGCAGGGAACCGGCCAGAAATTGAGGTTGGCCGAAGCGTTGGCGCGTGAAAAATCCGGTCATAAGGGTGAGCCGAGTGTTTTACCATGAGCGGGGTCCTTTGAGGAAACTTGTGTGACGATTTCAGAGTGGATGACGGGATGAACATTGCGAATGGAGAACAGACGCCGCTGAACCCGGAATCAGCAGGCCCGGGAGCGCCGACCACGGCGCCGGAGTTTGCGGTGCAGCCATCGTATGTGCGGACGGTGTTTCTTGGTGCGGACGGATTGCGGGCGGGATGGGGATTTGCATTTTATGTGGCGATGTTTTATCCGCTGCAGTTTGTGGCCAGCCGGTGGGCGGGATCAGTTGAGTTGGGTGCGAGTGGGCTTTGGTCGATGATGCTCGAGGAAGCTGGCGTTCTGCTGGCGGCAGTGGTTCCGGCGGTCGTCCTGGGAAGAGTTGAGAAGCGGGCGTGGGGAACCTACGGTTTGCCGGGGCGGCTGGCGTTTGGAAAATTGTTTTGGGTGGGATCGGCGTGGGGATTTGCCAGCATTACGTTGCTGATGGCGACGATGTATGGCGTGCGAGTTTTTGACTTCGGGCATCTGGCGATACACGGCGGACGGATTGTGAGGTTCGCGTTGTTCTGGGCAGCGTTTTTCTTGCTGGTGGGTTGGTTTGAGGAATTTCTGCTGCGCGGGTATTTGCAATTCACGTTGACACGATTGATTGGATTTTGGCCGGCTGCAGTGCTGTTGTCGTGCACGTTTGGCCTGATCCATTTGCAGAATGCGGGCGAGCAGTGGACGGGATTAGTGGCTGCGGCGGCGATTGGATTTTTCTTTTGTTTGACGCTGCGGCGCACGGGGAATCTCTGGTTTGCGGTGGGATTTCACATGGCGTGGGATTGGGGAGAGACATTTTTCTATTCTGTGCCCGACAGCGGCACGGTTTATCCAGGGCAGCTGCTGAACTCGTCGTTTCACGGGCCGCGATGGCTTACGGGAGGGATGGTTGGTCCGGAGGGCAGTGTTCTGTGCTTTGTGGTGATCGCGGTGACTTGGGCGGCGTTCGCCAAGAGATATCCGGGAGTGAAGTATCGGATGGTGGAGTAGGGTCGCCTCGCTGCGCTCGGCGGGACAGCCGAGGCGGCCGTCCCCACATGAGCATAGTGCAAGACCACACGAGTTCCTGGTTTAAAAACTTCCTCTCAAAAATCTCTGCAATTTCGCTTTCTCCTAATCTTCGCCTCAGCCTATACTCGTTTCGATGAGCCCGGAAGCAGATTTGCTGACACCGTTGCGGCGGTACTGGGGGTACAGCACGTTCCGTCCGCTGCAGGAGCGGGTTGTGCTCAGTCTGCTGGCTGGGCGTGACACTTGCGTGGTGATGCCGACGGGCGGGGGCAAGTCGCTGTGTTATCAATTGCCAGCGGTAGTTTCGAAAGGAACAGCGGTGGTGATTTCTCCGCTGATCGCACTGATGCGGGATCAGGCGACGCAACTGGCGCAGATGGGAATTCCGGCGGCGGTGCTCAACAGCACGATGAACGAGGCCGAGCAGAATAAGGTGATGGCTAAGGCCCGTGAAGGCGCTTACCGGCTTTTGTATGTGTCTCCGGAGCGAGTGGCGCGCGGCGACACCATGGGCTGGATGCAGCAGGTGCCGATTACGTTTTTCGCGATCGATGAGGCGCACTGCATCTCGGAGTGGGGACACGAGTTCCGTCCTGAATACCGGCAGCTGAACCGGCTGCGCACGAAGTTTCCCGATCGTCCCATCGCGGCGTTCACGGCCAGCGCGACTCGGCACGTGCGGCACGACATTCTGGCGCAATTGCAACTGCGCAATCCCGATAAATATATTGCGAGCTTTTACCGGCCGAACTTGCGCTATCTGGTGCGCGAGTGCGAAGGGCTGGAGCAGATGGAGATGCTGGTCAAGGCGCTGCGGAGCTACGGCGGCAGCAATGTGATCGTTTACTCTCCAACGATTAATCGGGTCGAGGAAACGGTGGATTTTTTGGAGGACCACGACATCTCTGCCGTGGGATATCACGGGAAGATGGGAACCGAGGATCGGAGCCGCAACCAGGAGCGGTGGATGTCGGACGAAGTGCGGGTGCTGGTGGGGACCATCGCTTTTGGTTTGGGCATCAACAAGGCGGCGGTGCGGGCGGTGATTCACTTGTCGCTGCCGAAGTCGATCGAGCAGTATTACCAGGAGGCGGGACGGGCAGGGCGCGATGGCGGGAGCGCGGATTGCGTTCTGCTGTGGCAGAAAAAAGATGCCGGGCTGCTGGGATTTTTTGCCAATCAGATCACAGACGTCGAGGAGCGCAATCGAGCGTGGGAGCGATACCGGATCATAAGGGAATTTGTGGAGTCGAAGCGCTGTCGGCACCGGCAGATTTGTTCGCACTTCGGAGAAACTCCGAAGTGGGAGGGTTGCGGCTCTTGTGATGTGTGCGGGAGCGTGGCGGAGTGGATGGTGAGGCCTGTGGCGTTGGAAAAACCCGCGGTGGCCGGCAAGAAGCGATTGCGGCCGCAGCCTGTTGTGGGCCTGGCTGCAGGCTCCGAGGCCGAGGAATTGCGAGAGTATTTGCGGGAGTGGCGGCGGGCGATGGCGAAGGAAACGAGCGTGCCTGCCTACATTGTGCTGCACGATTCTTCTCTCGAAGAAATTTGCCGGCGGCAGCCCAAGTTTTTGGCGGAGCTCCTCGAAATTCCGGGAATTGGCGAGCGCAAGGCCGAGGTGTATGGACAGAAGATTCTGAATGCGTTGGAAATATTCCGACGAGGAGCGCGGGCGTCCGGCACCGAAAGCAAGGCCAAGCCCGCGGATGAGACTCTACGTTTGTTGGGCGAAGGCCGGACTCTGGAAGAGATTGCGCAGATACGAGGAAGGCAAGTTTCGACTGTCGTGAGCGCGGTCGCAAGTCTGCTGGAGACAGGTCAGGTGGAGTTTCAGTCTGGATGGGTGAGCAAGGAGAAGCAGTCGGTGATTGAAGCAGCGTGCATGAAGCTCGGCATGGAACGGCTAAAGCCGCTGAAGGATATTTTGCCGCCGGAGATTAGTTACGACGAAATCAAGCTGGTGGTGGGGAAGGTGCGGCGGCAGGAGAGTTTGAGAAAAGCGGTACCGGCGTAGAGTCAGGCTATAGCGGGAGGTCGCTGCGGGCAGAATCACCACCGGACCCGCGTCGAGAGTTCGGTGCGCGGATCTTGCGTCAAGAGGCAGTTTCGGGTTGTGAATAGAGCGCCCAAGCGCTTGCCAGATCCTGGACGATATGTCCAAGGGACTTGTAGATCGTAATCTCCTCGGGCAATCGCCGGCCCTGGATATCGCCGGCCAACACCTGGCCAATCTCAGCAACGATGTGTTCATCGCCGACCAGGCCGGCCGCTTTGGCTCGAAGAAATTCCGCACCCTGGTTTAAAACACCTTCGCGGCTATCGGCAACGAAGCGCGAGCGGGCGACCAGGGCGTTGTCGACTTCGGAAGGTCCGGCGTAGCTGGAGCCGACGAGATTAAGGTGAGTTCCGGGCCGAACCCAGTCGCCTTGCAAGATGGGCTCGGCGGCCGAGGTGAGCGTACAGATAATATCGGCATTGGCGACTGCCCCTCGAGCATCTGCGGCGGCGGCGACGGGGATGGCGAGCTCCGACTGCATCCGCTCGGCAAAGGTTTGGGCGCGACTGGGCGAACGTCCCCAAACCACGATCGATTCAAGATCGCGGACTTTGGCGATTGCGCGGGCGTGGGTCGCGGCCTGTTCGCCGTATCCGAGAAGAGCCAGGCGGCGGGCATCTTTGCGAGCTAGGGCATCGGTGGCAACAGCGCTGGCAGCTGCGGTGCGGATGGCCGTGATCTCCCCGGCATCGAGGACGCAAACGGGCGCGCCGCTTTCGGGATCGAATATGATGACGAGGCCCTGATGGGACTGCATACCCCGCGCGAAGTTGCCGTGAAAAACGCTGATCAGCTTTGCGCCGAAGCCAGCGTTCGCGCCCATGGCTCCGGGCATGACTCCGAATAGCCGACCGTCGGAAAGAGGAATGATCGAGCGCAGAAGTTGCTTCGTCTCACCTCGCGAGAATGCAATCATCGCCTGACGCACGATTGGAATGCACACTTCATAAGTCAGCCGCCTGGCCACCTCTTCGCGGTCTATGAATCGCATCCGACCCTCTATCGATTCTGTTATTTTTCCGTCGATGTCTACCGGCCTAACGCACTTGCTTCAGCATATACTCAGCCGCGTCGCGGCCGCTGCGCGCACAATCGGGGACGCCGATGCCGCGGTAGCCGTTGCCGGCGAGAGCGAGTGCAGGCAACTGCAGGCGCAGGCGCTCGATGCGGTCCAGGCGTTCGAGGTGGCCGACACCGTACTGCGCCATGGCGGACTTCCACTTATAAACGCGAGCGAAGAGAGGCGCGGCACCGAGGCCGAGGATCTGCTGCAATTCGTTGCGGACGATGGCGATGATGGCGTCGTCGGAGAGCTGCCAGATATTTTCCGCGTTCGATCCGGCGAAGAAGCAGCGCAGTAGAGCGCGATCATCAGGGGCGCGGTGAGGAAACTTATTGTGGACGAAGGTTGCGGCCAGCAGGCGCTTGCCTTCGCTGCGAGGCACCAGAAATCCAAAACCAGGAGGGAGTGACTGGCGAACGTCGCGATCATAGCCGAGGCCTACGGTTATGGAAGAGGTGTACCCGATCGCGGCGAGTTCGGCGGATAGTTCGGGGCTGCAGACGGAGAGCAATTTCGCGGCGGCAAGTGCAGGCACGGCGAGAATTACGGCATCGAAGTGATCCGATTTCAATCCGGCCGACAAGGTCCAGCCTCCGGCTTCGCGTTGAATGGATTGCACGGAGGCGTTAGTGACAAGGGAAGCCTGGTTGAGCCGCGGGACGAGGGTTTCAACGAGCTGCTGCATGCCGTTCTTGAGCGAAGTGAAAAGCGGATAGGCCATTTTGTTTGCAGGCCGCGGCATTTTTCTTCGAGCAGCGAGCATGGCGCGGCCGAGACTGCCGTGAGTGCGCTCCATCTCGGCGAATCGGGGAAGAACGGCGCGCACGCTAAGGCTCGCCGCTTCACCGCCGTAGACGCCGGAGAGGAGTGGGTCGGCGAGACGGTCCACCGTTTCCGCACCGTAATGGCGCTCGACGAGAGAAGCGACGCTTTCGTCGGCATCCGCGGCACGCGGCGGATGAAGCAGTTCCTGCGCCATGCGGATCTTAGTCGTCCAGGAAAAAAGCGGCGAGAATCCTGTGGGCAGGATCTTGGTTGGGACCATGAACATCAGGCCGTCAGGCATCGGGATCAGGCGGCCACGGACAAGGATGTAAGTTATGCGATCGGCGTCGTTCGAGCCGATGAGTTGGTCACCGAGGCCTAGGGTGCGGCAGAGGTCGGCGGCCCAGGGCTTTTCCGTGATGAAGGAATCCGGCCCGGCTTCAATGATGCAGCCACTAACGTGCTCAGTGCGGAGAACACCACCAAGGCTCGACGATGATTCATAAAGGATGTATTCGACTGCACCAGCGCGGCGATGTTCTTCGAGAGCGAAAGCGGCAGTGAGTCCGGAGATGCCGCCGCCGATGATCGCGATACGCATCATGAGTGCGGGCTTTGGGAGACCGAATCAGTTGGTGAGTATTCCTGAACGAAACGCGCCAGGTTTTTCACATTCTCGACCGGCGTTTCGGGCAGGATGCCGTGGCCGAGATTGAAGATGTGGCCGGCACGACCGGCGGCGAGTCGAAGAATGTTCTCAGCACGGAACTTCAATTCCTTCCAATCCGCGAAAAGTAAAACGGGATCGAGATTACCCTGCACGGCGCAGCGATGTTCGAGATCGCTCCAGCCTTTGTCGAGTGGGATGCGCCAATCAAGGCCGATGACTTCGGCTCCGGTCTCATTCATCGCGGGAAGCAGCGTCGCGCTATCGGTGCCGAAATAAATGATGGGAGCGCCGGTCTTCTGCAGGCGCTTGACGAGGCTGGTGACGTGCGCCAAGACGTAGCGGCGGTAATCTTCCACGCTGAGGCAACCGACCCAACTGTCGAAGATCTGGATGACATCGGCACCGGCACGCACTTGGGCGGCGGAGTACTCAGCGGTCACGTCAACCAGCTTGCGCATCAACGCATCCCAGTCGACCGGGGAGTTGTACATCATCTTCTTGGCGTGGAGGTAGTGGCGGGAGCCACCGCCCTCGATCATGTAGCTGGCGAGCGTGAAGGGAGCTCCGCAGAAGCCGATAACCGGAAGTTTTCCAGCGAAATGTTTCGCCACCAGAGTCACGGCCTCGGAGACATAGCCGAGTTCAGCGGCGCGGTCGGTGCGAAGTAGGGCTACATCTTCGGCGGTGCGAATGGGCTTCTCGATGACTGGACCTTCACCGGCGGAAAAATGGAAAGGCAATCCCATGACCTCGAGAGGCAGCAGGAGGTCGGCGAAGATGATGGCCGCGTCAACGCCGAGAAACTCGGCGGCGGTGATGGTGACTTCGGCGGCGAGTTCGGGCTTTTTGCAGATTTCGAGCAGTGAATGCTGCTTGCGAACGGCACGATACTCGGGCATGTAGCGCCCGGCCTGGCGCATGAACCAGACGGGAGTGTGATCGACAGGCTGAGATTTGCAAGCGCGAACGAAGATGGAATTGGGCGCGGACATGGACCGATTACTTTAGCATTTTTGCGGGTGGGGGTGCGCGCCGTAACGCGCGTTTGTGCGAGACTTAGAAGGAGTGAAGGGTAGAGGGAATCGTTATGAACCAATCAGCAATCATAAAAGAGAAGGTGGAACTGGCCGTTGCGGACGGAACACGGATGGCCACGTACGTGGCTCGTCCGGAGCATGGCGGACCGCATCCGGGACTGCTTGTTTTTCAGGAAGCATTTGGCGTGAACCATCACATCCGCAATGTCACTGAGAGGTTCGCCGCCGAGGGATACGTGGCAATTGCTCCGGAACTATTTCATCGCACGGCGCCTCCCGGATTTGAAGGTAGCTATACAGATTTTCCTGCCTTGATGCCGCACTACCAGGCGGTGACTACGGAGACAGCCGAGGCGGATATACGGTCGGCATACGAGTGGCTGCGTTCGAATGCGCAGGTAAAGGCGAAAGAAATCTCGAGCGTGGGATTCTGCATGGGCGGCCGTATTTCATTTATCGCCAACAGTGTGGTTGCGCTACGCACCGCGGTCTCGTTCTACGGAGGAGGAATCGCTCCCGGATTGCTGGATCGGGCTTCGAAGCTGCAAGCTCCATCATTATTTATATGGGGAGGATTGGACAAGCACATTACCCCAGAGCACCGACGAACCGTGACCGAGGCTTTGAGCACACAGAAGAAGATTTATGTGAATGCCGAGTTTTCCCGCGCCGACCATGGATTTTTCTGTGACGAACGCGCAGCGTATGAGCCGCACTCGGCGCGACAGGCCTGGGCGTTGACGCTGGAGTTTCTGCGCTCGTGAAAAAACCCGGAATGCTTTTCGTGGTCGCCTTCTGCCTGCTGGCGATGGGAGCGGCACGGCAGATGCCGGGCCCACCCGCCGCGCACAACGAGAAGAATTCCCAACCTATTGCACCGCCTACCTTTTATAAAGATGTTCTTCCGATAATCCAGAATAAGTGCCAGAGTTGCCACCGCGGCGGAGAACCTGCACCGATGCCGCTGGTGACGTACGAGGAGACCCGACCCTGGGCCGGGAAAATAGCCGCCGCAGTTGATATGAGGATGATGCCGCCCTGGTTCGCCGATCCGCGGTACGGGCATTTTGCGAATGATCCATCCTTGACCCCGGAACAGATTGCGACAATTGGGGCCTGGGCAAACGCTGGGGCGCCTGCCGGCGACGAGCGTGATGCGCCGGCGGCGCCGAAGTGGAATGAAGGTTGGAACATTCCGCAGCCCGATGTGGTGGTGAAGATGCCGAAGCCAGTGCCGATTCCGGCACACGGCGAGGTGGAATATACATACGAAATTGTGCCCACACATTTCGCTGCGGACAAGTGGGTGCAGCTGGTTGAGGTGCGGCCGTCGAGCGCGGCGCATGTGCACCATGCCGTGGTGTATATCCGGCCTCCAGATTCCTCGTGGTTGCGGCATGCGCCAGTGGGCGAACCGTTCACGGCATCGATGTTGAGCGATCCGGAAGAACGCCGGCAAGCGCACGAGACCACCAGCGATCTGCTGCTGGTGTACGCGCCAGGGAGTGCGCCGGACCGGTGGGCGGATGGCATGGCAAAGTTCGTGCCAGCGGGATCGGATCTGGTGTTCCAGATGCACTACACCACGAACGGCGAGGCGGCGAGCGATGAGACTGGCGTTGGGCTGGTGTTCGCGAGGAGTCCGCCGAAGCAGCGCGTGATCACGCTGCAGTTGAATAATCACGCGCTGATGATTCCTCCGGGAGCGGAGGATTTTCGGGTGGAAGTGCAGGGGACGCTGCCCAATGATGCAACCTTGCTAAGTCTCTTTCCACACATGCACCTGCGCGGAAAGCGCTTTGAGTATGACATTGTGCACGACGATGGGAGGGTGGAACCGTTGCTGCGGGTGAACTACCACTTTCACTGGCAGTTGAGTTACAAGCTGGCGGAACCGCGGGAACTCAAGGCGGGCACGAAGCTGCGGGCGGTGGCGTGGTACGACAATTCGAAGAATAATCCGCACAATCCTGATCCGGATAAGCTGGTGACGTGGGGCGACCAGACGTCGCAGGAAATGATGGTGGGATTTTTCGATGTGGCGATTCCCGCCGGCATGGACAAGTGGCAGTTCTTTATTCGCCACAGCACGGGCCAGCCGTGAGTGTGGAGCGAACTTTGATAAACTTCCGAGATTCCAATTAAGGCGAAAACACTGAGGCGAAAAAGATGAAGGGAAAGTCACGCGCAGTCATTGTGGGGATTGCGGCGATCTGCGTAATTTGCGGAGTTGTAATCAGCGGTGCGAAGGCGCAATCCGGCGCGGGCTCGCAGGCGGCGAATGCTCCCGCGCCGAAGACGGCGGAAGAGCAGTTCAAGAACATCCAGGTGCTCAAGGGCATCCCGGCGGAGCAATTGATTCCGGCAATGCAATTCATTACCACGTCGTTGGGCGTGGAATGCGAGTTCTGCCACGTGCAGGGCGCATTCGAAAAAGACGACAAGAAGCCGAAGCAGACCGCGCGGAAAATGATGGAGATGATGTTCGACATCAATAAGGATAACTTCGATGGACATCGCGAAGTGACTTGCTATTCATGCCATCGGGGAAGCACCGACCCCGTGGCGACACCGGTGGTGATGACGGAAGAACCGAAGCCTGGCACGGACGAGACGAAGAAACCCGACGACGCCGAAGCGAAGGAGCCTACCGGGCCGTCCGCCGATCAGTTGATCGACAAATATGTGCAGGCGGTCGGTGGAGCAGCCGCGATTGAAAAAATCACAAGCCGCGTGATGAAGGGAACGATCACCTTTGGCGACAGAAATATTCCGATCGACATTTACTCGAAGGAACCGGACAAGCGGGTATCGTTCACACATACACACGACGGAGACAGCATCACGGCTTTCGACGGACATGAAGGTTGGTTGGGCGTTCCAAAACGGCCAGTGCGGGAGATGCACGGGCCAGATATCGATGCGGCTGCGATGGATGCGGACCTTCACTTCGCGGCGCACCTGAAAGCGATGTTCAGTGAGGCGAAGGTACAAGGCGCAGAGAAAATCAATGGCCACGACGCCTATCTCGTGATAGGCCGTCGCGAGGGGAAGACGCCGCTGCGACTTTATTTTGACGAGCAATCGGGACTGCTGGTCCGGCTGGTTCGATTCGGAGAGACTCCACTGGGACGGTTGCCAACGCAGATCGATTACGCCGATTACCGGGAAGCTGGCGGAGTGAAAATCCCGTTTCGCTGGACGCTTGCGCGACCGAGCGGGCTGTTCACCATTCAGGTTGCCGACGTAAAGCAGAATGTTCCGGTGGACGACGCGAAGTTTGCCAAACCGCCGTCGCCTCCGGAAGAACAAAAAGGTCCGGCGAGATGACCGCGGCGGCCAACTCATGGCAGTAACGTTGGTGACCGATTGCTGGCGAACTTTCGATAGGCCAGACGCGAGAGAAAACTAGAAGATCTGGGTTAAGATTCAGCAGGGAGATCGACATGAGAATCATCCGCCTGGCAGGTCTTGTCGTCATCGGCCTTTCGGCGATTTTGGCGGCACAAGCGCAAACCGGCGCAAGTGCTGAGCAGGAATTATTTTCCTCGGTAAATCGGGCGCGGCGTGCTCAAGGCTTGCCGGCGTTAAAGTGGAATGACGCCCTGGCGACGGCGGCGCGCCGGCATGCGGCATTGATGGCGCAACGAGGCGCGGCAGAACATGGATTTCCCGGTGAACCCAGCCTATCATCGCGAGCCACGCAGGCGGGAGCACGTTTTGTCTGGCTGGCGGAAAACGTGGTTCAGGGTCCGGGAGTCGAGTCCATTCAGGCGGAGATTCTGCGATCGCCCAACCATCGCGCCAATATGCTGGATGCTGATATGGATTCCATCGGAGTTGGAGTCGTCGAGCACGGCGGACAGCTATTCGCGGTAGAAGACTTTTCCAAGGCGAAGTGAGAAGGCAGGTTTTCTGCACCGTCTGCTGATTCCCTCTAGTCTCTCCAAATCCAAGGTGGTACCATCCCACTGACAATATGACAAAGCCTCGCCTGTTTCTGTCCTTCTTGTTGGTGTTACCGCTGTCACAAACGACGCTGTGTACGGCGCAGACGCAATCGCAGCCTGGCCCGCAGCACGCGATTGTGCTGCACGCGGCTCGTCTGCTCGATGTGAAGAACGGACGCGTGGTGAGGCCGGGCGAAGTGCTGGTGCAGGGCGAGAAGATCGTGGAAGTGGGCCCGGCGGTCAAGCATCCGGCGGGCGCGGAGGTGATCGATCTTGGTGACCGGACGTTGTTGCCGGGCCTGATCGACGCGCACGTACACCTGTTCTTGCATCCTGGCGCGGAGGACTTGCAGACGGTGCAGGAGTCCGCGCCGCAGCGCACGATTCAGGCGCTGTTGGCGGCACGGGACGATTTAATGGCGGGCTTCACTGCGGAACGCGATATGGGCACCGAGGGCGCGGGGTCGGCCGATACGGCGGTACGCAATGCTATCGACGATGGGCTGGCTCCGGGACCGCGGCTGCGCATTAGCGGCAACGCCATCAACATTCTCGGTGGACATGAAGACGCGATCAAATTCAATCCGGAGCAGCACGTCCTGCCGAACGCTACCTATGCAAACAATAAGGATGAGTTGGTCACCGCGATGCGCCAACAGTTTAAGGAAGGCGCCGACTTCATCAAGATTTATGAGACCGGGCCCGACACGGTTCGCGACGGCAAGTTTTCCACGGTTTATCAATACACGGAAGCGGAACTGAGTGCGGCGGTTGAGGAGGCGGCACGAGTCGGGAAGCGCGTGGCAGTACATGCCACGGGCGAACCGGGGACGCTGTTTGCGGCGCAGGCGGGGGTTGCATCCATCGACCATGCTAATCAACTCAGCGACGAAACCATGCGGCTGATGCGCGAAAAGCAAATCTTCGCAGTGCCGACCTTTACGATATTCGAATATTTTTCGGAGCATGCCGACACGCCCGCAGGGGCGGCACGCGAGCGGGAGATGCTGGATTTGCACCGTCAGGAATTCGGTAAGCAGATTGCAGCGGGCGTTCCGATGGCCGCAGGATCGGATGTTGGGCCGTTTCCTCATGGGACGCAAGCGCGGGAGTTTGTGCTGATGGTGAAATACGGCATGTCGCCGCTTGCCGTACTGCAGGCAGACTTGCTTAACGGAGCGAAGCTACTGGGTTGGGATGGTCAGATTGGCGCGCTGGAGGCGGGATATTTCGCCGATGTCGTCGCGGTTCCCGGCGATCCGCTGCAGGATATCAGTGTGCTCGGAAATGTTTCGTTCGTGATGAAGGGCGGCGTTGTGTACAAGAAGTGAAGATGTTCAGCGCTGGTCTCCTACCACTTTTCATCCCCGGAGTCGTCAGAGGAATCGTCTTTGTCCCATTCGCGTTCTGATTCTTCGCCATCATCTTTTCGAGTCTGATTGCGTTTGCGATAGCAGACGAAGATTACGCCGACGGACATCAAAGTCGGGGGAGCGATCAGGACGAGGATGCCGCTCTTTAACGCCTGAATCATGCGAGCGCCGGAGGAGGCGGCCTGGGTATAGCAGAGCGCACAACTTTGGGCAGAGGCGGGCGTTGGCGTGAATAGCAGCGACAATCCCGCGAGCGCGATGGCTAATATCCCGATTGACTTCCAACTCTTCATTTCTATTTCTACTCCTAGATTCTTACTTCCAACCTTACTTCGCCCATGGTACGCCGTTCACTAACCGGAAGCTGTCGGTCCATCCATATTGCAGCATGAGCAGCACCGCCACCGTGAAGATAAAGACAAACCACATGAGCCCACGATTCTCCGACAAGTGCATGAAGAACAATAGTGCGAGCCCACCCTCGATGACGGCGACGGCCAGCATGCGCGCGAACATTTGCGATGCGCTGATATCCTGGTAGGCGATGATGAACTGGATCCCGGCCAGTACCAGCAGAACAACGTAGATAGCTACATCTTTTCCGATTCCACCGGTGGTGTGCGTTTCGGCTGCAGCCATAGTTCCTCCTGCCTCTTTCGTTCTTTAATTCTAGTGACTCAAATTCATGAGATAGATCAGCGGCACCACGAACATCCACACCAGATCTACGAAATGCCAGTAGAGACCGGTGATCTCGAGGTCATCGGCTTTGTAGCGGCCGCCCTGGTAGCGAATTCCCACGGCGATCAGAGCGACCACCCCTCCGGTCACGTGCAGCAAGTGGAGACCGGTAATGCTGAAAAACGTCGAACTGAACAGAGGCGTTCCCCAGGGATTGTGGAAGAGGGTTGCGCCCTCGCCGATCATTCCCAGCCATTCCCGAATGTGCAACACGGCGAATAGGATTCCGAGAACGGCCGTAATTATCGTCCAGCGGAAAGCCCCGCCTTTGTCGCCCTTCTGGGCAGACCGTATTCCGATCAGCATGGTCAAGCTGCTGGTCAGTAGGATGAAGGTCATCAGCGCCACGTTGGTGATGCTATGGAAGGGCCGCGGCCAATCGGCGGTGCCGTTGCGGATAAATCCATAGGCGACCAGACAGCCGGCAAAGGTCGCGGTATCTGCGATGATAAACAGCCACATCGCCATCTTTTTAGCGGGGACCGAAAATGCGGGCGCAGTCATTATCTCCGTCGCGCTTGTTCGCGACACCTGCCCGTGAATTGAAACATCGGCTTGGCTCACTTTGCCTCCTACCTTTTACTTAGGTTAGAGCTTCATCCAAAGCAGCAAGAGCAGATACAGCCACAGCACACCCATAAAATGCCAGTAGAGCGAAGTTGCATTCAGCGTGCTCCGCCGCAGAACGGAATGGTTCAGCTTCCCGATCACGCGGACCAGACCACCGAGACCACCGAGCAGATGCACTGCGTGAGCGACCGTCAGCACGTAGAAAAAGGAATAGCTGACATTGGTAGCGAGTCCGAATCCCTGCGATCTGAGTTGCAGCCAGGCAAACGTCTGTCCGGCTACGAAGAGAAGTCCTAAAGAAAGCGTTACATAAAGCCAGCGAGCCGGAGCCGTACCCTCAGTCTTTGCGCTGCCCATAAAGGCGGCGATCTGCCGGCGCGATACTTCCAGCGTGATGCTGCTGGCAATAATGATCAGCGAGTTTAGATAAAGGATCGACGGCAGAGTGAAGTGCTGCCAATCCGGCGCCGCTCCCTGACGAACGATCAAGGCACTGGTGAAGGCGGCAAAGGTCATGGTGATGGCCGCCAGGCCTACCCAGATGCCAGTGCTTGCGGGAGGTGGAGAGGAAGGCTTAACCCGCCGCAAGTCTCCGCCAGCGGGACCCAGATCCCGCCAGCCACCGTTGCCGGAGCCTTGGCTCGGTAAACGGTCGAAATCGATTTTCGGCGCTTCGTGGACCGTAGTTGCCATACTGCTAATTCTCCAATTCTGTGCTGCCTGGGTCGAAGATTATTTCTCTTCGTGCGGGTTCGTAAGTTTCTCCGGCGAGGTCTGCATTATGTAATCAGCGCTTGCACCCTCGACGCTGTATTGATAAGGATCGTGATAAACGACTGGCATCTTGTCGCCAAAGTTGTTATGCGGCGGAGGCGTAGCCGTGCTCCACTCGAGCGATGTGCCTTCCCACGGATTATCCGATGGAGCCACGGGTCCTTTGAAACGGCTGTAGATCAAGTTGTAAATGAAAATCAGCTGGACGAATCCGGTGACGAGAGCGGCAACCGTGATGAACTTATGAACCGGGATGAGCGGGATCAGGTAATCGTCCGTGAAGGCTTGATAGCGGCGAACGTTCCCGGCCATGCCCAGGTAGTGGAACGGCATAAAGATGCAGTAGGCACCTACGAAGCTTAGCCAGAAATGGACCCTGCCCAAGGTCTCGTTCATCATGCGGCCGGTCATCTTGGGGAACCAGAAGTAGGTCCCGGCGAAGATGCCGAACATGGCCGCGACTCCCATTACCAGGTGGAAGTGGCCGACCACGAAGTAGGTGGCGTGCAACATGATGTCCAGCGAAGGCTGTGCCAGGAAAAATCCGCTGACGCCGCCGCTGATGAACATCGAAATGAAGCCCAGCGAGAACAGCGATGCCGAGTTGATCCGCAACTTGGAGCCATACAGACTGCCCAGCCAGATCAAAACGACGATCGTGGACGGAATGGTAATCACCAGCGTGGGGAACGAAAAGGCAATCGCGGAAACGGGATTCATCCCGCTGACGAACATGTGATGGCCGTAAACCATGTAGCTGAGCACGGCCAGGGCTCCCATGGAATAAATGAGCACTCTGTGGCTGAGCATGGGCCGGCGCATGTTGGTAATAAGAACGTGGGAAACGATGCCCATGCCGGGCACGATTGCGATGTAAACCTCGGGATGTCCGAAGAACCAGAAGAGATGCTGCCAGAGCAGCGTCGATCCGCCAGAGTGCGGCAATATTTGACCATTAATCACCAGGTTGGAGGCGACAAAAAAGCTGGTGCCTGCGACGTGATCGAGAATGAGGAGGATGCAGGCGGGCATGAGCACCGCGAATGCGGTTAGGCCCATCATCGACGTGATGAACCAACCCCAGGCGCTGAGCGGAAGCCGCATCAGTGACATGCCTTTGCAACGCATGTCAAGCGTGGTGGTAATGAAGTTCAACGAACCGAGCAACTGGCCAATACAAAAAATACCGATCGAAGCTGCCCAGAGAACCACGCCGAGACCTTGTCCGGGACCGCCCACCGCACCCACCGCGCTCAGCGGGGCATATTGCGTCCAGCCACCCAGGGAGGGACCGTCGGGCACGAAAAACGCCGCGACCATAACCACGAAGGCGACAAACGTAACCCAGAACGACATCATGTTGAAATGCGGAAAGGGCATGTCTTCCGCTCCCGTCTGAATCGGCAGGAAGAAGTTGCCAAACGCCGCGAACGGGGCCGTGGTGAGGACAAAAAAGACCATGATCGTGCCGTGCATGGTCATCAGCTGCAGGTAGTACTCGGGGGTCATCACGTTTCCAGGCGCACCGGTGCTGGAAAGCAGGTGGAGGCCAGGGATGGCGAAATTGCCCCAGCCCAGGTGGATACGCATGAGCCAGGAAAGGAACATCCCCACCACGGCGGCGATCAGAGCCAGCGCGTAATACTGCTTGCCGATGACTTTGTGGTCCAGGCTGAAGACATGCTTCCGAATGAAGCTTGTTGGGGCTCCATGCTGCGCTGCGTGGGCAGACATATCGTGCATTGTGCTCACCTCAAACGAGATGTTTACTTGGTCAGTTCAAATCGTGCTTATCGCTAAGCTACTGCAGTGCCGCCTGCTGTTTAATCCAGGCATCGTAATCTTCCTGGGACTTCACTTCGAGATACGCCTTCATGTTGTAATGCCCGAGGCCACACAGCTGCGTACATACGATTTCGTACTTGCCGACCTTTGTCGCGGTGAAATGAAGCGAAACATCGAGTCCGGGCACGAAATCCTGCTGGACCCGCAATTCGGGAACATAGAAGGAGTGCCCGACATCTTTTGAGTGCATCAACAGGTGGATTTCCCGATTCACTGGAATCGCCATCTCGGCCGTCACGATATCGTCTTTCGAATCCTGATCGTGTGTGGTATCGATACCAAAAAAGTTCGCGTTTGCCTCGTTGATTTGGTCGGCGTGGATCGGGCCGAACTTACCATCCGGGCCGGGGTAACGGAAATAAAATGCAAACTGTCCCGCCTGCGCCTGGATCTGCACGGCATCCGCCGCCGGCGCAGTGAGATACACGCTGCCCCAAGCCTTCGCGCCGAACACGCCCAGAGCCAAAACCTCCGTGCCTACCAACAGGAAGGCCGCGACTACCAATCCCATGGAGCCACCCGGAAAGCTCTTGATCTTATCGCCGGGCTTGGGGCTGGAGAACTTCCAGATGAAGAACGCCAGGAGAAGCTGCGAGGCGAGGAAGGAAATTCCTGCCTCTGCCATCGTGTCCGCAAACTGTTCGTCAATCAGATGACCGTGAATGGAGATGTCCTGTGGCAAAGGCCACGTGTGCATGACAATGGGAATTGCCGAAGCAATTGCGATCAGCACAATGGTTACCGCGAACAATTTCGCCATATCCCCCGCCTTTGGCCAGCGATCATCCGGCCTATGATCCAAATCGCCGCAGCGTCAACTGCGGCGATTCGTTGATTTTATGCAACAGTTGCGATGAAGAAACTTCCAGTTCCTACTTCCCCTTGAAGGTGAAATTCGCAGATCCAGCCGCACCCGCAGCCACTGTCACTTTTTGCGTCTGCGTGCCCAAATCTTCCTGCCACGCCGTCACTGTGTAGCTTCCGGGCGGTACGTTGTTGATGGTGTAGGCGCCGCTGGCATCACTGGTCGCGTACGGACCTTTCACTACAGCGAACCAGCCGTGCATCCAGGGATGGATATTGCACTGCACCGGAATCCATTCCGTAGCCTTCCAGCTCTTTTCAATCGCCGCCGCTCCAGGGGGTTGCGACTGGTTCCACGGGATGTTGCCCGTCATAGGGTTCGGGTTGGGGTGAATGTTATGCGTGGTCTGGTCGCTGGTGGTGACTTTGAACTTCTGATTAATGTCCAGGGCCAGCACATGCGGCGTATACATGCAATTCTTTTGATCGAACACCGGCTCTTCAGATGGCACTGCAGTCAGAGCGCCGCCCGTTAAACCGTCGGAAATGTACAGGACCACGTGTTCTAATCCACCGCCGGAACCAACGACGACGTTTTCCATGTGGGCGGGCGCACTCGCGCTAGCCTTCACACAGTAAGGATCCTTGGACATATCGATGCCCCTCATGTGAGGAGCGGTGCCCTCGAGCTTAACGGTGCCAGTGATTTTGCCTTCTCCAGCAGCGCTGACGTTCTGGTTCGAAATCAGCGCGCCACAACATACCAAAACTACTGCCGATAGTACCGCAGCGAAATTGTAACGACTTCTCATGGATCTTTTTCTCATGGATCTTTCTCCTTGCAAACTAGAAGCTGATGAACCGTGCTTGCGATGCCATTTTAGCCTTTACTGTTGGCCTGACGCTGCCGGTGCCGGTGCATTGGGATCAACGGGCTTCAATCCAAGCTGCTTCGCCAGCTCTTTTTCCTTGCTGTGCTGGCGCATAAAGGTTCGCAGATAGAACACCAAATCCCACGCCTCATCCGGCTTGATATTGTCGGCAAACGACGGCATGGGAGTGCCGTCCAGTCCGGTCATGAAGATCCTGTAAAGATCCCGGTCTGTGTCGCCACACTTCGGTCGGGCTCCCTCGGTGAAGTTGAAAGGCTGGATAGGGCGACCCTGATCGTCGGTAAGAGTCGCGGCCGACGGCCCATTGGCCATACCCTGCACGCCGTGGCACTTCCAGCACTGCACTCTGGCAAATACGTCACGGCCCGCCTTGATGCGCTCCGGGGTAACTTCCGGCTCGGGAGGAATCGTGATTGGTGCTCCAGGTTTTTCGTTTGCCCAACGGGGAGAGAAGTGCTTAACCCAAGCCACGAGGTCTGCGCGCTCTTGCTTGGTGAAGGTGCTCCACTGCGGCATGTTCGAACGGTCCATGCCGCGAGCAATGGTGTCGAAGAGGTCCTCATCCGTAGGCAAGGTTCCGGTCGGAGTGGACCGGCACTTGAACACGCCCAATTGGAAATCGCGGGGCTTGGGGTCGACCCACGGGAAATTCTCCCCATTCCCGTCGCCCAGAACGCCATGGCAACCGACACAATACCGGCGGTAGTCGGCCTTGGCATCCTTGGCATGGCCAGTAATATTTCCAACGTGGCTTTCCGCGCCAATACGCGTCTCTATGTCGAACGTCGAGAGCTGCGCCCACGAAGCCAGTGGGAGCGTCAAAAATGCAGCCGCACCCAACCAAAGCGACCACTTCCGCAATCTTGTCCGCATGTCTATCCCTCTTAAGATCGAAGCTTAGAAATCAAAGTCGAAGCCGATGAGCAACTCGCTCGTGTTGATGTTGGAGCCGTCGGGCGCCGTTCCATCCTGATGCAGCCAGTTGTATTCGTTGTGCCAGGCAAAGCCAGCCCGGCTGGTCATGAACGGGTTGTAGCGGTAGCCGATGGTGTACGTCGAGATATTGCCAAGGTTGGAAGCAGAAGGAAGAGCCGAACCGGGCCCGTTTGCCTGCTGCGACATCCGGATCGTTTCATACCGCCCGATGAAGATCAGTTGCGGGCTGTAGACGTAGTGTGGCTCGAACAGAACGCCGTTCCATGTCGGGTTTCGCGCACCGGCGGGCAGCGTCGTCCCAGTGGTGTTGTTGGCGGTGGCGATGCCATCGATCAAATCGCCGTACCCTTGTCCAAACCAGGCGCTATCCTCCCCGTGCTGAGTTACAACCGTAAGGTCGACATGCGGGCCGAAGTAAAACTGCCCCACGAAACCCTCGCGGCTGAAAGTCTTGTTGCCGATCGCGGAAGGGCCGGTCCCATTGGCGCCTTGAAAGAGAATGCCGCCCTGCGTGAGCCACGTAGTCGGCGCTTCGCCGGCCATGGCATAAAAGCCGATGCGCTGAACCCCAGCCCTGCCGGCATCGAAGGCTTGGCTGGCGGCGAAGAATCCGGTGTAGGCGTTGCCATAGGACAGGCCCACCTGACCGTCATTCGAGCTGAGCAAAGCTGCAGAGTAGCGCGTACGGTCGTCGAACGAGTGGCCGAGCACCTCAACTCCAAGTTGATTGTCTCCCATTTGGCCGAAGATGTTGCCGTCGCCGACGGGGATGAAGTGATACAGCTGGTAGATGCCTCCGTTCCCGGTAAGCGTCAGGATGCGTTTCTCGGAAAGCAGATTGTCGAGTTCGAACTTGCCCAGCTTCACGTTAAGCCAGGGGCTGCCCCACAAGTTATCTAGGCGCGCCATGACGGTTTCAAAGTGGAAAGATGCCGTCGCGTCCGAAGACGGCAGCACGTAGAACGAAAAGTTCTTTTCCAGCGTGCCGCCCGTGTGGAAGTCGAGGCCACTCAGATCGAAGCCGGACGAAGTAACGCGCTGGAGCGACGAACCTGAGACCACCCCGCCCGAGTATGTGTCTATCTCAACTTTGCCCGTGCTCACCCGGTGCCAGATCGGCGTGATGCGGAACGTGACCGGCCAATATCCAGGATTCTGCCAGATCGGAGCATCGCGATCGTTCATGAGCTGATAGCCGTTGTCTTTGAACTTTTGTCCAAAATAATTCAGCATCGGCCACGACTCGTGGCAAGCCGAGCAGCGCAAGCCGTACTTGCGGGCAAAAGCGGGGAGAGCATTCGCAGGCTGGCTGCAAGTCAGGACTACGGATACAAGAATCAGCGAAACAGCAGAGAGCGACGTGGCAAAGTAAGCGAAATTGCAACGCTGCAAACGCTTCTTAACGTGCATGACCGGACTCCTCGGCATCAAATCAGGATCTGGTTTTTGTTGAACCGCATTCCCACAAAAAGCGATAAGGCACATATAAACCAACGAAAACAGGCCACGAACGAGAAACCCCTTTCTCGCTTGCGCCTCCGAGGCAGGACCGAGAATTCAGGTCCTACCACCGTACCGGGGGTGAATCCTACTACGGTCGCAAGAAACAATTCAAGTAGCTTGCATCTTTTTTTTTACAATTTTTTTACAAAGTCAATTGCTGGAGAGCTGTGATGCCAAATCGGCCTCCGGGGTTGACAGGTTTGTGCCCAACGTACGAGACTCTCTGCAGGAATCGCAAATCGGAGAGTCTAGGGTGGTTTGGCGGATGGGCTTTCGAAGGCGTCGGCTGGTTTTGTGGGCCATGAAGTGTTTGACTGCCAAGGTAAGCCTCGGTCGATCCAACTGGTCGGTGTTTGCGCGGCTTATCTCCCCGGCCAAGTCGATTCCGCTGGTGCTCCTGCTCCTTCTATTGACATCCACAATCCCCCTCACAAGCCGTGCCAAAGACAAACTTGCCTATGGCGAAGGCCTGATCGTTAACATTCCAATGCCGGAAAGTGAAGTAGAGCAAGTGGTGGAGGACGTAGCACAGAATGGCGTGATCAGGGGAACCAAGGAATACAACAAAGACCAATTCGTCGCGGGCGCGAAAGCCGCCGATTCCTCGCGCGTATTTCCAACCTGGGACCAGGGCGGGAAGGTTTTCTACAAAGTCCGCATGCAAGCCATCGACCCGCGCAACTTCAAGGACGGCGGCGACGTCGGTACCCTCGTCGTGCGCTACGTAGTCATCCCTCAGGGCGACAAGAACACGATCTTGCGCATCGATGCGCTTTTTGAAGAAGACTTTCGCCGCACCGTGCACCAATCCAACGGATCGGTCGAAAGCGCCGAGTACAAGGACATTCGGGAACACCTCGATGGCATCGAGCTTATGAAAGCCCAGAATGTCGAGGCCGGGAGAGAGCGGCAGGAGCAACTAGCGAAGAAGCAGAATCTGGCAATGCGGAATGATGCCGTGCCGCCGGCTGCAGTTCAATCGTCCTCTCAGCCGGCCCCCCAGGCCACGGAGAATGATCCGGACACCGTTTCGCAAGCTGCGGCACCTGCGCCGCAAGAATCGGCGGTATCAAGCCAAGCGCCACCCGGCCAAACGCTTGAAGAACGGGTAAAGGATCTGCGCAAGCAAGTCTCGCGGTTGGTGAAATCGCCGGGCGCCCCACTCAAGTCTGCCCCGTTCCATACCGCCGGCACGTTGCAATTGCTGAGTACGGGAACGGAAGTCCTGATCGTGATCTCCACGCCCTACTGGTACGGCGTGGAAACACACGAAGGACAGCACGGATGGATGCTGCGCGATCAGTTGGAGCTACTGCCATGATGCGGCACACTCCAGTTTTCCAGCGAACGTTCTCGCAGATGCTGCTGTGCGTCGCCATTATTAGCTGCGCTGCCGGCAGTCACGCGCAAGCGAATGGATACGAACGCACTTTCCCACAATCCAAAGCCGCCATAGAAAAAATTCTGAACGACATGCAATCCGCGACCGCCGGACGCCTTCCTGTTCTGGATGGCTTCGCGACTTCAATTTCGGCGGATCATCCCCTGGACCGCTATCGGCGCGGCTACTACCAGTCCAAGTTCCAGGTGACCGCAGCGCCTTCCGGCGCATCAGTTGTGCGGGTAAGCGTGCAGGTTACGGCCTGGTACGCCGATCCGGTGGCATCGAAATCGGGATATCAATTGCTGACCTCGAACGGCCGTCTCGAGGCAGACTTGCTGGATCAACTGGCCGATCAACTCGCTGCGAATGCGCCTCGCGCGACTCCGAGCCCGAGTCCGAATGCTCCAGTAACAGCAGCGGCAAAGCAGCCGAAGTCTCCCGCCGCAACAGAGCCAGCGATCTCCGCACCCGTCCCCAGACTTCCGGAAGTCAGCGGTAGTTATTCATCGTCCTTGGCCCAGGGTCTGTCGGCGCAGGAACAAGCCGGTTCTCAAGCCGGACCGAAAAAGCCCGAGGATAAAGACGGCGGTCCGCTGCAAACCGAAGTGGACAGCTTGGAGGAAATTCTCAAGAACCAGGCACATCCGAAGAACCTTGTGGCCGTGAAGAAGTCCGGCACTCCGGTGGTAGCGAGCGCGAGTTTGACCGCCAAGACTTTATTTCTGGCGAGCGCCCACGATGAGTTCGAGATGTTGGATTTCAATCGGGATTGGGTTCACGTGCGTATTTCCGGCTTATCCCGCGGCTGGATCTGGCGCAATAACCTCGAAATGCCCGACAGCGTTCCCGATAGCGATGCGCCCCCGGTTGCGGGTGCAGTGCCCACCGCGGCAGAGCTATTTCGTATTTCTCGGGAAGAAATCGCACTTTTCCCTGGAGACTGGGGCCCTCTCCGCGGAAAGAATGTGAAAATCGTCTCGGTGGAAAAGAACGACGAGAACGGCAAGGATTCTGGTCCGCAGCTCAGGCTGGAATTCGTGAAGTCCGTTCTCGACAGGGATTATGCGGAACTGGCGCAGAAGCCGCAGGAGCTGGCAGGAATTGTGGTAATCTTTGACTCCGCTGACGGAGGAATGATTGCCGCCACCTTTCCGACGCTGCAACAATGGAAGGCGGGTACATTGTCTGACGCCGCTCTGTGGCACCAATGTTTTTTTGATCCGCCGGAAACCTTCACCCAGTCCGGGGCATCTGCAAGTCAGTAATGTTTGGTTTGCGTTTTTTAGTGACAAGACTGGAGGCCGTTTTGCGGCGTCAGTCTGAGTTTGCACTTGACTTTCGAAAGCTATAAGAGTACCTATGCAATCCTTGGGTGGTCGTGTGGGCCCACCCTGCTTGCTAGTCTCGAAACGGAAAGCTGCCGTACCTCGTCTGAGTCGTTTAGTGGGGTTCTTGTGGCTGGCTCGGTTTCATCACTGGTGCGATGAAAGAGTGTTGAGAGTGCACGTAAAGCGGTACGACAACCACACCACGAATTGCCCATGAGCACGATGACCTACCCACTGTCCCTATTTCGCAGGCAGGCGACTTCCCTCCTGCGCGACTACGCCGAATTGATGAAAGCTCGCGTCACCACGCTGATCGTAATGACCGCGTGGTGTGGCTATTATTTCGGCGCGCAGAAAGCTGGCGTTTCGTCGCTTTCCTGGGGGCTCTTTCATGCCTTGCTGGGAATTGGACTGGTCTCCAGCGGAACCGCGGCGCTGAATGAAGTGATGGAATACAAGGTGGACGGACACATGCGCCGCACCGCGCAACGCCCACTGCCTACAGGGCGCATGAGCCTGTTTCATGCCACCACTGCGGGCTTGGTCGCCACCTTGGGAGGTTCGCTTTACTTGGCGGTTTTCACGAACCCGCTGACTGGCCTGCTGACCTTCCTCACTTCGGTGGTTTACCTCGCGGCTTACACCCCGCTGAAGCGTATTTCGCCGATCTGTACTTTCGTGGGCGCTTTTCCGGGAGCTATGCCCGGAGTTTTAGGTTGGACAGCCGCACGCGGCCAGCTCGAATGGGGCACGTTGATACTATTTGCCATCCTGTTTGTGTGGCAGTTCCCGCATTTCTTTTCCATCGCCTGGCTCTATCGTGAGGATTATGCGCAAGGCGGAATTCGCATGCTGCCGGTCGTCGAAGAAGACGGACGATCCACCGCGCGCCGCATCGTCGTCTACTCGCTGATCTTGATCCCACTGAGCGTTTTGCCCAGTATTTTCGGCATGGCGGGAAAGATCTACATGGTGGGAGCCATCGTGCTCGGGATTGCACTTTTTTATTTTGGCGCTCGCCTGGCGTTTCTGAAGTTGCCTCTCAATAGTCCCCGATCGAAAATGTTCGCTCGTCACGTCTTGCAAGCGACGGTCATCTATCTGCCCCTGCTTTTTGCTCTTATGATGAGCAACTCGCTGAAGCCCTGAAGTGGTTTGGGAAACGCGATAGCGGGGTATGCTCGCAACAGATTTCACTCAAAGTCATGGCTCAGAATACCCCCTCCAGCATTCCACGAGCGCAAAACTTTTCCCGGAATATGGGTGGATTTTCAGGTCGCCGGTTAACGCGCGCGGAAAGCCTGCGACGACTTCCGCTTACTGAATGGCACTACCGACTTGCGAGAACACGTTGCCGGCGTTCGACCCGATCAGCCGGACCGTGCCCACCACGATGACAAGAATAACGGCCAGCATCACGGAATATTCCGCGATGTCCTCCCCTTCTTCACCTGACCAAAACTTGCTTAGAAAGTTGCCCATGATTCCCCCTTGGATCATGCTGCCCCCGACGTTGCCGAGGCCCTAGTAAACGGCGGCGTGTTGGAATGAGGCATGCTCAGTCCCCACGGATCGCTCTCCTGCGCAATCAACTGCAGGCCCACCTGATACTCGCCATGCCCATCTACCAGCTTCGTCCACACCACGGTGAACTCGACCCGGCGCTGCCGGAAAAGAACCACTAAAGTGTCCAGCGCGTTCAGCCGGTGATGAATCGCGCCCAGCCGCGCGCCGGTTGACGTGAGGTCGAGCGTGTGCGCCAGTGTTTCAAATTGCGCGCCGGAAGCGTCTTTTCCGCGTACACGCACGGGCAGCACCCCTTGCTTGCGCTCCTGTTGACGCCTGTTTATTTCCACTTTTGGTCGCATGTGAAGCTCAGGAATAGTGTGCGGCAAGCGAAGCAAGACTGGAATGGCCCCGATGTGGGAGGCACAAAGGTAACTTGGCCCCTTTCAGGCATGGCAACACAACGCTATCAATCAGTGGGTGTAATGGCAGCAGGCGATTCGTGTTCGATGGCATCTTTGGAAGCGCGTATAGTCGGTCCGTTATGAATAGACGCAACTTCATCTCAAGTGTGATGGGCGCTGCCGTGGCACAGTCGCTCGCTGCCAGGGCGTCGGTCGTGCCAAACCAGTTGAATCTTGGCGCGATGGAGATCGCCGGCTCGCGTACCGTCCAGAGCCGGACTCTTGTGCTGGACCGGCATCGTTTCGGCGTGAACTATACGCCCTCAAAGAATTGGTGGTTTTGCTGGAATGAATGGGATCCCGACCCGATCAAGCGAGACCTGGATGCGATCGCCGCTTTGGGCGCCGATCATTTGCGCATCCTGCTGATTTGGCCTTACTTCCAACCTAATCCAAAATGGGTGAGTCCGCTTCATCTGGAGAGGCTGGACCAGTTGCTTACGATCATGGGCGAGCGCAATTTGGATGCGCTAGTCACGGTGTTCACCGGGCAGTTAAGCGGATGGTTCTTCCTGCCTCCGTTCAACAAAGCTGGATCGGCTTTCTATGCGGATGATGCGATCTGGAAGGCGCAGGAGATATTGATCCGGCAGCTGGCAGTCGCGATGAAGGGGAAGAACAACATCATCGGCTTCGACTTCGGAAATGAGATCAACACATGCTGGAGCACGGAACCGAGCGTGGGCGACGCATGGATGACGAAAATGTTCTCGCTGATGGAGACTGTTTATTCCGAGGGCGTTCACGTGAATGGAGTGGATGAATTGCCGTGGTTTGAGTCGACCACGTTTTCTCCGCAGGCGCTGGCGGCGCGGCGCATGCCGGTGATGCACTGCTATCCGTATTGGTCAGGATCGCTGAAGTTCGGTGGGCCCATGGATCCGCCGAGCACGAAGCTGATGGCGGCCATGGCAACTCTGATCCGGTCCTATGCCGGCGACCTGCGAAAGCCGGTGTGGGCGGAGGAGTTCAACACCTGCATCGAATCACTGAATGAAAGGCAGCAGGCAGAATGGCTGGAGAAAGCGGTCCTAGCCGCGATCGATTCAGGAGTGAGCTGGTTCACTTATTGGGACAGCCACGACGTAGACCGGAAGTTCGAATTCAACTCGCTGGAGTACAGCCTGGGGCTGCTGACGAATGATGGCAAGGTCAAGGAACAAGGGAGAGTATTCAAGCAGCTTGCCGATGCCTATCGAGGTAAGCCTGTCGTCTTCCCTACGCAGCCTCCGCCGCCGCCGCCGGTCCATCGCCACCATGACGTCACCTGGCGCTGGATGCTGGATTGGATGGAGTGGAAGGGGACCGGGATCTAGATTGAAAAAACATCAGACATGCGCCGGTGAAGCGATCCGGTTCGCACGGTGTCCGCCGAAGGCGTGGATTGTCCTGGTTCCAGCGATGACCTCGCCACCGTGTGACACGCCGCGAGGGATGAAGTACTCTTCTCCCGCCTTTACTGGAATCCTGTTCGCATCGATGATCAAGGTGTAACAGCCCTGCACGACCAGCATGTATTCGTCGTAATCGTGGGCATGGGGTGCGGACGAGGCTGTTTCGCGGCAGGTCCAGAATGCCATCTGGCTCCCCTCAGCGCCATCGAAGACGTAACCTTCTACTCCGGGAGTCGCCTGGCTGCTGGTCGCGATTCTGTTTGCTGAGCGCTTCATAAACTCCGGGAATTCTTTCATCGGCGGAATACTCCTTCGGCAATCTTGCGTGCGTAGTGTCCCGGCGCGAAAGCTGATCCGAGCTAGTGTATAAGATAGTAAGAATGTCGCAGGCAGCGCCAGCTATTACGCGGAGCCCCGCTGACGTGGTCCGGATGACGCCGGTTTCGCAGGCGGCGAATGGGGTGTGTTATGCCGTGGCGGGCGAGACGTCCATCAGTTCGTTTGATCTGGAGCGCATGATTGCGGCGGTGCCGACCAAGGCTGCGGGAGCGCTGAAACGCAAGGCTTATTATTTTGTACCGCTGACGGTGAGCCAGGGCGAAGAGATCCTGATTGCGGACCGTTATGATGTGGCGCTCAGCGACAATGCGGTGTGCCATCGCAATTTGAATCTGGGCGATTCGCAGTGCGTCTTCATCTCCACGCGGCTGATGGACGACAAGTTTTCGGTGGCGTTCGAGTTCTATATCAACGTGGGGCATGCGCTGGTGGAAGCTGCGGGAGTTTCCCAGGAGTTCGGCGATTTAGCGTGGGAGCAGGTGGAGGGCGGGACGCGCGGCGAGACGTCGCTGGATGCATGGGAGGCGCGCAAGCTGGCTGTGGCCGGTGGGCCGGATGCCGAGCGCTTCAAGAACGAATATTTCGAGGCGACGTTTGCCGACACGATTTCGATTTATCTGTTGTCCCTATATTTAGACGTGGATTATTACGATCTGCGGGAGCGGGATTATCCGCTGCTGGCGCCTTCGGCGCTGGCGGAGCGGTTGCGAAAAGTGGCGGAACTGTTTCCAGCGAATGCAGGGTTTGAGTTCGCAGTGCTGTATAAGCGGCGTGGGTAGGGTCCGTCTCGACGCATGCTAACCAAAAGCATCTCGTTATAACAGCGCCGCGCCGTAACGTTTTGACGAAGTAAATCGCGTTCGACCAACTTCGACGGCAAATGTTTCGGGAAGAGACAACCGCGGGCATCGCGCAGGTGCCCACCCAACCTGATCAGTACCCTCACGCTATGCCGGTTCAATCGAGGAACAGTCGCGGGAGCGGCGTGATGCCTTGGTTTTACGCCTTCTTTTTCGTCTCGGGATTCTGCAGCATTTTATATGAACTGGTATGGCTGCGGCTGTCGATGGCGCAGTTTGGAGTAACAACCGTTCTTACTGCCACGTTCCTTTCCGTGTTCATGGCCGGGATTGGACTGGGATCCTGGATCGCCGGAAGGTGGCTCCGTCGAGAGGCCTCTGGGCTGACCGTTCGCCCAATTGTCTTGTATGCCGCCAGCGAGTTGCTGATAGGGGTCTCAGCATTCCTTGTGCCGTACGAGTTGCGTTTCGGGCACGAGATTTTGCTCCGCCTGGGTCGCGACGCGGCGTGGACGTCGTCGGGCTACTCCTGCTTCTCCGGAATATGGCTCGCGCTTTCTCTCGCTCCTTGGTGTGTGTGTATGGGCGCGACTTTTCCGATTGCGATGTCTGCGCTGCGCGCTGCAGGTGGAGAAGATCAGCATTCCTTCAGCTACTTGTACCTGGCTAACGTACTCGGCGCCGTGGCCGGAGCAACCCTTCCGTTGCTTCTCATTGAGCAGTTCGGATTTCTGCGAACCTTATGGTTCGGAGCACTGCTGAATGCGACGATTGCGACCTGCGCGGTGTCGCGGTCAAGGTCTTTCGACTTCCGCAAAGAAGGTGCGGTCCCAGCAAGCGCACATACACGAAAAGACGGAGAATTCCACCACCGCGGCGCAAGCACGAGGTGGCTTCTGTTTGCGACGGGACTCACCAGCATGGGCATGGAAGTCGTGTGGATCAGGATTTTCACTCCATACCTGGGGACGGTGGTCTACGCCTTTGCCGCCATCCTGGGGGTCTACCTTTTGGCGACGTTTGTGGGCACAAAGTTGTACCGACGAGGCGTTTTCGGGGGACAAGCCGCCGATGGCGGCATTTGGCTTTTGCTCGGTGTCAACGGTCTCTTACCTCTAATTTTCGCGGACCCCAAGCTGGCGATGCCGCGACTGTTGCGGGTTGCCTTCGGCGTCATTCCGCTGGCAACGGCCGCGGGATTCGCCACTCCCATGCTGGTCGACCGCGATTCGCAGGGCGATCCCAGCTTGGCAGGCTCTGCCTACGCCATCAACGTGCTCGGATGTATTTTGGGGCCGCTTGCCGCGGGATTTCTGTTGCTTCCGAACATGAGTGAACGCGGGGCGCTGGTTACACTCTCTATACCTTGGCTTGTAATCGGGTCTTTCCGAGGAGTAACCGAGGCTGGTAGTGGAAAAAAGCGGGGCGCTTGGCAAAAATTCCCCGTAGCGATAGCGTTCCTGGTTGCTGCCGGAGCCATATTGTTCGGCAAGGGCTTCGAAGGGAAGTTTCGAGACCGGCGTGTTCTCAGGGATTCCACTGCCACTGTGATTGCGACGGGCAGCGAACGCTCCAGTAAACGGTTGCTAGTGAATGGTTACGGGATGTCGAGCCTCACCCCCATTACTAAAATGATGGCCCACCTGCCTTTGGCCTTTGCGAGCGCTCCACGAAATGCCCTGGTCATTTGTTTCGGCATGGGGACCACCCATCGCTCCGTCCTCTCCTGGGGAATTGATTCCACTGTGGTGGAACTGACACCGAGCGTTCCTCGTCTTTTCTCCTACTATCACGCCGATGGTGATCAGTTGCTGAAATCGCCGCGATCAAGAGTGATCATTGATGATGGACGACGATACCTTGAGCGATCGAGGGAGACATACGATGTCATCACGATTGATCCGCCTCCGCCTGTCGAGGCCGCTGGATCGAGCCTGTTGTATTCGCAAGAGTTCTACAAGATTGCACGACAGCGCCTTAGTTCAGGCGGAATCCTTCAGCAATGGCTGCCGGGAGGGGATGTGGTTATCAGTGCGGCGGTGGCTCGTGCGCTGACCGAATCGTTTCCGTACGTGCGCGCGTTCGGGACTTTCGATAGGTATGGAATTCACTTCCTAGCCAGCCGTCAGCCGTTGCCGCTGGTCTCGGGATTCGAATTGGCTAATCGCTTGCCGCCTAGCGCAGTCCTGGATTTGCTGGAATGGGGACCTCGAACCTCCGCCGCGGAGCAATTTGATTTGATCCTGCGCAATGAAATCCCAGTGGAACGGCTTATTGCGAACTCTCCTCTCACTTCAGCTCTGACGGATGATCACCCGGTGAATGAATACTTCCTGCTGCGCAGTTGGCGGCGCTAAATGTTCGTTGTCAGACGCTCTGAGATCACCCTGTTTTTCCTGTCGGCGAGTAGTTAGGCCGAAGACCATGACGCCGATCCCCAAGGGACAGCGAACACGTTGCGACCGGATTTCATTCGTCTCTTGTAGCCCTACTTATTTCCGATCACGAAGTTGACGGTGCTGGGTTGATTGGTGTTCACCGTTACGGATCGCTCCCATGTCTTCGGTTCGGTGAAGATGGGGCGCTGCACGCTGCGCTCGGTGAGGACGTCGTAGGCCTGTTCCTTTCCGGCCAGTCCCCAGCCTTCATGCCAGGCGACAATCTGATAAGTGCCGGGCGGGACGCTGGTGAACTCGAAGCGTCCGCTCTCGTCGGTGACGGCGTAGTAAGGATGAGGGACGACCATCATCTCGGCGTTCATCCAGACATGGCCGCCATTGCAGCGCAGGTTGACCAAGCCGGGCGTGGACATGGTGCGTGAGTTGATCTGGTTGGGGAACGGGAATGGCAGGTTGTAGGTGGCGGCACCGTCCATGTGGATGGTGTGCAGGGTGGCGTCGGAGCTTTTCATTTGCAGCTCTGAGTTCGCGGGCACTAGAAGAATGTGCGGAATGTAATGGCAATGGTGCTGATCGAGGTGCCGTCTCTGCTCCGGCAGGTCCATCGCCTTTCCGGCGGAAATATTCTTCAGGTAGACGATGGTGTTGGCTACGCCGCCCTCGGGACCGACGATCAGGCGCTCGAGGCTGACGTTTTTCTTGCCCTCCGGATCGCAAATTTGCGGGTCTTTGGTGACGGGAAAATCCAGCTGATGCGGTACCGGTCCCGACCACTTAATGGTACCGGAGATGGTGCCACCGTCGGCGACAGAGATCACTCTGTAGCCGCTCTGAGCACCAGCAAGAGTTGTAAGCGAGGCGAGGCACACCAGCAAAAGATAGCGAGTTAAACCGCACATACAAAACCCCTGATAGCCCACCGCCCGTTACACGCGGCCTCTAGGCGCTCGTCGTGGAACGCGGGCTGAAAATTGGGTCGATCTTTTCCGCACGCAGCGACTTCCACCCAACTTGCGGGACAGTGCTGGACAGGGTCCTGCCGAGACGGGCAGCACTCGTGTTTGCGGTCGTGCCAATTCCAACCGGCCTGATTCCAAACCGGGGAGGACCGGCGAAAGTCACCGGTTCGTGTGATTGGAATCACATAATTAAGGTGCGCTAAGGTGCTGGGAGTGTCGAGATTACCAAGGTGGTGCGACTGGCGGGAGGTCGCGTGATCTTGGTGCGACCAGTACGAGCGAAGAACGTTTAACTTGCAGAGAGTCTCGCCGCTCGATGTCGGATGGCTTACAATCTTGCTTCCATGACGGTACAGGTTCGATCCTTCGCGAAGATCAATCTTGGGCTGCGCATCGGCCAAGCCCGGGACGATGGTTTTCATGAGCTGCTGACTGTCTACCAGACGATCGGGCTGCACGACTTGATTCGTGTGAGCTTGAGCCGCGGCAGTGGAATTGAGATTCATTGTACCGACCCGAGAGTTCCGAGGGATGAATCAAACACTTGTTATCGCATCGTCGAGAAAGCCATGCGCGCGATGAAGGCCAGGGGCAGGGTCCTCATTGACATTGAGAAGCGGTTGCCGGTGCAGGGCGGGATGGGCGGCGCTTCGGCGAATGCAGTGGCCACGCTGCTGGCGTTGGAGCGGGTGGTGAAGAAAGCGTTGCCCACCGAGGAGCGGCTGCGGATTGCGGCAGAAGTGGGCTCCGACCTGCCGTTGTTTCTGGTGGGCGGGACGGTGCTGGGAGTGGGGCACGGGGAGAAGGTCTATCCTCTGGAGGATTTGCCGGCAACCGCGTGCGTGGTGGTCACCCCGGCAGTGGGAGTTTCAACGCCCAACGCTTTTGGGGAGTGGGATCGAAGAACCCATGGCGCAGGAACCTCGGCTTTCGTGGCATTGTCTGCTGCCGCAGGGTCGAATCGCCCCGGGAAAAACAAGCGGTCAGAATTGACGCTCCCCGGACCATCCGATAGAATGGTTGAGCTTGGCCGCGGGCTTTCTGCGTGGCTGAGCGAGAGTTACTCCGGTGCTCCTTTTAGAAGGGGCCGGGCCGAGAATCCGCTTCTCGCGCTTGTCCGGGCCGGGATCAAGAACGACTTTGAACAGGTCGTCTTTCCTGAGTATCCCGAGCTGAGTGAAGGTAAGAGTGCGCTGGAGCGCGCGGACGCGAAGTACGCGTCGCTGTCGGGCTCCGGGTCAACGTTGTACGGGCTGTTCGCTTCGAAAGAGGCGGCGCGGACGGCGGTGACAAAGCTCCGCAGGCAGGGGTGGGCGGCGCAGGCCACGGTTACACTGACGCGGCGGGAATACTGGAAGCGTGTCTTTGACTGACGGGCGGCTAGCGGCGGTCTGGGTAAATTTTTGATTGTTGATTTTTGATTGTTGATTGACAATTAGAGTGCTGGTTGACCGGGTTACAATCAGCAATCGACAATCCAAAATCAACGATAGCTTTTACTGGGCCGTCGACTAATGGTAGGTCAAGTGCCTTTGGAGCACTTTGTCTAGGTTCGAATCCTAGCGGCCCAGCCAGAAAAATCGCTCTCAGCTGTCAGCCTTTAGCTCTTAACTTGCTGCGAAGAGGTGAGGGATGTGGCTAAAGGCTAAGAGCTAAAGACTTAAGAGCTGAAAAATCATGGCCACTCTAGTCACGCCGCCGGAAAAAACGGAGAAAGCCGAGAAGCAGGCCCCGCCCATGCCCGAAGAGAAGCCGGAACGCAAGCCGCGTGCGCGCGTGGACGAGAAGTTCAAAATTTTCAGCGGCACGGCGAACGCTCCGTTAGCCGATGAAGTCTGCCAGTTTCTCGGTATGCAGCGTGGGCAAGCTCTATTGACGCGCTTCGCCGATGGCGAGGCCTATGTGCAGATCCAGGAGAACGTGCGCGGCTGCGACATCTTCGTCATGCAGCCGACGTGCCGGCCCGTGGATGAGCACCTGATGGAGTTGCTGTTGATGATTGACGCGTTCAAGCGCGCTTCGGCACGGCGTATCACGGCGGTGATTCCATATTTCGGGTATGCGCGTCAGGACCGCAAAGACAAGCCGCGGGTACCAATCTCAGCCAAGCTGGTTGCGGATTTGCTGACCACCGTGGGCGCGCATCGCGCGTTGATTGTGGATTTGCATACGCCACAGTTGCAGGGATTTTTCAACATTCCGGTGGATCATCTTTTTGCTTCGCCGGTGCTGGTGGATCACTTCAAGAAGTTGAATCTGCCGAATCTGACAGTGGTTTCGCCGGATGCGGGCGGCGTGGAGCGTGCCCGGTTCTTCGCGAAGAAGGTGGACGCGGCGCTGGCCATCGTCGATAAACGGCGCGTGGAAATGAACGTGGCCGAAGTGATGCATGTGATCGGCGACGTGAACGGGCGGACCTGCTTGATCATCGACGATCTCATCGATACAGCAGGCACGCTGGTGAAGACAGCAGCAGCACTCATAGAAAATGGCGCCATCGAAGTTTATGCGTGCTCTTCGCATCCCGTCCTCTCTGGGGACGCGGTGAGTAACATCAGGAACTCGGTGATTCGCGAAGTGGTGGTCACCAATACCATTCCGCTCACACCCGAAGCGCAGGTGGAACCCCGGATCCGGGTGCTTTCCATCGCGGGATTGATTGGTCGGGCGATTCAGTCCATTCACGAAGAGACTTCGGTCAGCAAATTATTTACGTAAGGAATTGAAATCATGGCAACCACATTGGAACAAAACGTTTTGGAAGCGAATCCGCGGGAAGCTGGCACCAAGAATCAGGCACGCCGGGTGCGGCGTGAAGGCAAGATTCCCGCCGTCGTGTATGGCGCTGGCAAGGACGCACTGGCAGTGAGCGTAGATCCGCGGCACGTGCTGCGCATTCTGCGCTCGGAAAGCGGCCACAACACCATTTTTGATCTCGCGCTCAATGGCGGTGAGAACACCAAGGCCATGATCGTCGATTGGCAATACGAGCCGATCAAGGGCCATCTGCTGCACATCGATCTCCAACGGATCGCGATGGACAAGGCGCTGCGAGTGAGCGTGCCCATCATGCTGCAGGGCGTGGCGGCTGGAGTCAAGACCGAAGGCGGAATTCTGGAACAAATGCTGCGCGAGGTTGAGATCGAGTGCTTGCCCGGGGACATTCCTAGCCACATCGATGTCGACGTCGCCCATCTCACGTTCGGAAAAGTTCTGCGCGTTTCGGATTTGCCGCATACCGAAAAACTGAAGTTCCTTACGGATGCCAACCAGCCTGTGGCTCACGTGACCAGCGTGAAGGAAGAAGTTGTGGTTGCGCCAGAAGTGGTGGCGGCGGAAGCGGGCGCTGCACCGGCCGAGCCCGAGGTCATCAAGAAGGGCAAGGCGGAGACCGAAGAAGAGGGCGAAGCTGTTGCCGAGAAGCCGGAAAAGAAGGCCGAGAAGAAGGAGAAGAAATGACAGCGTTTGGCGGGCCTTCGGCAACTTCGCTTGCGCTCAGTTTCTCAGGGCAAGCTAAGAACTGAGCCCGCTGCTGTCATCCTGAGCGGCGCGAAGGATCTCCAGCGTGAAACTGATCGTCGGTCTCGGCAATCCTGGCATCGAGTATCAGTTTTCGCCGCATAATGCGGGCTTTCTTGCCGTGGATCGCATCGCCGGCAATCTGCGCGTTGAAGTGAGAAACCGGCAGTGCCGGGCTCTCACAGCGCGGGCAGTGATTGGCGGCGAGACGGTGCTGCTCGCCAAGCCGGAGACCTACATGAACCTCAGCGGCATGTCGGTCCGGGAGTTGGTGGAGGAGTACGAAGCCAAGCCGGAATCAGACTTGATCGTGATTCAGGACGAACTGGATTTCCCGCTGGGCACGTTGCGGATTCACACGCGGCGGAGTTCGGCGGGGCATAACGGGATCGAGTCGATCATCGGGGCGCTGGGCACGCAGGATTTCTTGCGTATCCGGATTGGAGTGGCTCCGGAGCGCAAGGTGGAGGATGGTCAGCGATATTTGCTGGCACCGCTTCGCAAGGCGGATCTGGCGGTAATCGATGGTGTGCTCGATACCGCCGAAGAAGTGGTGAAAGTGATTTTGAAGGAAGGTCCGGCGGCGGCGATGAACCGCTTCAACCGCAAGGAGCTGGAACCGGAGCAATAGGCTCGGAGAATTTGGAGACAGCGAATGAATCGTACGTATGAGTTGATGTTTATTGTCCGGCCCGATATGGCGGACGAGGATCTGGACAAACTGGTTTCGAACTTGGAATCTACCGTAACTTCAGCCGCCGGGACGGTGAAGGCCGTGGACCGCATGGGCAAGCGCCGTCTGGCCTATACGGTGCGCAAATTCCGCGAAGGCATCTACATTTTGATGACGATTGAAGGCGCAGGCACGGTGATCCACGAATTGGAGCGCCGTCTGCGCGTGACGGAGCAGGTGATCAAGTTCCTCACCGTGCGCGTCGACGAGGAGCAGAAGCGTCTGGATAAGATCAAGGCTCTTCGTGACGCGCGCAAGAAGGTGAGCGCGCAGCCCACGCCAAGCGCAGAAGAAGCGCCTGCAGCGGCTGGGGAAACGCCTGCGGCGGACGTCCCGGCGGCGACCGTTTAGCTGAGCCAGGGGTTCTTCTGAGAACCGAGAACTGAGAACTGAAGATCATGAAGGAGTGTTATGACTGAAGAGACGAAAGCACCAGCGGCAACCGAGCGGCCATCGCGGCCTTTCGGTGAGCGTTCCGGAGGAGGAGACCGTCCGCGATTCGGCGGAGGCGGCGGTGCTGGCCGTTCCGGGCCCAGTGGTCCGCCGCGTGAAGGCGGGCGGAAGTTTTTCCGGCGCAAGAAAGTCTGCAAATTCTGCACCGAAAAAATTGCCGACATCAACTACAAAGATTACCGGCTGCTCGGCCAGTTCGTGGCGGAAAGCGGCAAGATCGTGCCTCGGCGCTTGACCGGCGTATGTTCGCCACACCAACACCGCTTGGCCTCGGCCATCAAGCAGGCCCGCAACATCGCCCTGCTGCCGTTTGCTGGACGGGCATCGTAAGAGATTAGCCCGCGGATTTGCACGGATTCAGACGGGTACACAACAGCGTTGTCATTCCGAGCGAAGCGAGGAATCTGGGTTTTTGCTGGCGGCGAGACGAACCCAGATCCCTCTCGCTTCGCTCGGGATGACAAATAAGCGAAGGATCGGAGTCATATCATGGAAGTCATTCTCAAAGAAGATGTGAGCAAACTGGGCGCGCGCGGCGACGTGGTGAAGGTTGCCGAAGGATATGGACGCAACTTTCTGCTGCCGCGCAAGCTGGCCATTGAAGCGAATGCGGGCAACAAAGCCGTCATCACGCAGATGAAGGCTGCCTCGGTGCGCCGTTCGGCCAAGGAGAAGTCGCAGGCTGAAGAACTGGCAAAGCAGTTCGAAGGCTTATCGGCTTCGTTCCAGCGCCGCTCGGGCGAGCACGATCAGTTATTCGGCTCGGTCACCTCCGGCGACATTGCCGACGCCATTGTAAAAAAGGGAATCAACCTGGATCGCCGCCAGATCCAGCTCCACGAGCCGCTGAAGACCTTGGGCGAGTTCACCGTGCCGGTGAAGCTGCACAAGGACGTGACCGCGTATTTGAAGGTTGTGATCGAGAAGGAAGTGGTCGCAGAGTAGTATTGGAAAATCCGGCCCGGGCGCTCGGCCCGGTTTTTGTCCTGTCCTGCACTTTGTCTGTTGCTCCACACCGGCCTTGATCATTGGCACGTGAGCGTTAACCTGCGTAGAGAGCCGTTGGTCCATCCGCTGCCGTCGGTCGGCAAATAGGTGAAGTAAACGTAAAAGCTCTTGCCCAGCGTGTGCGGATCATCGCCTAGGCCGACGGCAGTGGGATACGCCGCAATCGGGCCGAAAGTACCAAGTGAGATGGGCAGCGTCCAGGCAAGGCCGTCGGTGGATTCCGCGTAAGCGAAGTTCGTATCGTCGGAAATGATCATCCCATAACGCTGCAAAGCACTGTTGTAGTGGATATCGAGATAGCCTGAATATGGGGCATGGGGATTGAGGTCGGTGGACGCTCCGCCGATCGCGGGCTGCAGATGCCAGTTGCCCTCATAAAATTTCTGGAAGGCGATAGAGTGATGCGGCGCCGGTCCGAATGCGGTATCCAGTACGTCGGTAGCCAACGCCCGCGCAACCGAGACGTTGGTAGTGGTCGACTCCCCTTGGGCGTTCGTGGTGTGCAGCGAACCGTTGGCGATCCAGTCGGGAAAATATAAATAGAAATACTTGCCGTCGGGCGAGAGCACCAGCGGACCGTCGCCGATTTCAAAGCCGTCGAGCCCGACCGCGTATGCCTGGTTCAGACGAATGATCTCACCGAGGTCGGTCCAATGTAGGCCGTTATCCGTGGATGCAGCCAGCCCGAGGGCCGCATAGAGGGCATCGTTGGGGAGTTCTGCGTGGTAAGTCGCCAGCAGGTTGCTCGCCCCCGTCATGCCCGCAGGAACCTGATAGACCGGCCCCCCACCCATGTAGCCATAGCTGGGATAGATGGGGTTCACCGAGGGATTGGGATTCGGGGATACACTGACGTCATGAGGATCGCCCTTGCCGAGCGGGTTGTCGAGCGTGCCCACCGTGGTCGTAAACGACCCCGACTTGTTGTTGCCGACCCAATGTCCTTGCCTCATCTGCCGGTAGTGCGCACCGCCATCACTGCCAAAAAACTCGTAGCCATCGGACGTCTTGATGACGCCCAGCGGAGTGTCGGGCCAATCGAAAGTGTCGGTGAGCGGCGGCTGAGCCTTGGCGCCCGCCGCAAGGCGCTGCGCCGGAGAGGCAACGACGATCGGCGAAGTCACCGAGGGTTGGCAGACTGGAGTGAGAGCTTGGGCGGCGCTGACTCCGGTCGAGAATTGAAAGAAGCTGGCAAGCAAGGCAAGAGAGGCGAACGAGGCGCGGAAGAACATAAGATCCTCGAGTCTGGCTTGTGCGGTCGGTCGGACGATCAGGAGACGACCTGTCCCAGAGCGTCACCAGTCTACATTGCTTAAGAACACAAGAATCCGCGGAATGTCGCATGGGGCTCGGATTCCACTTTAGTTTTTGCGGCAACAACGGTCGCCGTCGATGTTGTGTAGCTGTTCTGTCTCCCGCTAACCCATTATGAAAGAATCACCTAGGCCGCATAAAAATCCCCTGCCAGCCTATAATTCCTGCTCACGGTTCCACTGACAGACCGTCTATTCCTATGCAAGCCCGGGTACGGCATCGACACCGGGCGGTATAGGAAAACGACAAGAACATGCCGGCCGATGTTTGGGCAGTAACACTTGCGGTTGGTACACGGGCCCACTCGAGAACAGAGTCCGAGAGAGTGGAGAAAGTCAGCGGGAACCTGGACCCCACGTGGGGCCGCATGGCTGGGCAAGAACGCCGCATAGACGATACGATCCTGATCCGCGAAGCGCAACGCGGCAACCGCGGCGCCTTCGAGGAGCTGGTGCGTCACTACGATCAGGCGGTCTTGCGGCTGGCGCTGCATCTCACCGGCACCGAGCACGACGCCCAGGACGTCTATCAGGACGCCTTCCTCAAGGCCTACAAGAACATCGGAAGTTTTCGCTTCGAGTGTTCTTTCTATACCTGGATCTATCGCATCGTGACCAATCTTTGTCTGGATCATCTGCGCAAGCGGAATGTGCGCAAGGAAGATGCGCCGGTGGTGAAAGACGCGTCCGGCGGGGAGTACGACCTCCTGGATCAAGTACCTGATGGTCGGGCGGGCGCGAATCCGGAGCGAGATTTGATGCGGCGCCAGTTGGGCGCAAGGATCTCCGGTGCCCTAGAAAAATTAACCCCGCGCGAGCGCATGGTCTTTGAGTTGAAGCATTACCACGGATTGAAGCTGCGCACCGTGGGCGAGATTTTGCACACCACCGAAGAGACCGCCAAGAACACTCTCTTCCGCGCCACGCAGAAATTGCGCGGGGCGCTGGCGGATATGAGATGAACCAAACAGTGTTGATTGCTCTGAAGAATTGGGTGCGATTATGAAGTGTGAATGGGTAAAGGAAAACATAACGTTGCATGTCTATGGCGAGCTGGCGGATGACGCTCGTCATGAACTGGAGCAGCATGTCGCGCGCTGCGCCGACTGCGCGGCCGAACTGAAAGCGGCACAAGAGTTTCACGATCTGTTGTCGCAGGCTCCGGTGGTAACGCCATCGCCGAACCTGGTCACGGCTGCACGCATGCGGCTGCAGGAAGCGCTGGAGACGGCCGAGCAGGGCGGGTTCTGGCAGCGGCTGGCGTTTGATCCAGCGAATTGGCTGCGGCAAGTGAGCTTTTCGCCCGCGCTGGCGTCCGCGATCTTGATCCTTGGCTTCGCGGGTGGAGTGGGAACGTCCTACAAAGTATTCGTTCATCAGCCCCCGAATGCGGCCACGGGCGCGACTCCCGCTCTTGCCGAGGCTTCGATCACCGGCATCCGTTCCATCACGCAGGAGCCGGGGACAAATCAGATCGCCATCAAGTACGACACGGTTTCCACGCTGGAAACACAGGGATCGTTGAACGATCAGCGCATCCAGCAATTGCTGCTGTTTGCCGCCCGTAATAACTACAACTCGGGCGTGCGCATGGATTCGGTGGATCTGCTGACGCAAAAGCCGGATGTTTCGCAGGTGCGTGATGCGCTGATCTATGCCCTGCGCTACGACACGAATCCCGGAGTTCGGCTGAAGGCTCTCGATGGTCTGGGCGGTTTTGTAAAGGACGATGTGCGCGTCCGCGATGTGGTTCTGGAAGCATTGGTGAATGATTCGAACCCGGGCGTGCGCACGGAAGCGTTGCGCCTGATCGAGCCGGCGAAGGCCGACGGGAGCGTGCGCGGCGTGTTGATGACGCTGGCCGCCAAGGATCAAAGCCAGTACATCAAGTCGCAGGCCCGCACCATGTTGGCGCAGTTGCCGGAAATTGATTAACCCAGATCGAGCGATCGAGAATAGAAACTGAGGGGGTTTATTTGAAACGTTCGCCACAATTCGTCGGCCTGTTAGGCGTGCTGGCCATCCTTGCACCCCTGGCACTGGCTCAGGAAACGCACGTATCCCGCGAAGGCAGCACCTGGGGCCAAGTCCTCACGGGATCGCTGGCCGGAGTCAAGAACCTGAGAGTCAAGCTGGACATGGGCTCGGTGGTGGTTCGAGGCACCCAGCAAGCGGGCATCGACTATACGCTTCACATGCGTTCTCAGGCGTCGTCCGAGGAAGATGCGCGGCACCAGTTCGAAGCCTACAAAGTGAGCGCTTATGTGAAAGGAGATACGGCGTGGGTTGTGGGGGAGTGGCAGGGTGTCCATCGCATTAAAGTAGGGCCGGCGCGTATGACGATTGATACGGGCTCGCAGCGCAAGTTCTCGGGCGAGTTCATGATCAACGTCCCGCGCGAGATTACCCTGGTGAAGGTCGAAACCGAGGGCGGCAACATTGACGCCAGCGGAGTGACTGGCCGCGTGGAGGCGGAGAGTGGCGGCGGCAATATGCACCTCGATGACATTGGTGGAGGCGCCCACGCAGAGACCGGTGGCGGATCCATCAATGTGGGAACCATCAGCGGCGATATTGGCCTGCAAACCGGCGGCGGCTCCATCGTGGTGCATCATGCCAATGGGAAAGTCATCGCGGAAACCGGCGGGGGCAGCGTCGAAATTATTTCCGCCATGCAGGGAGCCAGCATCGAGACCGGTGGCGGAGGGATCGAGGTCCGTCAGTGCACTGGGACAGTGAAGGCTCAAACCGGCGGCGGCAACATCGATCTGGGAGATCTTGGTGGCCCAGCTGAAATTGAGACCGGTGGGGGCAGCATTCACCTCTCCTCCGCTAAAGGCCACGTACATGCCCAGACTGGCGGCGGCGGGATCGAACTCTACGGAGTTCCCTCGGCACGCGTTGAAACCGGCGCCGGCGGCATCGTCGTGAAGTTCGTGAAAACCGGCGCTCCGCCCAGCGATTCCAGGCTCGAAACTTCTGCTGGAGATATTACCGTTTACATCGCGCCTGATGTTGCTCTCTCCGTGCGCGCCAGCGTCGATCTGGGTAACGGACACCACATTACCTCCGACTTCCCGGACATCCACGTTGCCAGCGAAGGCGACCAGTGGGGTCCGAGGACGCTCAACGCGGAGGGCAAGCTGAACGGTGGCGGGCCCGTGCTGAAGGTTCGGACCACCACCGGTGATATCTGTTTTAAGCGGGCGAATTAGTAGACGAGCTTTACCGAACACAAGCGTTTCGAGAGTTCGGCGCTAACTCTCAGGAGGTTGCTCATGCTCAAAAAAATTCTGCCTACGATCGCCGTACTGCCTCTGCTGCTGAACCTGTCCCAAGCCGCACAGAGATGGGCGATTGATTCGTCGCAGCCCTTTGGCATTCCCAGCGAAGACTCGGGAACAAGCGCCTATCTCGGGGTCGACATCGCAGATATCACTTCCGATCGCCTGGGCGCACTGAAGCTGAAGGAAGAAAAAGGCGTCGAAGTGACAATGGTGGATCAGGACGCTCCCGCGGGCAAAGCCGGCATCAAGGAACACGACGTCATTTTGACTCTGAACGGTGCGATCGTCGAAAGCAAGACACAGCTGCACCGTATGATCCGCGAAACTCCGCCGGGACGCGTTGTCACTTTAGGGCTGAGCCGCGAGGGGCAGCCCTTGACTATCAAGGTGCAACTCGCCGATCGCAGCAAGGAATGGCCGCGTATGGGGCAGATGGATAAGGACTTCCACATTCAGGTTCCACCGATCCCCAACATTCCACCGATCCCCAACCTGCCGGACTTCGACCTTCCGAACATCGGCGTGGTTTACGTGCACTCGTCGACCCGAAGCGGCCTGATGGTGGAGAATCTCACGCCGCAGCTGGGCGAGTTTTTTGGCGCCAAGAACGGCAACGGAGTGCTGGTGCGGTCCGTGGAAAAAGGTAGTCGCGCGGAAAAGGCCGGGATGCGAGCGGGTGACGTGATAATTCGTGTCGGTGATCAGCCGGTCCATGACACCAGCGACTTTACTCACGCCTTGCATTCGCACAGTACCGGATCGGTGAGTGTGGGCGTGATCCGCGACAGAAGAGAACAGACTCTCACCATCACGCTGCCCGATCGCAAAGACTCCGGCGAGATGATCGAGGAAAGCCAGGAAGCGCCCGAGTTGGACGCAGACACTGCGACCGAACTAACGGAAGTGCAAAACGAGATTGCCAAGCTTCGTCCCCAGATCGAACTGGCAGCAGAGGAAGCGAGCCGCAAAGCCGCGACGGAAATACGACAGTCACTCTGCTCGCAGCAAAAGCAGATGAAGGAGCAAGCAGAAAAGCTAAGACAGGAATTCTCGCCCCAGATTAGGGAAGAGCTGGAAAAGAGTCGCCAGAAACTGCAGCAGGAAATGGAGCGCCTGCGTCATCGGATGCAAGGAGAGCGGCTGGAGATCTAGCTTGCAGAGTGGCAGCGAGCGAATGGCGCAAGGCACACTGCGTTACGTCCTGCCTGTTTGGCAGCGTACAGGGCAGAGTCCGCGGCCTTTACCAATTCGTCGCGGCTAGTACCGTGTTCCGGCAGGGCGGCGGCGCCAGCGCTAATGGTCACGGTCCGGGGCACGCCGGGAAATTGCCATCCTTCCACCAACTTCCGCAATTTTTCCGCCACACCCAAGGCTTGGCTGGCGTTCACTTGAGTCAGCAGTATGCCGAATTCCTCGCCTCCGTAGCGGCATACCACGTCCACCTTGCGCAGTTGCTGGTTAAATAGAGAGGAAGTTTGCCTGAGCACTTCATCCCCTAAGACGTGCCCGAACTCGTCGTTCAGCTTTTTGAACTGATCGATGTCGGCCATGACGACCGCCATACCAGTTCCGTAGCGGTGGGCACGTTCAATCTCCTCCATGATGCGCAACTCGAAAAATCGACGATTAAAAATGCCAGTCAGACCATCCAGGTAAGCAAGCTGCTTCACGCGATCGACATAATGTGCATTCTGGATGGCAGTCGCACAAATGTCGGCCACCGATTCCAGCGACTGCTGATCGCCGTCACGGAAGGCATCTGCCTTGGCGCTGTCGAGAGCGATGACGCCCAGCGTCTGTCCAAACGACACCAGAGGAATGCACATGCGCGAAGCCGTTTCCGCGAAGAACTTCACGCTGGCGGGCGCTTTGCAGAGATCGTTTTCCGTGCAGGTGCAACTATCCGCGAGGATCTTCCCCCAAGGTTCCGAGTTGGCTGCGAATCGGCCACCTTCCGGAATGCAAGGGGTCAGCGTTCCGTGATGGGCCCGCAGTACTAGGTCATGATCTTCCCGCAGGAAAAGGGAGACATGCGATACCTGGAAGGCATCCTGAATCAGCCCACAAACCCTGCCCAGTAGCTCTTCCAGATCCAGAACCGCGGTAGTTTGTTGGGCAATGGCATTGATCGCCTGTAATTGCCGCGCGCGTTGCTGCTCCAGCGAGTACAAGCGCGCGTTCTGCAATGCTATCGACGCTTGCGTGGAGAAGAGGGTTAGCAGGTCGATTGTTTCCGAATCGAAATGGTCGATGCGGTCGCTCTGACAATCGAGCACGCCCACCACTTCGTCCCGCACCATCAAGGGAATGGCGAGCTCGGAACACGTGGACTTGGCAGAGCAGAAATAGCGTGGGTCTTTGCTGACGTCGGGCGCATAAACCGGCTGTTTCTGGTTTGCCGCGGCTCCCGTGATCCCCTGGCCCGGAGACCAGCGAGTTTTGTCTTGGCCCTCGTCCCAACCAATCTGCGAGCGCACGTACAACTCTTGCGACTGCCGATCAAGTAGCAGAATCGCCACATTCCGCAGATGAAAATAGTCGTGTGCGATCGCCAGAATGCGCTGCAGCACCTCGTCCAGATCGAAGGTGGAGAGCACCGCCTGGCCGGCATCATACAGGACCGCGATTTTGTTCATAGCTCAGCGGATATGGTAATGGAGCGACGGCGGTTACACAGGTTCCGAAAGTAACTATGAATAGTGCGTGTGAATTGGGCCTTACTTCCACTTTCTTGCAGTGCGGATCAACCCGTAAGCCACGGCGCAAAACCAGAAGTCCACAATCAGGCCCCAATCCGGCTGAAACGGCCGGTGTCGGGGCAGGTGCAGGGATGGCGCGAGCAGGAAGTACGCCACGTTGCCCAGCACGACCGCGAAGAAAGCCTGGAGGAAATTAACCACCACAGTTAGTTTAGACGCCAGTTTCGGCCAATTCGGGAGCCGTTTTCAAAGTGCATTTTCCATGATGTTCGCCCTGCTACCATTCCTTGAGAAACCCAGATGCTCGAACTCACCACGCCAGTCCAATACGTCAAAGGAATTGGTCCGAAGCTGGCGGAGATTCTCGCTACGAAGGAAATTGCAACAGTCGGCGATCTTCTCAATTATCTGCCTTTTCGCTATGAAGACCGGCTGAATCCGCGTGGGATCGCGGAGTTGCGCGCCGGCGAAATGGCTACCGTCATCGGCGAAGTCCGCAACTCGGGCCTGTTTCGCACCCGCCGCATGCCTATCTTTCAACTGACTGTGGGCCAAGGACGATCCCGGCTGCGCTGCCTCTGGTTCAATGCCGCCTATCTGCAAGACAAATTCAAGCCCGGCGAATTGATCGCGCTCTATGGGAAGGTGGAGCAGGATCCGAAGAGTTGCGAACTGCAGATCGTTCAGCCGCAGTTTGAGATGCTGGGCGATGCCGCCGCAGAAGACGCGGACGACAAGGCGGCAGCGTCGCTCGAGGTCGGACGCATCGTGCCCATCTACGAGTCGGCCGGGCAAGGCCGCGTGACCGCGCGCTGGTTCCGGCGAGTCATCCGCAAGGCTCTGGACGACCTCACTCCCGATTTGGCGGAAACTATTCCGGCGGCCGTGCGTGGCCGTCTGGCGCTGGTTTCGCCGCGTGAGGCGCTGTGGAAAGTTCACTGGCCCGAAGCTGGGGAGAGCTCCGAAGATTTGCAATCCTCCCGCACCCCCGCACACATCCGGCTGATCTTCGAAGAATTGTTCTTCATCGAGCTTGGACTGGAACTCAAGCGCCGCCAGCAAAAGGCGGAAACCGGAATCCCTTTTCGCCTGGACGATCGCGTGCGCCAAGCCATCAAGAAAATCCTGCCCTTCCATCCCACGACTGCGCAGAAGCGAGTCTTGAAAGAGATCGCCGATGACATGCAAAAACCTTATCCCATGCGGCGTTTGCTGCAGGGAGATGTGGGCTCGGGAAAAACCATCATAAGTTTTCAGGCAGCGATCATCGCCATCGAAAATGGTTATCAGGTGGCGCTGATGGCGCCCACGGAGATTCTCGCCCAGCAGCATTATTTTTCCGCGCGCAGAATTCTGGAGAATGCCGGATACCGCATCGTCCTGCTGACCGGCTCTCTGGAGGCGGACCGCAAGCGCGAAATTCGCCGCCACATCGCGCAGGGAAACGCGCAGCTCGTCATCGGCACTCATGCTCTCCTGGAGGAAAAAGTTGAGTTTGCGAGGCCGGGCCTGGTCATCGTCGACGAGCAGCACCGCTTCGGCGTTTTGCAGCGCCTCAAGTTAATGAAGAAATCGGGCGAAGGCAGCGAGGGTCGTGCCCAAACCGCTGCCAGCGAGGGTTCGGCGCAGATACCCGAAAAGAATCTTGCAGAGCCTGACGTTCTAGTCATGACTGCTACGCCGATTCCGCGCACGCTGGCGCTCACCCTGTATGGAGATCTAGACATCAGCGTGCTCGACGAACTTCCGCCGGGCCGCACGCCCATTGTCACCCGCAGAATCACCGACGACCAATCGCCCAAAGTGTGGGACTTTGTGCGCAAGCAGGTTGTGGCGGGACATCAAGCGTATGTGGTCTACCCCGTCATCGCAGAGAGCGAAGAGACCGAACTGAAAGCTGCGATCAAGATGTACCGCGAACTGAGCGGGAAAATCTTCGCCGATCTGAAAGTTGGCCTGCTGCATGGCCGCCTGGACGCCGATTTGAAAGATCAGGTCATGCGCATGTTCCAGAAAGGCGAATTGCAGATTCTGGTCGCAACCACCGTCATCGAAGTTGGCGTCGATGTGCCCAACGCAACCGTAATGGTGATTGAGCACGCGGAACGTTTCGGCCTCGCGCAGCTCCACCAGTTGCGCGGGCGGATCGGGCGCGGAGCTGCAAAGTCTTACTGCATATTGATGACCGGCGGCAAAGTGACCGAAGAAGGTGAACGCCGCCTCGACGCCATGGTGCGCACCAATGACGGCTTCCAGATCGCCGAACTCGATCTCGAACTTCGCGGGCCAGGAGAGTTCTTCGGCACGCGGCAGGCCGGGATGCCGAACTTCCGCGTGGCCAACCTGATTCGTGACTGGCAGTTGCTGGAACTGGCCAAGCGCGAAGCCGCGGCGGTGATGGCGGGGCCTAACTCTGAAGTCACGCAGGCAGAAATCAGCCGAGCCCTGGTCGCCCTGCGCACGCGCTGGCAGCATACCTACGGTCTGGTTGAAGTGGGATGAACTGGTAGAATCAAGCAGATGGCTGGTATTTCTCAACTGATTCAGATCGACCTCGCTCCGCCGCTCCGCGTGCCTAAGCCGGAGTGGCTGCGAGCCAAAGCTCCCGTCGGCGACGACTTTCACAACCTCAAGAAACTGGCGCGTGGGCTAGGATTGCACACTGTCTGCGAGTCTGCGCAGTGTCCGAACATCGGCGAGTGCTGGAATCACAAGACCGCGACCTTCATGCTTTTGGGCGACATCTGCACCCGCCGCTGCGGCTTCTGTGCCGTTCCTAAAGGCCGACCCGAGCCCATCGACTGGGACGAACCGCGCCGGGTGGCTGAAGCCGTTGCTACTCTGGGCCTGAAACACGCCGTCGTGACCAGTGTGAATCGTGATGATGACAACGTTGGCGGCGCCAAAGTTTTTGCCGACACCATTCGCGAGATTCGTGAACTCGTCCCGGATTGCCGCATCGAGGTATTGATTCCAGATTTTCAAGGTCTGGAAGAACCGTTGAAGATCGTGCTCGAGGCGCAACCCGACGTTCTCAATCACAATACTGAAACCGTGCCTCGGCTTTACCGCACGGTACGCTCCGGCGCCCGTTACGAGCGCACTCTAAAGCTGCTTGAGAACGCCAAAAAGTTTTCTCCCGGAATGGTGACGAAGAGTGGCGTGATGGTTGGGCTAGGCGAATCTACCCAAGAACTGATTGAAGTGTTCCGCGATCTCGGTGGCCGAGGCGTGGAAATTCTTACCGTGGGCCAATATCTGCGCCCCTCGCGGGATCACCTCCCCATTGCCCGGTTCTACACACCTGAAGAATTCCGCGAGTTGCGGGATGAGGCCTTGCGCTTCGGCTTCCGTCACGTTGAGTCCGGCCCCATGGTGCGCTCCAGCTATCACGCACATGAGCAGGCGGAGTCCACATCCTCCCCGCGGGTGGTGTGCTAGACGCTGCATGCTGAACGCGGTCCTGGTGCTGCCGGGCTTCTTCGCGGGCTTGCGTTCTCAGAAAATGTGCAGCTTGATGCTGAGATACTTCTTGGGATTTTCGCGGATGGCTTTCACTAGGCCCTGGGTCTCCGTTAGCATCTGGTTGGCGTTGTTATAGAGCGTGTCATCCTTGAACAGTTTTCCGGCAGTCCCGCGGCCCGCTTCGAGATCGCTGGTTAGCGCCGCAAGTTTCGTCATCGTCGTGTCGATCTTGTTCGCCAGTTCCTGGTCCTTGGTGAGTTTGCCCAGAGTCCCCTTACCGGCATTGATGTCATCACTCACCTTCTTCAAGTTCGCGATTGTATCGTTGGCATTGTTGTAGAGTGAGGGATCTTTCAGGAATTTCCCCGCCGTCCCCTTGCCCGCTTGCAGGTCGTCGGCCACAGCATTGATCTTATCGAGCGTGGCGACGAACTTGTTGTAGGCGTCATTGTCATTGATCAACTTCCCCAGGCTTCCTTGTCCCTGAGCGACCTCGTCAACAACTCCTTTGAATTCTGTAACCGTCTGCGACAAGCGGTCATAGAGAAGCGGATCGTAGATTAATTTGCCCAACGAGCCTTTGCCGCTCTCCGCGAAGGCCACGATGCGATCCGCGCGCTTGAGCAGCGCGTCCATGTTCTGCAATGTACTCTGGCTGGAGCGCACCAACTCATTAAAGTCAGGATGTACTTGAGTGGGAAGGATGTCGCCATTGTTCGCCGCCGGGCCGATGGCCTGCGAGCTGTCAATGTCCAGGTATGTCTCGCCGAGAACTCCGGCCGTATCCAGCGAGGTCATCGAATCGCGCCGGAGGTTAAACCCGTACTTCGTGCTCACTTTCATGACCACTTCGACAGGAGTGATCTGCTTATCTTTGTCAGGCACCACACGAATGGCCGCAACATTGCCGATATCCACGCCGTCGAGCCGCACCGGTGCGCCCACCCGCAATCCACTCGCATTGTCGAAGAACGATATTAGAGTAATACGGTGAGAGAAGAAGCCGCCGGTTCCAGACATCAGAAATAGAAGCAGAACCAACGTCAAGCTGGCGAAAATTACCGTGAGGCCAACACGCAGTTGCGACCATTGGAGCTGCTTCTGGCTCGGCAAATAATTTCCTCAGACCGCCATTTGGGTTGCGCACGAAAACTCCCGCCGCCCCTGCGAGCATCATAGCAAAACAAGAGGTCCGTCCTCAGCGCAGTGGGGATGCAGTGCTGGCAGCAACAACAGGGCGAGCAGGTAGGCCGCAACTCCACAGCCCAAGGTCACGTTCAGGCCAAACTGGATCGCGATTACCATGGCCAGTACCGAACCCAGCACACTAGCGGCGGCATTCATCGCCCATGCCCACTCCACGACATTGTCGTCGTTGGCCGCAGCGGTCGAGATACCGAGGACCGGGTCCGCAGCCAGTGCGCGCAAGCCGGTCGGGAACGGCATCCCCATCACGAAGCCAAGTGGAGCTAACAGGAGGCCGCTTACTACAAGCCGGTAGTAAAACCCAAGTCCCACCCACGCCGCCAGCCAATGGGGCAGGAAGAACACATCCACCAAAAGTGCGCTGATTACCAGCGTGATCGGCATCCAGGCAAGCTCAGTGCGAGGTAGCCAGCACCGCGAAAACAGGCTGCCCGCTCCGCTCGAGAGCATCAATAGAAAAATGACGACCGTCAGGGCATACGTGGGATGCCCGAGAAAAAGCACGAACCTTTGGATGAAGGCTATCTCCACCAGAATGTATCCCAGACCCACGGCAACAAAATAGAGCAGAGGTAAGGGGGTTTGGCGTATCCGGCCGGTGTGCAGTGCAAGAGGCAGAATCAGGAAGACCACCACGGCGATGAGAGAGATGACCAGCACGAGCAGAAGAACCAGCACGCCGAGGTTTACCTTCCAGTCAATGCCATTCCGCACCCCCTCCGGGCCGAGCATTTGTGAGCGTTTGAGCGTGAAGAAGAAAAACGGGGCATTGTCGTTGACTGGCGCAACGTTGTAAGCGTAATCCCGGGCAAAGGCGTCGGGATCGTTGCTGGCAATCAAATCGCCGAACGGATTGTGCCCCGGATCCGAGGGCAGGTATAGCGGGCGAAGATCGCTGTATCGCGCAAAATGAGCTCTTACTGCCGCTTCTTCCTCACTAGTGAAACCCGTCTTCTTCGCCAGCACCACCACCGGGATGCCGTCTTCGTCGAGCGCTCCCTCGGAGGCCACGATGAAATGCCGCGCCGGATTGGCGACGCCCAGGCGATGCAGTGCGTCCATCGCGACCGCGACCACGCGCAGCGCTTCCCGTGGCTCGTGGAACTCCCAGCGAGTAATCGCGATCATTCCGTCTGGCCGTAGATGCTCAAAATACTCGCGAAAGGCCTCAACGGTGTAAAGGTTGTTTTCGCTGAGGGCAAAAGCTCCCGCCGCGGTCGAAGCCCACGTGTCCACCAGGGTCATCTGCACAACATCGAACTGCTGCTGCGTTGAGCGCAGGTAAGAGCGTCCATCGGTCACATGGATGTGCACTTCGGGCCGCTGGTAAAGATGTTTGGAATAAGTGGCGTACCGCCCGCGCATGATGGTGTTGGCGATGATGGGATTGATCTCGATACCGGTCACGCTCGGGCTGCCGCTGGCCAGGGCGCGCAGCACGTCAACCCCGCCGCCCGGGCCGATGATCGCGAACTCTCCGCGGGGCCGCAGAACGTTCGCCAGGGCCGGCGGTGCCGACATAAGAATGCCTTCCCAAGCCGTACCCTGCACCTGCTCCGGCTCGGCATTCATGATGTACGTGGAAGCGTCGGCGTCGATGACGATGGCCTTCGCTTGACCCTGACGATCGACTTCCACGCGCGACAATGCATTCCATCGGGCAAACTCCACCCACGCCGGGTTGCGGAAAATTCCCTTGGCATAGACCACATCAATCAGTCGGTCCGAGTGGTTCCCGACAATGAGCATCAGAAATCCGGCAAGCAACGCGCCCGCCACCCTGCGTCCGTTCTCCGTAGAAGCCCAGACCGCAGCTGCCCCCGTCAGCGCCACACTGGCCGTGAGAATCGTGTTCGGTCCTCCGATCCAGTTGAGCAGCGGCACCACCGCCAGGCAGGCCAGCGCTCCGCCCCCCAGATCGGCACCGTAAAGCAGCGGAATCCGCAGCGCCTCGCGTGCGAAAACCACGGAGAACAGGACTCCGGTCAGGAAAAAAGGCACAGCTGCTGCGAGGTAAATAACGGTCAATAGCAGAAAGTTGCTCCCGCTGACCTCAAGCGTCACCGGAACGTGCAGCACAGTCTCCAGAACCAGGAAAACCGTCACCGAGTTCACCATGCAAAGCCGCGAGGCCAAGAAGCGGGTATCGAATCCGGCGAGCCGCCGCTTCAGCATGTAAGCGAAAACCCCGCCCGCGCCCAGTCCCAGCAACGCAATCGATATAGCGAGGAAGGCGAAGTGATAAAACAGCACGACCGAAAACAATCGCGTCAGCGCCAGTTCCAGCAAGAGGGCGGCGAAACTCGTCAGCCCCAGCCCGGCCAGCAAAGTTCGTTCAGATACTTCCGTTAATCGAGTTGGAGCGGGAGCCTGAAGGGTCGCGGACATAACAAGGAATGGGCCGGACAAGTCTAGCAGAAGGCCTTGCCGCCGCATCTAGCTTTCCAGCGCTAGTTTTCGAGAATGACTTGCGCGATGGCCTGCTCGACAGTGTGGGAAATCGACAGCACGGCATTCTTGACGCCCAGCTTTGCGGCAAACTCAGCGGCTTTGCCGTGAAAACAAATGCTCGGTCGTCGGCCCGGCAGGCGCACAACTTCGCAATCGCGCCAGCGCACGCCATGGTTCCAACCCGTACCCAAAGCCTTCATAGCAGCTTCTTTAGCGGCGAAACGGGCGGCGTAGCGCTCCGCACGATTTGCCTTCGAGTCGCAATACTGGATTTCGCCCGCCGTATACACGCGCTGCAGAAAACGATCGCCAAAACGTTCGATCGATTGCCGGATGCGCGGAACCTCCGCAATATCAATGCCTGTGCCGACGATCATATTTTTGCTAGACCTTACAATAATCGGTCGCCGCGGTAAATCAGCTCGCTCTCTACCACGCGCGCTTCCGCGGTGAGGCGATGAGGCTTCGCCGGGCCGGTCCCGTCGATATGCATCACCTCATGCCCGTGCGCCACCAGCCAGTCCGAAACCAGCATGCGGTGGCAGCGGAAGTATACGCGCTCGGCACACATATAGACGGTGCGCGAAACCTCGGCGAACGCAACCAGTTCCGCCATCGCGTTTTCAAACTCCTCCGTCAGCATGTAATCAGCATAATTGCGGAAGCTCGCACTGCGGAGAGCGATGTTGGGAGAATCGTCTCGAATCCTCTTGCGATAACCGCCGAGGCCTTGCATCCAGACGTAACGAATTCCAGCCTCCGGCAAACTTTCCTCCAGTGACTCGCGATTGAATTGCGGCAGCCGCCGCGACATAGGAAAAGCGCGGATATCTACCAGCGTTTGAATGGAGTGAGCGTGAAGCGTCTCAAGCAAGTCGGCGAGAGCTCGAGTGGAGTGTCCGACAGTGTGGAGAATAGCCAACAACAGTTCGATGCGAAAGAATCACGCAGCGATGCGACTCAAGGCAGACGCTATCGCGGAATCCTGATCCGGAAAAACCGTCCGCAAATCCAGCAGCACGCGCCCCTCATCAACCCGGGCAATGATGGGAGGCTGTGAACCGCGCAGCCTCGCGGTCAGTTCGTCAGCACTAAGACCTTCGCAAGTTAGCGCCAGCAGGCGCGTAGGCAGAACGGAAGATGGAGCGGCGCCGCCGCCGAGGACCGATTCACCATCCACAATTTCAACCTTCAACTTCACCGTGGCAACACGTGCCGCCAGCGCGTCCGCCCGCCTACCGATTTCCTCTTTCGAAAGCCGCATCATGCGCAGCGTAGGAATCGCATCGTGATCGTGCCGCACGTAGGCGAGAAGAGTCGCTTCCAGAGCGCCATAGATCAGCTTGTCCACCCGCAAAGCCCGAAATAGCGAGTTCGACCGCATACGCGCGATCAACCCGGCGCTGCCGCTGATCAATCCCGCCTGCGGACCCCCGAGCAGCTTGTCCCCGCTATAGGTGACGATATCGACTCCGCTGTGCAGGCTATCCAGCACGCCCGGCTCGCCGTCGATTCCAATCGAGCGCAGGTCAAAAAGCGCGCCGCTGCCCAGGTCTTCCATCAGCGGAATACCGCGCTTGTGGGCTAACGCCACCAGTTCCGCCGTAGAAGCCTGCTCGGTGAAGCCCGTAATCTCGAAGTTGGACCGGTGCACGCGCAGCAAAAGCCGCGTCCGTTCGTTGAAGGCATGCTCGTAGTCGGAAGCGCGCGTGCGGTTCGTCGTGCCCACTTCGCGCAGGATCGCACCCGACTTCGCCATCACATCTGGAATGCGGAACGACCCGCCGATCTCCACCAGCTCCCCGCGCGAGACGATAACTTCTCCGCCCTCCGCGAGTGTGTTCAGCGCAAGCAGCACCGCGGCCGCATTATTGTTGACCACAATGGTCGCTGTTTCAGCTCGTGTAGAGACAGCCGCCTCGGATGTCCCGCCCGGGCGAAGCCCGGCGGCATTCGTCGCCGAACCCGTACCAAGCGCATCACTGCTCAGCAATTTGCGAAACGGGCGGTCCACATGCACATCCCGCTTTCCACGAGCGCCAACCGCGAAATCGAACTCCAAATTGGAATAACTCGCGCCGGTCTCGCGGATGTGCTCGATCGCTGCATCCGCCAACGGAGCACGGCCAAGGTTGGTATGCAGGATCACTCCAGTAGCATTGATCACCGGCCGCAGAGAGTAACTCAGCTCCTGACGAAGTTGATTCTCCACCGCGTCCGTTAGACCCGAGAGCGCAAGCTCCAGCGCATCGTCGTCCAGCAATCCCGATGTGATCTCCTGGCGCAGCCGGAACAGTACGGAGCGCACTGCATCGACCACGAAATCGTGACCGTGGCCTGCCGCCAGTGAGAGAAACGCAGGGCCGCGCATCAAGTCATCGACGGAAGGTAGCTTGCGAAAAAGCTCTGCCCGCGCGGTATTTTTCACGGCAGGATTATCCCATGAAGTGAATCGACCACGCATCATGATTCGACCCATCACAACGTGTGCAGGTAAGCGAGCAAATCCTGAATGTCTTGTGCGCTCAGAGTCTGGCTATAGCCCGGCATATCCGGACGGCCGTTGCGAATGATGTCGCCCACGCGGTCGTCATTCGCAGGCAGTCCGCTAAGAGAAAGATACTGATGCTGAAATATGCCCTTCAGGCCGGGGCCTTTTTTACCCTTCGTGGAATAAGGCCGATGACAGCGGTCGCAGTAGTTGTCGTAGATCTTGCGTCCCGCGGCCTGTTGCGGGTTCAGGCCCAGTTCGGCGTCTGATCTACGACGCTCCACATCGCAACCCGCGAGCAACGCGAGAACAAGCAATGCAACGGACGCCCCGCCAAACAGTCGCCGGATTATGCTGAGCCTCCGCCCACCCCGCCGTTCCGTCACGCGCAACTTTATCATCATTGGGTCGTGCCTATTTTCACCGGTTTTCCCACAGACATCGCGCTTTCACTCCGCTTACAATGATAGAGCATAGCCATGCCAGTCGCGGTAAAGCGAGTTTACGAATCAGTATCGCGCTCCGACGGAGCGCGTGTCCTGGTAGATCGGTTGTGGCCGCGCGGTCTGCGCAAATCTGAAATCGCTCTGGATGAGTGGCTCCGGAATGTTGCTCCCTCCGATGAGCTGCGCCAATGGTTTCACGCGCAGCCGGAACTGTGGCAGCTTTTTCGCAAGCGCTACCTGAGAGAATTGGCCCGTCCAGAAGCCGAAAAAGATTTGCAGACGCTTTACCGCCTGGCCCACCAGAGAAAGCGTCTCACTCTATTGTTTGCCTCGAAGAACGAGCAGCACAACAACGCAGTCGTGCTCAAAGATTTGCTTAACGGAATGCGAAAACCACCCACTGGCACCGGGCCCGCCGCCCTCCGAGCTACCCGCATCCGCGACGCGGCGGTGCGGCGCCGCTAGCCGAGGCCACTGCCGATGCGGAATCTTCCTTTAGAATCGCCCGCATGAGGACAGTCTTTCAATGGAGCCTGGGCACGCGCACCCTGGAACTGGGCAAGCGCACGCTGATTATGGCCATCGTCAACGTGACCCCCGACTCTTTTTCTGACGGTGGCCAGCACCTGGAGCCTGGAAAAGCCGCAGCTCGCGCGCTACAGTTACTCGAGGAAGGCGCCGACATCATTGACATTGGCGGAGAATCCACCCGTCCCGGAGCCAGCGTCTCCGTCGCGTCTCCACCGCAGGAAATTCGAAATCAGGAAGCAAAACCAAAGCAGGAGACTCGAACTCCAAAAGTTGCCCTGAGCGAGGAAGAGGAATCGCGCCGCGTGTTGCCGGTGATTACCGAGCTCAAGAAACTGCGCCCCGATGCGGTGATTTCCATTGACACTTACAAAGCCAGCGTCGCCCGCGCCGCAGCGGCCGCCGGAGCCCAGATCGTCAACGATGTGAGCGGGCTGCGCTGGGATCCGCAGATGCCCAAAACCATCGCCGAATTAAAGTGCGGCGTGATTGTGATGCACATGCGTGGCCGTCCCGAAGAGTGGCGCACCTTGCCGCCGCCCGGCGATATTGTCCTTCAGGTCAAACGCGAACTGCGAGAATGGGCGGAATCGGCTGTGCTGGCGGGCGTGCGGCGGGAAAGGATCGTCCTCGATCCCGGCTTCGGCTTCGGAAAAAACTTCGAGCAGAACTACCCCCTCGTGGCGCGCTTTCAGGAATTGCAATCGCTGGGATTCCCGCTGTTGGCAGGCACGTCAAGAAAATCATTTATCGGCCGTATGTTGGCAAAAGATGGGAACGACGCAGCCGCTTCTGATCGCCTCTACGGAAATCTCGCCGCTCACACTGTTTTGATCCTCAAGGGCGCGCACATCCTGCGGACCCACGACGTAAAGGCAGCGGTCGAGGCCGCGCGGGTCACCGACGCAATCCTCGCCTCTCACTAACTTTAATCATTCGCTAAGAGCCCGCTCGTTTCCGCTGGAACAAAGATTCCACCACGATTCTGCGTATGATGAAAAAGCAAATGCCTACGTGTCGTTTGATTTCTGGCACACGCAGGGCCTAAACTTTGCTCTGTTGGACATTGTGCGCTGCCCCTCTGCCCTTCGAGCGGAGGATTCCAGACTGAGGTGAGTCAGCATGGATCGGCTCTTTCGGTTGCTTCTAGTCCTGCTTCTGCCTCTTTCTGCCGCCTCGGGACAGAACACTCCCCCGCAAAGCACTCCTCAGCCCCAGCTTCAACCTCGCACTGCCGAGCCCAAAGTCCCGCCACCAACCAGCCCAGACCGCGTAATCACAATCGACGTTCAAGTGACCGACAAATCTGGCGCACCTGTTCTCGGCCTGCAGCAGCAGGACTTCACCGTTCTCGACGATAAGCGGCCGCAGAATATCCTCTCCTTTCATGCCGTGGATAACGAAGCGGCTTCAACCACCGATCCGGTTGAAGTTGTGCTGGTGGTCGACGCCGTCAACACTTCCTTTGACGCGATCACTTACGCACGAAGTGAACTGAAGAAGTTTCTGCTCCAGAACGGCGGTAAGCTCGCGCAGCCTGTATCGCTTGTTGTCTTTACCGACACTGGAACCAAGATGCAGGGGGATCCTTCTCGCAATGGAACTGCCCTGGCCGCGCTATACGATCAATACGAGACCGGGCTGCGAGTTATCAATCGTTCGGCGGGCTTCTACGGTGCAACAGAGCGTTTTGACCTCTCGCTCAAGACCCTGACCCAACTCGTGGAATACGAGGGCAAGCAGCCTGGCAGAAAACTGATGGTCTGGTTCAGTCCCGGATGGCCATTGCTCTCAGGACCGAACGTTCAATTGACCTCTAAAGAGTCTGAGCACTTGTTCAACGGGATCGTGGCGCTCTCCACCGGCCTTAGGCAGTCCCGCGTCACTCTCTATGTCATTGATCCACTCGGCCTGGCGGATGCAGGTGGAATGCGGGTTAGCTACTATAAAGAATTTTTGAAAGGCGTAACCTCGCCCTCGCGACTGTACCCCGGCGACCTGGGCCTGCAGGTAATTGCAGTTCAAAGCGGCGGCCTCGTCCTCAATTCCAGCAATGACCTCACCACTGCAATCGCAAATTGCACCGCGGATGCCAACTCTTTTTATGTCCTCTCGTTCGCCGCTGCCCGCGCCGACCGGGTGAATGAGTACCATGCAGTCGGGATCACGGTCGACAAGCCGGGGGCTACGGCTCGGGCCCGCACCGGCTACTACGCCCAACCCTAAATCATTGCTTTTCTAACTTCTAGAGCGCCCAGTCGAGTCCAAGAGAGTCGTCACCGGCCCTCGTCCACCAGTGGAGTTCATCTTCGGCGGAAGGCTACCGCATCGGCCCGGCTGCCAGCACTGGAAGAAAGGTCGGCAGCAAGAAGTACATTCAGCAGAATCTGTCCTCGAGTTGTTCCACCGCAAGCTTTAGCTCCAGCAGTCGGGTTGCACGTGGAATCGCGACATTTCGATCACGGCGCAGCACGTAAATGAACGCCACAATCGCCTGGGCAACGACCGCCAGCACAGTCCGGGCTGTCACCATCACAATTGGCCCCGTACAGGATACTTGTCCCAGCGTTGCCCGCTTCTCGACCTCCGCCTGTGAGTTGGCATTGGCGTGCTCCTGGTTTTCTGGAGCATTCACGCCGGTGCTCGCCAAACACTCGACGTCTTTCTCGCTCATCGACTGCATCTCGGTGGGAGTGGATCGAATGCAAAGGAACTTCGATCCGATGCGAAAGCAGGTCGAGACCTGGTAGAGAAGCGAACTGACGGATGTCACCTCCAAGGTCGTCATCTACGAGGGATTCATAGAGAGGGCAAACTCGAAGCGCCCAAACATGTACTCATTGAGAGCAGTTGCTACATGGGCCGGAGCGAGCAATCACGCTTGAGCTGGCTTTGCTTCGAGGATCCCCACATCATTCCCGACCGGAAAAACTCCGGCCAGGCGAAAACCCGCTGCTTCGAGAAGTGTTCTCCATTCGTGCTCACTTCGCTCTCTGCCGCCGGTAACGGCCAGCATGTTGAGATCACTCATCAGGTGGCGTTCTAGGTGCGGGTCCGCCTGAGAGATCAGCTGAGGCAGGATGAACTCGATGACCAGCAGAGTGCCGTTCTCCGGAATCACGGCGCGGCAGTTCTTGAGAATTGTGATCGCCTCCGCGTCCCGGCGCCCGTGCAGAACGTGTTTGAGCATGTACACATCGGCGCCGGCTGGAACAGACTGGGTCAGATCTGCCGCCAGCAGCTTGCACCGGGAGGAGACCTTTTCGTCCGCGAAGCGCGCCTTCGCTGCCTCCACGCTGGCCTCGAGGTCGACGAGCATACCTCGAAGATGGGGATGGAGTTCCAGTACTGCAAGAATCAGTGCGCCCCCGCCCCCGCCAAGATCGGCGACCACCTTCGCGCGCGAAAAATCCCACGCCCTCGCGATGGGAGCGTAATCTTCTGCGGGAGCCGTGCCCATGACGGCACGAAAGATCGAGTCAGCTTCAGGATCCTGTGACCAGCGAGAAGGTACATTCGGATCACGCACCTGTGAGGCAGGCTTGCCCGTTCGGATGCAATCGGTAAGCAGGGACCAGTTGTCGGCGAGCAGATCCGCCCAGAAGATGACGGCTGGCCATGCCGACTGGGCCACGTCCCTCCGTAGCGGTCTTCCGAACGGGGTCAGCCGAAAATGTTTCGGCGTCGTTTCCTCTGTTGTAATGCCTATGCTGGCCAGAGCACGCAGCAGGCGATAGAGAGCATCCACATTCGCCTGACAAGTCTCGGCCAGGTGATCGACGCTGCGCACCTCATCTCCGAGCGCATCGGCAATCCCAAGGCGCGCAGCCGCGCAGAGCGTACAGCTGCGCGAATAGGACATTGCCATTTGCACGAGCTCCGCATTCGGTGTCACATTGCCAATGCCGCTATCAGATTGAGCCATGAAATACCTCAATATTCTGGAAACATATCAGAGAAGCCACTACTGACACGGGAGATGAATCTCGTCGTTTAGCGATGACAGGCCAATGTACTCTCCACAGGACGCGGCAGTAGCTGGCTCGATTGTTGATACTCGGCGATGAAACTTCAGCTCGGTGCGGAGTAAACCTTGTTGAGGTCCTTGTTCCGGCGCGGTGGCAGCAGCGCACCCACGAGCACCGCCGGAATAATCGTCAGGAGAAATGTCAGGTGATACCACACCGGAAATTTGCTCCAAAGGGCGATGTGCGCAGGCACGAACATTGCAAGCACCACGCTGCCGACGATCAACGGCGCCCAGCGGCTCGATGGGGATATCCAACGTGTTACGGCACCAGCCACCAGCGATGTCACGATAGCCATCAAAAGGCGTGCCCACTTCATGCCCAGCGTGAACTGGAGCGTGTGCTCGGCAGCGGTGTAGTTCGGCAGGCTCAGGCGAAGCACGCGGTTGATCACCGTGACGACGACAGCCCACGTGAGGAGTCCTGCGAGGCCGGCGAGAACGGAACGCTTCATCCCACATCCCCCTTTAATGCAATTATAATAGTATAATTAGACCAATGAAGGCCGAACTATATATTTTGGGCGTTCTGCACCGCGGCGACTTTCACCCCTACGAGATCAAGCGACGTCTGACCCAGGCCATGATCGAGTGTTTTACCGATGTAGATGTCGGCACGCTCTACTACGCCGTGCGCCAGCTTGCCGAATGTGGCCTGTTAACCGCGGTCGCGCACCAGCGCGTGGCTCGGGGCGGCATGCGTACGGTCTACCGCATCACTCCGCACGGACGCGACCGCTTTCGTGAACTACTGCACGCGCAATTTGCCGCCGAAGGCGACCTTCGGGAGACTCTTTACGGCCCCATGCTCTTCTTGCATCTCGCCGACCTCAACCTGGTCGCCGAGGCTCTGCGCACCCAAATCGATAGGCAGAATGCGCGGCTGGCGGAGATCCGGAAATTGCGTCGGCAATGGGTAGCGATGCTGCCCACCGGTAGCCGCCATCTGATGCAGCACATGGCGGAGCAGTGCCGCCTCGACCTACGCTGGCTCCGCGCGGTACTTGCCGATGTGGAGGCGGGACGCATTCGCGATACCCCTGACCCAGTTCGCCTCCTAGCCAAGACCTAATTGTGTTACGACACAGCCAGTTCTTGGGTCGTCGGCAATCCGGAAAGTGACCCCGTGCCCTCTCACCGCGAGCAATGCGAAGTGAGTTTTCGCAATATCGAACATCATGGGACCCAGAATTCGGAAACATTGTTTCAGGCGTGTTCACACCCTTGATAGCCATCATTCTGGCACCAACTATACGCGCCATTGGAGGCCCCGTGATCCGTGCGTCGAACCCCTTGGTGGCGTAATCAAGGCGATCACACCAACTACCCCAAAAGGTCCCTCATGCGCCAGACCGCTTCAGAACGCCTTGCCCGAATCCAACAGAATCGTCACTGGCCCCTCGTTCACCAGTTCCACCTTCATCATTTCCTGAAAGCGCCCAGTCTCACAGCGCAATCCGGCGGCGCGAACCTGCTCCACGAAGAATTCATAGAGCTGCCGCGCTTTTTCCGGCGGCGCAGCCGCGTCGAACGAAGGCCGCTTGCCGCGCCTCACATCCCCATACAGCGTGAACTGCGAAACCGCCAGCACGCTTCCTCCAACTTCCTGCACGCTTTCGTTCATCTTTCCCTGATCGTCTTCAAACACACGCAGGCCAACAATTTTCTCCGCTAGGTAGCTGGCATCGGCTTTGGCATCGTCCCGCCCCACGCCCAGCAAAACTAGCAGCCCCAGGCCAATTTCGCCTGTGATCTCTCCGTTCACCGTAACTTGGGCGCGGCTTACCCGCTGCACGACAGCACGCATGTGGTTTGACCGTTACAAGTGGCCACGTTTAGGATGCAGAAGGTATATCACAGCTCCGGACTCATAAAGTCCGGCGCTTCCTTTACAGCCATTTACCCGGACGTTACACTACACGTTCGCCTTTTTCCGTTGCAGTGGCATCAGAATCATGAACTGCAGAGCCCGACCGCGCGCCGGGCAGATGACGCGAAGGCGGCGATCTTGAGTCCCAGACATCGAATTTCAAATCAAATTCAGGTTAAGCGAGGAGAAACATGGCAGCCGTTGACGAGAAAGTAAAGCAGATTATCGTAGAGCAGTTGGGTGTGGATGAGGGCGAGGTCACCTCCAGCGCCTCGTTCGTGGACGACTTGGGCGCGGATTCACTGGACACCGTCGAACTAGTAATGGCTTTCGAAGAAGGCTTCGACATCGAAATTCCTGACGAGGACGCGGAAAAGATCCGCACCGTGCAGGACGCCATCGATTACATCTCCAAGCATTCGAAAGGCGGCAAGTAGTTTGGGACGCAGGGTCGTAGTCACCGGCATCGGCCTGATCTGCGGCGTGGGAAATACCACTGGAGAGGTGTGGCAGGCCGTGCTCGCCGGCAAGAGCGGCGTGGCCCGCATCACCCAGTTCGACTCCAGCAACTTCGCCTGCCAGATCGCCGCCGAGGTCAAGAACTTCGATCCACTGAACTTCATCGAAAAAAAAGAAGTCAAGAAGATGGGACGCTTCATCCACCTGGCCCTCGCCGCCGCGGATGAAGCGTTCAAGATGTCCGCCCTGAAGATCACACCGGAAAACGCCGAGCGCGTCGGAGTTCACATCGGCTCCGGCATCGGTGGATTCGACATCATCGAGCGTGAACACGCCGCGCTCATCGAAGGCGGTCCCCGCAAGATTTCTCCTTTTTTTATTCCCGCGGCCATCGTCAACCTTGCCGCCGGACACGTTTCCATGCGCTTCGGAGCCAAGGGCCCGAATGAAGCCACTGCTACTGCATGCACCACCAGTGCTCACTCCATCGGAGATTCCTTCCGCATCATCCAGCACAATGACGCCGACGTGATGATCGCGGGTGGCTCCGAGGCCGCTATTACTCAGATGGGCGTCGGCGGATTCGCCGCCATGCGCGCGCTTTCCACCCGAAATGACGATCCCGAAAAAGCCAGCCGTCCCTGGGACCGTGATCGTGACGGTTTTGTCATGGGCGAGGGCGCTGGCATTCTGATGCTCGAAGAACTGGAATATGCGAAAAATCGTGGCGCCACGATCCTCGCTGAAGTCGCGGGCTACGGCATGTCCGGCGACGCCTACCACATGACTCAACCCGCTCCCGAGCACGAAGGCGGATTCCGCGTCATGCGCAACGCCGTCCGCGATGCCGGCGTCAGCCCCGACAAGGTCGACTACGTCAACGCTCACGGCACTTCGACTCCGATCGGCGACACGCTCGAAGCACACGCCATCCGCAACTTCTTTGGCGAGCGCAAGATCCCCGTCAGCTCCACCAAATCAATGACCGGCCATCTGCTCGGCGGCGCCGGAGGCCTCGAAGCCGGCATCACCGTCCTCGCGCTGTGCGATCAAATCCTGCCGCCCACCATCAACCTGGAGAATCAGGATCCCGAAACCCACAACATGGATTTCGTCCCCAACCACGCCCGCAAGGCCAAGCTCGAATACGCCATGTCGAATTCCTTCGGCTTCGGCGGCACCAACGGCGCGCTGCTGTTCCGCCGCTGGTCAGAATAAAAGTCACCCACGGGTAGTGACCCAGTTTGCGGAGATGCTCATGTGGGGACAGCCGCCCTCGGCTGTCCGGTCGAGCGAAGCTCGACGGCCTCTCCGCGACTTTCATTGACTTGCCGGTTTCCCCCACGTAAGATTCGCCACTAAATGATTGGCCAGCCTTTGGCACATTCCCGGGCCGTCGAGAAGCTTGGCGGGCGACAAGAGCACGGTCTGCCATTTCGTCGGAGCCGTATCTGGCCACGATTTCAACAAGAGGAGGCGTGATGCAACTGCGCCTGGAAAGCCGCCCGGTCGGCGATGTCTTGATCGTTCAGTGTCACGGACGGATCGTGTCGGGTAATGAAGTCTATACCTTGCACTCTCACGTTGGAGACTCCATCGACAAGTACGGCGACGTCGTGTTGCAACTCGACCAGGTGGAGTTCGTCGATAGCAGCGGCTTGGGCGCGCTGGTCCGCCTGATGCGTGCCGCACGATCGAAAGGCGGCGACCTCAAACTCAGCGGAGTGCCGCCGAGGATCCGCAAAATGCTGGAGCTGACCAGCCTCATCTCGCAATTTGAAACCTACGATTCGCTCGAAGAGGCGATCACAGCCGCCTACTTAGGTTCCAAATATTCACGGCCAAAGGCCGGCGACACACGGCCACGCATGCTTTGCGTTTACGAGTCGACCGATGTGTGCACCTTCCTGCGCGAGGTGCTGTGCAATGCCGGATACAACGCCTTGACCACTCTGAGTATCGACGACGCCCGCATCCTGCTCAAGGCAACCAAGGCAAAACTGGTGGTGGTTTCTGCCCGCCTCCAATCCGTGCATGGCAAACCGATACGCAGGGCCTTGGATGAAATTGATCCCGCCGTCTCTCTCCTCATTTTGGACGAGAACTTTGCCACCCAGGATCCCGGAGAGGCGGCAGAGAAACTCCTGACCAGCGTTGGCAGCCGATTGGCAGCTTCGGGTTAATGACCCCGATTCCAGGCCTTTCCTCACTTCCCACCCCACCAGTCCAACCCAGGTAATGACACTTTTGTACCCCTCGTCTTGCCCCTTAGGGTTCTTTGCATCTCTTCCACGGCAGGCCACAATAAACTTTCGTACCGGAAATCGGCCCCGATCCCATGCAAAACGCCTCTAGTAATGCCCTCGCACCCACTCCCGCTAAGAAAGGGACCGCCCGCGTCGCCCTCGTCGACCTCAAAGAGTCATCCCGATATCTGCTCACCGAATGCTTCCGCCAATTTGGCATTGAGACCGTGCTGGTCTCCACGAGCGCGGCCGAGCGCCTGCGCCAGGAGAAATTCGAAGCCTGCGTTCTTAATCTCGTTCCCGGTGCCGAGGCGATCATGGAGGCCGCTCGCACCTCTGCCTCCAACAGCCGCCTCGTCCTGTATGGCCTCGGCGGCAGCGCGCACGAAGCCATGCGCTATTCCAAATACGGCATCAACGCCATGTTCCAGGAGCCACTGGAGCGCCCCGCCGCGCTCAAACTGGTCCGCGCCACGCACATGCTCGTGCTCCACGAATTCCGCCGTTACGCGCGCATCCCCATCATGACCGAGGTCACGGTCGTCAGCAACGACGGTCGCCGCATCAGCGCCTCCAGCCTCGACGTCAGCTCCGGCGGCATGTCGTTAAAGAGCGCCGAGGATATGTCCGCGGGAACCAACGTGGAAATATCTTTTTCTCTCCTCACCCTGCCTCGCGTCTGTGTCCGCGGAGTTGTGACTTGGCGCAAGACCAGATCCTTCGGACTCCACTTCGACCCCGCCGACACCCGCCGCCAAAAAGTAAAAGAGTGGATCGACGCCTACCTGGAAAGCTAGGGCGAAAGAAATCCAACCTTCACCTCCGACCGCGTCCCCTCGCCTCGCCTGAACGCTGAACTGCTCCTCATGTTCACGCTCAACTGCGACCGCGCCCACCTCTACGCTCATCCCGAGCGCGAACTAACAAAAGAAGAGCAATCTCGGTACGACGAAGCGCTGACCCAGCGCACCAAAGGCGTCCCCGCGCAATACATCACCGGCCACCAGGAATTCTGGGGGCTCGATCTGATCGTGTCCCCCGCCGTGCTGATTCCGCGCCCAGAGACCGAACATCTGATCGAAACCGTCCTGCCGCTCGCCAGAGCGTTGAAAAACCCAAAGATCGCCGATGTCGGCACCGGCTCCGGCGCCATCGCACTGGCGCTTGCCAAAGAGCTGCCCAACGCCGAAATTCACGCCACCGACATCTCTCCATGCGCGCTCGAAATCGCCGAAGCCAACGCCGCCCGCCTCCAACTCGAATTCCGCACGTCGAGCCACCACCAACTCGAACGCAGTTTCTTCTTCCACGACACCGACCTGCTGAACGGCCTGGAAGCTGCAGCCTTCGACTTCGTCGTCTCGAATCCTCCCTACGTCGGCGAAGCCGAGGAAGACCAGGTGCAGCTCGAAGTCGGCAAAGAACCTTATCCCCGCAGCCCACACCGCACTCCGGCCCGGCGGCTACCTTATTATGGAAATCAGCGGCACGATCGCGGACCGCGTGCGCGCACTCCTGCATGGTTGGGAAGACATAACACTGACAAACGACCTGCAGGGAATTCCGCGCGTCGCCTCAGCCCGCAAGCCGCATTCCTAGGCTAGAATCGAGCCACACGCGGATCTGGCGGGTCTTCACCTGCGCATCGATCTGCCCTGAGGTGATCTCATGCGCTTGAAGCCCTTTCTGCTCGACGCCTGGCTCGACACCTACGAACACGGCATCGAATTCAATCTTGCCGCTAGCACCGGCCCCACCTGGACTGCCAACGAACTCCTCGACCTGGGCGGCGAAGAGTCTCGCCAGCGTTACCTGAATCACAAAGTGGTGTACGGCCGTCCCGCGGGCGCCGACAGTTTGCGCGAAGCGATCGCCGAGATGCAGGGCGTCAGTGTCGACCACGTGCAGGTGGTCACGGGCGCGCCTCGGAAGCCCTGGTCGTGCTTATGTGGCTTGCCGCCGAGCCCGGAGCCAACGTCATCCTGCCGCAGCCGGGCTTTGCGACGTTCTCGGCGCTTCCCGAGTCGCTCGGCCTCGAGCTGCGTTACTACCGTACTACCGCGTGCGTCGGGAAAACAGCTTCCGCATCGATGTGGACGAGATCAAACGTCTCGCCGATTCGACGACGAAGCTGATCCTGGTAAACAGCCCGCATCACCCGACCGGCGCCACCATCAGCGACTCCGAGATGGAGGCTCTGCACGAGTTCACGTCCCAGCATGGCATCCAACTGATTAGCGACGAGGTCATGCACCCGATCTATCACGGACGCGAATCGAAGTCCGCCGCGCGCCTCCCGCATGCCACCGTGATCAACGATCTATCAAAGGCTTTCCCGCTCGCAGGAACGCGCGTTGGATGGATGATCGAACGCGACGCCAAGCGACGCGAGCAATACTGGACCGCCCGCTCCTATTTCTCGGTCTGCAACAGCACTCCGGGAGAAATCCTCGCCGAGATCGCGGTCCGCAACCACTCCACCGTTCTCGGGAAGACGCAGGAAACTGCCAGCCAGAATCTGCAGCAACTGGATCGCTTTATGGCTTCGCATCGCGACGTTCTCGGCTGGATCCGCCCGCAAGGCGGAGTGACGGCCTTCCCGTGGCTTCTAACCGGCGAGGACGCACGCCCCTTCTGCCAGGCCGCAACCGAGCGCGGAATTCTGTTGGCGCCGGGAGATTGTTTCGACGCGCCCTCGCATTTCCGCCTGGGCTTTGCCGCGTCAGCTGACAACTTTCCCCGAGCACTCGGCCGCATGGAAGAGTTCGTGAAGAGTTGGTCTGCGAAGAGGGTTACCGCGTAGCGAATCTGCCAGGAATTCCACGTAGAGACGCGGCTTGCCGTGTCTCGCAGATCGGAAGGAAATGCAGACGGGGTAAGCCCCGTATCTACCAGGGTACCATCGGTTGTCATCCTGAGAGTTTGTGACTTTCTTGAATTTATGACCAGTTTGTCGTCGTATCTATGTTTGTTTGCAACATCGATTCTTGACGACATCAAAAAGTCACACACTCTGAGCGAAGCCGAATGGGCCGCGTAAATCGCACGAGAGGAACCGGGCTTCAGCCCTCGTAGTGGACCAAACCCTAGCTAGCCGTGCGGCCACGCGAATCAAGTTAGTCACTACCTACAAGTCGTTCCCACTCGGTCCGCCGTTTCAGGCCTGATCCCTGCACTTCCCTCACGCTAGCGTGATTGAAACAGCCCGCGCTTACCACTCTTACCACTTTGATTCCCTTTCCCGCCCGTACCACACAGCTAGGCTGCCCCATCCTTGCGCGCTGTTTATGAAAGGGCGGGTTCCACGGCTCCATCCCTCTGAGCCTCGCCTCAAGCTGAACTGGGACTGAAGCACTAGGGCGCACTGCTTCGCCGCCTGACTCGGTACCAGGTACTCGCGATTCGCTACTTCTACTTCCCCTTCAACATCTCCACCACCCGCTCATAATCATCCACCGTCGCATACTCAATCACAATCTTCCCTTTTCCGTTCCGATCCTTAATCCTCACCCGCATGCCCAAGATACGTTCCATGGCCAGTTGCGCCGATCGCACATTCGGATCCATCCACCGCGCCGCTCTACTTTTTTTCAGTGGCAGCTCGCCCGGCACCGTCTGCCCCGGCAACGTCGGCAAAAAACCGTTCAGCCGCGCTACGCGGTCCTCAATCTCGTCCCACTTCAAATGCTTCGTCACCACTTCTTTCGCTACCTCGACGATGTGTTCTTCTTTCTCCAATGCCAAAATCTCCCGGCAATCGCTGAAAGTCAGCCGCCCTGATAGCAGATATCCCATCACTTCCTTCGGAAGCCGCAGCAATCGCATGTAATTCGCCACCGTCTCGCGCGACACTCCAACCCGCTCCGCAATCTGCGCCTGCGTCAGCTGAAATTCTTTGCTAAGCACGCGAAACGCCTCCGCCTGCTCCAGCGGATTCAAGTCCTCCCGCTGCACGTTCTCGAGCACGGTCATCTCCGCCGCCTGCTGCGGCGAGAGCCTCCGCACCAGCGCCGGAATCGTCCGCTGCCCCGCCATCTTCGACGCCCGCAGCCGCCGCTCGCCCAGCACCAGGATGTAGCGCCCTTCTTCCTCCGCCGGACGCACCACCACCGGCTGCACTACCCCGTTCTCTTTGATCGAATCCGCTAGCTCCGCCAACGTCTCTTGGTCAAACACGTACCGCGTCTGGTACGGATTCTTCTCAATCAACTCCACCGCCAGCTGCGCCACCATATGGTGTTGCTGGATCGCCTGCGCCTGAATCGAAATCACCTCGCTCGGCTCGTGTGAAAGTTGCTCGTGTGGCGCGGACACTCCTGTCCGCGTTGCCTCCATCTCCGCAGAAGCTGGCAGCTCTATGCTCTTGTCATCCCGAGCGAAGCGAGGGACCTGGGTTTCGCTCGCATCCCCGGTTCCGTGTATGGGAGCGCCCGCGCCGCCACTCGGTACTCGCGACTCGGTACTCGCGCCCACCACTCTCGGCCCCGGCAACAACGACGCCAACCCGCGCCCCAAAGCCTTCCGCTTCTCTACCTTCTCGTCCTTCTTCTCCGCCACCGGACGCCCCGCCAAATTCTCCGCCGCCGCCGTCGTAGTCATTCAGTTTTCCCTCTGTGAACCCCTGTGTCCTCTGTGGTTAAAGCTCTTGCCGGTTCTGCCACTATCTATATATAGATATTAATAAATCTATACATCGATAACTGTCTATATATATTAGGCGCTCTTAGCCGCCGCCGGGTCCCCCACCGCCACCAGATGCCGCCCAAGCAGCTCCTTCGCCAGCCGAATATAACTCTCCGCCCCCTTCGATCGCGGGTCGTACACCAGCGCCGGCTTCCCATGGCTCGGCGCCTCCGCCAGCCGTATGTTCCGCGGCACCGTCGCCGCGCACAACTTCTCCCCAAAGAAATTTTTCAGTTCCGCAATCACTTGTTGGGCGAGATTGGTGCGCTCATCCAGCATGGTCAGCACCACGCCTTCGATTTCAAGTTCCGGATTCAACTCCACGCGAATTCGTTCCAGTGTATCGAGCAGCTCGCTGATGCCTTCGAGCGCAAAATATTCCGCCTGCATTGGAATCAGGACTGAATCGGCCGCTACCAACGCATTTAGTGTCAGCAAGTCGAGCGCCGGCGGACAGTCCAAGACAACGTACTGGAACCTGTCGCGCAGGGGCGCGATCGCATCCTTCAGGCGATACTCGCGCCTCTCCGCCTCTACGAGTTCAATGTTTGCGCCGATAAGATTCTTGTGCGAAGGAATGATCCAGAGTTGCTCGAGCTCTGTTGTAGTCAGCGCTTCCTCGCCGGAGGCTGCGCCCATCAGCAGGTGGTAAGTGGAGATACGTTCCGGATCCTTCACCAGGCCAAGGCCGCTCGAGGCATTCGATTGCGGATCGCAATCGATGAGCAAAGTGTTCACTTCAGCCGCCGCGAAGGACGCGGCTAGGTTGATGGCAGTCGTAGTCTTCCCCACGCCGCCCTTCTGATTGGCAACAGCGATGACACGTCCCATAAGTTGTAGAGGAGCCAGAGTCACTGGCAGCATAATGCGATTCGCATTTCGAATGCAAGGTCAGATGTTGTGCGTTATGAGGAATGCTTGTGCAAAACCAGTCCTAATGTTCCGATAGGAACATTAGCTGTCCCGGACGTAGATGGCACGGGCAGGGTTGTGGGCGGAACATTGAGAGACGATTTGGCTTTTGGGAGACTGATTGTTCCTGAAACGAACTCAGTGTTCCTATCGGAACATTGGAGCGGAATGTGTCTATCGTTCCAACCGGAACAATATTTCCTAGCGTTCCGTTTGGAACATTGATGGCCATTATCAACCGGATCCAAGTTGGTAAATAGTCTCACTTTGATACTATCCCACTTTACACAATTTAGTGCCATCTGTGGCGTAAATGCTTGGGTAAAAATTCCAGTTGCCTCCCACTTGTTTACTCTTGTTGTTCCAGCCTGCCTACCAGCAGCAGGCGGGACTGGGATTGGGGAACATGGATGGGCTGCTGCCAGGTGAGCCGAGGAAGGGCAGAACGGGCGGTATCGAGCTGGGGATGGGCGATCAGGAGGGCTACGCGGGCGGCGGGGGCTAGGAGGCGGGCGGCGATGGGAAGGGCGGCGGCGAAGTGCTCGACGGCGCGGAGGGTAACTACGTCAAAGGTTTGGGGGACCTCGTCGGCGCGAGTGTTTTGTATATTGATGTCGGTCAATGTAAGAGCGCGGCCGACCTCGCGGAGGAAGGCGGCTTTCTTGTGGTTCGATTCGATGAGGGTGAGAGCGATGTTGGGGGCCCAGAGTTTTATCGGAATTCCGGGGAAGCCAGCGCCGGAACCGAGGTCGGCTACGCGAGTCAAACCCTTTACCACAGAGGGCACAGGGGACACAGAGGGAGAGTTCGGGAAGAGGTGACGTGCCGCGAAGAGGGATTCGCCGAAGTGGCGGGTGACTATTTCTCCTGGATCGCGGATGGCGGTCAGGTTGATGCGGGCGTTCCAGCGGAGCAGTATATCGATGTACGTCGATATATATTCGAGTTGGGCGGAGGAGAGGACAGCAGATTCCTCACCATGCCTTCGGCCCGTTTCAGAATGACAATGATTTGAAGCGGGGGCCAGGAAGGGCTGGAGCAGTTCGGCGATGCGGGCGGAGTTCATGTGGATCCGATTGTAGATTGCGGGGAGAAAATCTTGCATCGCCGAATACGCTTATCGGCGGAAGTGGTTGATTAGGTAGAGAACCAGGGAAAGCACGATGCTCAGCAATAGTGACGTGACCAGCGGAAAGTATACCGTGGTGTTCTTGCCGCGATAGAGGAGGTCGCCGGGGAGGCGGCCGAGGGGAAGGGTGGTCCGGCCGAGCAGGATCAGCACGAGGCCGGCTGCGACGAGGATCACTCCAAAGAGGACGAGCAATTTGCCAAGATCAGCCATGGGTACGGGTTATGCCTGCAAAATTCTGTGTACTCAGGAGCGGCCCCCGCGCGAGAACTTTGCAATCATCGCACAGTACCGAGTTCAGCCGGAACACTTACCGCAAAATATTACATCTGCTTGCTATGTCTTTCAAAGCCGACGCGCTACGCTGGAACGGACAGCCGAGGGCGGCTGTCCCCACGTAGGCATAAGAGCTTTCGTTTCCACATAAGCGCTCATCGGCACTGAATCTGTTCTAGACTCCTTGTATTCCGATGGTGATAAGGGATCAGCTTGGGTTGAAGTTTCAGCCGCCGGAGCGGCGGGTGTGGACGGTGCGCGGCCTGGTGGCAGCGGTGCGGGCGCACGTGGAGCGGGAGTATGCCGACGCATGGGTCGAGGGTGAGATTTCGAATTTTCGCGCGCCGGATTCGGGGCATCTTTATTTCACGCTGAAGGACGCGAACGCGCAGATACGGGTGGTGATGTTCAGGTCGGCGGCGCGGTTGCTGCGGTTTCGTCCGGCGGACGGGATGCAGGCAGTGGTGCGGGGACGCGTCACCATTTATGAAGATCGCGGGGAGTTGCAGATTGCGGCGGAGTATCTGGAACCGAAGGGCGCCGGAGGATTGCAGGTCGCGTTCGAGCAACTGAAGGCGAAGCTGGAAGCGGAAGGATTGTTTGCGGCGGAGCGGAAAAAAGCGATTCCGACGTTGCCGGCGCGAATTGGAATTGTGACGTCGCCACAGGCGGCGGCTCTGCGCGATATTCTGAACATTCTGCAGCGACGCCATCACACGGCGAACGCGGTGATTTATCCGGCGCAAGTGCAGGGTGACTCGGCGGCTGCTGAAGTGGCGGCCGGCGTGCGGTATTTCAACGAGAGCCGGGATGTGGAAGTGATTATTGTGGGGCGCGGCGGAGGGTCGGCGGAGGATCTGGCGGCTTTCAATGATGAAGAGCTGGCGCGGGTGGTGGCGGCGTCGGAGATTCCGGTGATCTCGGCGGTGGGGCACGAGACGGACTTCACGATCGTGGATTTTGTGGCGGACCTGCGGGCGCCAACGCCTTCGGCGGCGGCGGAGTTGGTGATCCGCTCGCTGGTGGAAGTGGAGAATCAGGCAGAGGCGGTGCGGGAGCGGCTGGAGCGGGCGATGGAACGGCGGTTGCTGGAGGCGCGGCATGCGCTGACAGAACGTGCGCAGCATGGAGCGTTTGCGCGGATGATGGATTTGATCCGGCAGAGACAGCAGAAGCTGGACGATCTGACTTACCGGCTGGAGCGGGCTGAGCGTCAGACGCTGGAACAGATGCGGCGCAGGTGGGAGGCAGTTGCTGCGGCGGTGAGGCATTACGATGCCCGGCGAGTGCTGGCGGGGATGCGCGGGGAGTTGGAGGTATCGACTGCGGCGCTGGCGGCGGGGATGCGGAATCTACTGCTGCAGTATAGGGTACGCGCGGAACGCATGGGCAGGGCGTTCGAGATGCTTTCGCCGTTGGCGATTCTGGAGCGGGGATATGCCTTGGTGTTTGATAGCGCGGGACAATTGGTGAAGGATGCGGCCCAGGTGCACGCGGGGCAGGAGATTTCAGCGCGCGTGGCGCGAGGAGAGATTTGGGCTACAGTAAAGAAAGGGAGTGGAGACATTGGCAAGCGAGAAAAGCGGTAAATGAAGGGCGCGGACTGCAAATAAGGTGAGCGAGCCGGACGCGCGATTATTGCGTCGCACAAACCGCGACGCTTGCTCAGGATGACAGTTAACTACTCAGGCTACATTAGAATGTAGGTTAAGTTTCCGCGGATTAGGAGATGCAGTGACGCAACTGATGGCGCCGTGGTTGAGAGTGTCGTTTACGGTGCTCGACATTCTGCTGGTGGCGTTGATCATTTACGAAGTGCTGGTGATGATCCGGGGGACGCGCGCGGCGCCGATGCTGGCGGGATTGGGCGCGGTCGCGGTGGCGTTTTATTTGGCGCGGATCGGCGAGTTGGTCACGTTGAATTGGCTGGTGAGCCACTTGCTGCCTTATGTGGTGTTCGCGCTGATTGTGGTTTTTCAGTCGGAGATTCGGCACGTGCTGTCGGATGTGGGTCGGCGCGTTAGTTTTCTGCGCGGGTCGACGGTGGAGGGGGATTCGTACGACGACATCGTGCTGGCGGCGAATTTGTTTTCGCAGCATCAGACAGGCGCATTGATGGTGATTGAGCGCGAGATTGGATTGCGGACTTACATAGAAAGTGGAGTCGCCATGGATGCACGGCTGTCCTACGATTTGCTGGCCACGATCTTCCGGCCGAGCGCGCCGCTGCATGACGGAGCGGTGATCATCCAGAAAGACCGATTGGCTGCGGCGGCGTGTTTCTTGCCGTTGTCGATGAATCCTGTGCTGTCGACGCAGCTGGGAACGCGGCACCGAGCGGGAATTGGAATCACCGAGGAGACGGATGCGATCGCCGTGATTGTGTCGGAAGAGTCGGGCGCGATCAGCATGGCCGTTGGGGGAAAGATTGAACGGGATCTGACGGTGGAGCAATTGCGCGAGCACCTGAGCAGCGAATTGCGGCGCTACATGTCACCGGTGGCGCTGCCGACAGCGGTGGTGCAAAACGACGAATCGGATGCGGGGATGGAATCGCCGCTGCGGACGGGCGCGCAGATGGGCACTGACGGGGAATCTGATTCGGAATTGGAGCGGCCGCTATGATGGACTTTTTGCGCCGCTGGGTGCTGCACAATTTCTGGCTGAAGATTTTGTCGCTTCTGATCGCGACGGGGCTGTGGCTGGCGATTTCTCCGGATCAGGAGTCGGCGGAAGTGGCAGTGCGAGTGCCCATCGAGTTCGAGCACGTTCCGCAGCATCTGGAGATCAGCTCAGTCACCATACCGGAGGCACAGATCCGGGTGCGCGGGCCGGAGCGGGTCATCCGGCAACTGAGCGCGGCGGACATCCAGGCGGAACTTGAACTGGGAGACGCCAAGCCGGGCGAGCGCACGTTTGATTTGACGGCGCAGCAGATTCGGCATCAGCGGGAGTTGCATGTGGTGCAAGTGGTGCCGGGGCAGGTGCATCTCAGCTTTGATACCACGCTGACGCGCGAGGTAGAGATTCACCCGCGGGTGACGGGAAGCTTTCTGGCGGGGGAACAGATCGCAAAGGTGGTGGTAGATCCGGAGAAAATCCAAATCACGGGTCCGCAGCATCACGTAGAGATGATGGATGCGGCAACCACCGATCCTGTCGACGCCTCGGGAACCAGGACCCAGGCCACATTCGTGACGAACGTCTACGTTGCGGATCCGCTGGTGCAGGTGGTGCAGCCCACGCCGGTACACGTAACCGTGATTATGGAAAAGACTGCGCCTGCGGAGAATAGGCATTGATCTTGTAATTTCGCGATTGCCCTGTTCTCCCCCAATCATCCGCTGTTGGATCCGCGGTTGGACAATTGAGGTGCATTTCGGCGCTGTTTTAAGAACTCGCACAATTTATGAGCAATCAGAGCAGGCAGTTGTTTGGCACAGACGGGATACGAGGGGTGGCCGGGGAATTTCCATTGACTGCGGAAAGTACGTATTTGATTGGGCGCGCTCTGGGGCACGACCTGGTGCGCAACACGCGTTCGGCCCGCGCAGTGATGGGACAGGACGCGCGCGAATCGAGCGGGTGGATTGCGGACCGCGTGGCAGCGGGGATGGCGGCGGTGGGCGTAGACGTCCACAGCGCAGGAGTGATTACGACGCCTGGCGTGGCCTATCTGGCGCGGTCACGCGGGTTTGCGGCGGGAGTAGTGATCTCGGCTTCGCATAATCCGTGGACGGATAACGGGATCAAAGTTTTTTCCGGAGATGGATTCAAGTTGACGGATGAGCGCGAGCTGGCCATTGAAAAAGAAATCTTCGCGCTGCTGCAAAAGCCGGGGGCGGCGGACGATACGGCACTGAAGATTGCCCGGCCATCTCTGCCGGGTGAGACGGGGCTGCGCAAGGCGTACATCGAGTCGCTGGCGGGGAGCGTGGCGTCTGACCTGAGCGGGCTACGCGTGCTGGTGGATTGCGCGAATGGGGCGGCGACGGCAGAGGCGCCGGAATTGTTCGGCAGCCTGCGGGTGCAGGCGACGTTTATTCATGTGACGCCGGACGGAAAAAATATCAATGAAGGGTGCGGGGCGTTGCATCCGGAAACGTTGGGTCGGGCAGTGGCGGAGGCCGGAGGGAAGTTTGATCTCGGTGTCACGTTTGATGGCGACGCCGACCGCGCTCTGTTTTGTGATGGCGCAGGACGCGTGGTGAATGGGGATGGCGTGCTGCTGCTGACGGCGCGCGATCTGCAGGCGAGAGGGAAATTGTCCGGATCCACCGTGGTGGCGACGACGATGTCGAACATGGGAGTCGAGATCGCGCTGAAGAAGTCGGGCATCCGCATGGTGCGGGCGAATGTGGGTGACAAGTATGTTCTGGAAGAGATGCTGAAAACGGGCGCGACTCTGGGCGGGGAACAATCGGGGCACATTATTTTTCGAGATGGCGACGCGACGACAGGCGACGGCTTGCTGACCGCGCTGCGAGTGATGGATGTGATCGTGCGCAGCGGGCGGTCGCTGGCGGAGTTGGTGAGCGATCTGAAAGTGTTTCCGCAGAAGATTCAGAATGTGCGGGTGCGGGAGAAGATTCCGTTTGCGCACGTACCGGAGGTGCAGCGGGCCATTGAAGCCGCAGAGCGCGAGCTGGATGGAAACGGGCGCGTGGTGGTGCGTTATTCCGGGACGGAGGCGCTGGCGCGGGTGATGGTGGAGGCGGAGTCGGAAGAGAAGATGCAGGCGCTGACGGCGGAGATTGCGGAGGCGATTCGGAAGACGCTGGGGGCGTAGCGACTACCGAGCAACGGGGGCGAGCTTCGCACGAATGGACAGCCGAGGACGGCTGTCCCAACATGGGCAGGGATCGTGCCGGCGTTTGTCGGACAGGAGTGTCCGACCCACAGGGACCTTGCCACTTGAGTTAATCCAGATCTCTCCAGTTGGGGCCTACGCCCATTTCTACTAGCAGTGGGACGGCTAGCGCGTGGACTTTTTCCATTTGCTCGCGGACTAGGGACTGCAAGGTGTCTACTTCTCTCTCGGGGACCTCGAAAACCAGTTCGTCGTGGACTTGCAGAGTCATTCTTGATTTCAGATTGCGTTCCTGCAGAGCGGCGTCGATGCGGATCATGGCCACTTTGATCAGATCGGCGGCGGTGCCTTGCAGCGGAGTGTTGACGGCGGTGCGTTCGGCGAAGCCGCGCTGGTTGGCGTTTTTGCTGTTGATGTCGGGGATGGGGCGGACGCGTCCGAAGAGGGTTTTTACTTTCAGGTCGCGACGAGCTTCTTCGAGGGTTTTATCGATGAAGGCGCGGACGCCTTTGTATTTCTCGAAATAGTTTGCGATGAACTGCTTGGCTTCGGCGGGCTCGATGCCGAGATTTTGCGAGAGACCGAAGGGCGACAGGCCGTAGACGATTCCGAAGTTGACGACTTTGGCCGCGCGGCGGTGGTCGGGTGTGACCATGAGCGGCGGAACGCCGAAGACTTGCGAGGCGGTGAGGGTGTGGATGTCGTCGCCGCGACGGTAGGCCTCAACGAGGAGCGGATCGCGCGAGAAGTGGGCGAGCAGGCGGAGCTCGATCTGCGAGTAATCGGCCGTGAGCAGGACGTGGCCAGGCTCGGCGATGAAGGCGGCGCGGATGCCGCGTCCAAGTTCGGTGCGGATGGGAATATTTTGGAGATTCGGATTGGCGGAAGAAAGACGGCCGGTGGCGGTTCCAGTTTGGCCGAAGGTAGTGTGCAGGCGTCGGGTGGAGGGATTGATGAGCGCGGGCAGCGTGTCGACGTAGGTGGACTTCAGCTTGGTGAGCTGGCGGTAGTCGAGGACCATGCGGGCGATGGGATGCTCTTCGGCGAGATTTTCCAGCACGTCGACAGCAGTGGAAATTGCGCGTCCCTTCCCGTATTTGAAGGGTTTGGGGAGATTCAGCTTATTGAAGAGAACGTCGCCGAGCTGGCGCGGAGAGGCGATGTTGAATTCGGAGCCGGCGACTTCGTAAATATCTCGGGCCTTGGTTCTGATTTCGCGTTCGAGTTCGGTTGACATTTGCGCGAGCGCGGACGTGTCGATTTTTACTCCGGCTTGCTCCATGCGGGCGAGAACGGGGACGAGCGGCAGATCCATTTCTTCGTAGAGCTTCTTCAATCCTGCCTGTTTGACATCTTCGCGCAGAGCGGTCGTCAGCCTGCTGGTGACGTCGGCGGCTTCGGCGAGATCGCCGCTGAGCTTGAGATTGAAGCGGCGGAGAGCGACATCCGGCAGACGATGCGAGGAGTAGGTGGGATCAAGCAGGTAGGAGTAGAGCATGGGATCGTGCTGTACGCCTTGCAGATGGGTGCCGAGGGCGTCGAGCGCGTGAATCGCGGCTTTGTAGTCGTGAATTGACTTGGGCGTGTTTGTGCTGGTCAAGATGGAACGAAGTTTGGCCGCGGCGCTGGTTGAATCCAGTTTGACGACGGCGGCCGAACCTGCGGATCCGGAGATTGCGATGCGGCGTGGAGCGGGCTCGGGGGATGCTGCGGTGCTCGAGCCATCGGTCAGCGGAAGCATCGCTTCCTGTGGTTCATCTTCAACAACTTCTTCCTCGTCTGTTGAAGGCATCGTCTGATCCGATTCAATGGCGATGGCCAGTGCAGCTTCCGGCGCGAGAGAGCTGACAATCTTCTCCACATCGGCGGCGGACTGGGCGTCGGCGTAGTGAGTTTCGGTCACCTGAACCTGGGGCAATATTTCCTTCAACAGAGACGTGAATTCAAGCTCGATGAAGAGCTGACGGAGGAGGTCGAGATCGGGCTCGCCGGCGCGCATCGCTTTGACATTGAGGTCGACGGGGACATTCGTGTCGATGGTGGCCATGCTCTTGCTAAACAGAATGATGTCGCGATTGTTCAGAAGGGATTCGCGGTAGGTTTTCTTTTCTACCTCAGCCGCGCGGTCGAGCGCTTGCTCCACGCTGCCGAAATGTTTGATGATTTCGACCGACCCTTTGTCGCCGATGCCGGGGGCGCCGGGAATATTGTCGATAGCATCGCCGCGCAGAGCCATCACGTCGACCACGCGCTTGGGCGGAACGCCGAGAATTTCTTCGACCTTGGCGGCGTCGCAGATCAGATTGTCTTTCGGGGGATTCAGGATCTGAACCTCGTCGTTGACGAGCTGCATCATATCTTTGTCGCTGGAGACGACGTAGACGGGATGCGATGCGGCTGTGGCTTTGCGGGCGAGAGTGCCGATGACATCGTCGGCCTCGAAGCCGGCGAGTTCGAGGATGGGGATGCGATAGGCTTCGAGCGCGCGGCGGATGTAGGGAATCTGCTGCGCAAGATCCTCGGGCATGGCGGCGCGATTGGCTTTGTAGCCCTTGTATTCGATCTCGGTGAAGGTTTGGGTTTTTATGTCGAACTTGCGCACGGTGGTGATGGCTTCGGCCTGGGTATCGCGGAAGGTTTTGGCGGCGACGTCGAAGACGGCGGCGAGATAGGCGGGGGAGAAATCGTCACGCAGTTTGCGCAGCATGTTGACGAAGACAAAGATTGCGGCGGTGGGAAGTCCCGCCTTGGTGGACATGGATCGCTGCCGCGCCATGGCGTGATAGGCGCGGAAGATGAACGACATCGTGTCGATCAGGAAGATGCGGTCTTTAGCGGATGATGGCGCTGCGGTGGGCTTAGGTTCCGGAGATTTTGTTCGAAGGGGCAAGGCAGTAGTTTAGCAGCCGGTGGGAACAGCAGGGGTCCGGTGAAACTCCACTCAGGTACCTCAGAGGCTGAAGCCCAGATCTCAAGTGGTCATCAATCGCAGCGCTGGAAGCGCTGCGGCACCCAAAATCAGAGTTATCCAACAAGACCATTAGAAATCAAGTGTGAAGTCGGCTTGCACGAGCTTCTTCGCCGCGCCCCCGGTGCTGTTACGGAAAACCAGGTAGTACTTCTCGGGCTGATCCTGGGACGGGGGAAGGCTGACATTTACGTCCTGGTCATGCGACGCATCGGCGGAGAAGAGGGCTTCTCCGGCGTGGCCGTGGACAAAGTCAGCGTACTGATCTTCGTTCAAAAGGAGGAAGTCGACATTCGCACTATCGTCGCTAGCCTGGGCGCCGAGCTGGTTCACAAATGACTTGTAGTTGCCGCGCAGATGGGGCATGGCGGCGTGGGCGGGAATCTCGAACCGGAAGGTTGTCGAAGTGTTGACCGAAAAGGTCTTGTGCAGAACGGTTTGGGTGGACGCCGCTGGCGAAGGCGCGACGCGGTCCATGGGCAGAACTTCTTCTTCTTCGGTTGGCGGCTTCCTTTTCTGGCAGGCGCTGGTGAAAACGAAAAGCGCGGCAACCAGGAGCAGTGGCAGGAAACGGAAGCGCGTCTTTTGATTCATCCGTGAACGGGTTTTCCGTATTCGGTAGTGTAGTGCAACTGGATTTCGCCGCACGTGCCCTGCTCGGCGGAGTAGACGACGCAGGTGTCGAAGGGACGCGAATAGACATGCAGGCTGACGGCACGTTGATTGAATTCGCGGGGATTGAGGACCCGGTGGACGGGCTCTAACGGGTCGACGGCGCAGGGGTGCAAAGCATTCATCTCAACGACTTCTGTGGACTTGATTGTGCACTTGCCGTCGGCGATGTTCTGATCCACGACATGAAAATTCTCCACCAGCAAACGGCCGATGGGGACGGCCATCCAGCAATTCTGATCGCGATGATTGTGCACGGAACTGGCCTGGCCGACTTCCCAGCAGATCGCAATTAATTCGCAAAGAGCAGTTTTGTCGATCAGGTTGCGAGTGTAGTGTTGGCGGTCCCAGGTGAGATAGGGAGCGAGGGAATCGGGATCGACCGGAGCATCTTGCAGAAATTTTCGCAGTTGCTCGGTTTGCTCAAAGGCAGCCTCGGCGAACTTGCGGAGTTCGGCCACGAAGCTCTCAATTGGGACCTGCTTTACCGCGGTAGTCATGGGCTGCTCGGAGCAAGTATAACGCAAGGCTTGGAGCAGAGGATGGTAGGAAAAGCCTTTTAACCACAGGGGACGCAGAGGAACACAGGGTTCTTTGAGTAGCTCTCTTCCAAAGTGATCATTCACGAAGACTACTCGATGAACATGCAGTCTCCGTAGGAATAAAAACGATACTTCTCGGAGACGGCATGTTCGTACGCGCGCAAAATGTTTTCCTTACCGCCGAAGGCGCTGACCAGCATGAGCAGAGAGGATTGCGGGAGGTGGAAGTTGGTTAGCATCGCCTGGACCACTTTGAATTCGAAGCCTGGATAGATGAAGAGGTCTGCTGCGGCAGCGCCCGCGACGATGGTTCCCGCGCCGAGGCGAACCGCGTGTTCGAGCGTGCGAACAGTCGTAGTGCCGATGGCGACGATGCGACGCGCAGTACGGAGAGCTTGATTGATGGCGGAGGCTGCGCCCGGGGAAATGGAATACGACTCAGAGTGGAGTTTGTGATCTTCGACGCGCTCGACGCGGATAGGCTGAAAGGTTCCCAGGCCGACGTGCAGGGTAATATCGGCGGTTTCAGCCCCCCGCTGGCGGATGCGGTCTAGAATTTCCGGGGTGAAATGAAGTCCTGCGGTGGGAGCGGCGACGGAGCCGAGCTGCGCGGCATAGACGGTTTGATAGCGCTCGTGATCGCGGGGAGAGTCCGCGCGCGAAATGTAAGGCGGGAGCGGGACGTGTCCAATGCGATCGAGGGCGGCGAAGAAATCTGTGACCGGCTGGAAGCGGATGCGGCGCTCGCCAAATTCAGCGCGAGCCAGGACCTCGGCTTGTAGTTCGTCACGTTCGCCGAAGAACAGGCATTCGCCCAGGCCGATCTTGCGGCCGGGACGGACCAGGCATTCCCAATCGTTGGGGTCCGCAGAAATTTGTCGCGTCAGCAGCACTTCGATGCGGGCGTGAAGGAAATCGCGGGCTGCGGGATTATGAGGACTGACAGCCTGAGCGCGGGCGCCTCCGCGGCGGCCGTAGAGCCGGGCGGGAAAGACACGAGTGTTGTTGAAAACCACCAGGTCGCCCGGTCGCAATAAATCTGGAAATTCGCGAAACTCACGGTCGGACCACTGGCCGCTGGTGCGCTGGACGTGTAGCATGCGGGAGGCGTCGCGAGCGGCGAGGGGTTCCTGGGCTATGAGTTCGTCGGGAAGGTGAAAGTGAAAGTCGGAAACCAACACGGCTCCAGATTATAGGAGGGCAGGGGAGCGGATGCCTCGAGGCCCTGGCAAGATATTCTGTCAACCCTGGTAAATTTGTTTGTCTGTTTCAAGCAAGGTGCGATATTATGCGGGGGTTGTAGCTTCTGCCGCTCTTTCGTCACTCCCCCGATGAGAGTATTCCATGTCCGCTGAACGGAAACACAGGGAAGAGATTGTTCGGTACGGGCGCATGCTGCACGAGCGCGGGTTCGTGGCGGCGATGGACGGGAATTTGTCGGTACGGCTGGACGGCGGGCGAATTCTGGTAACGCCCACGTGCGTGAGCAAAGGGGCGATGCGAGCCGGGGATATGGTGATCGTCGACCTGGAGGGCAGGCGGGTGGGGGGACGGCGGAATGTGACCAGTGAGATTGGGATGCATCTGCTGATTTATCGCACGCGGCCCGACGTTCAGGCGATCGTGCACGCGCATCCGCCCACGGCGACGGGATTCGCGGCTGCAGGAATGGCGCTGACGGAGCCTCTGGTTTGTGAAGTGGTGATGGGATTGGGATGCATTCCGCTGGCGCGATACGGGACGCCGGGAACGTCGGAGTTAGCGAAGACTCTGGAACCTTACGTGCCACACTACGACGCCATCCTAATGTCGAATCACGGCGTGGTGGCGTACGGCGATACCATCGAGCACGCTTACATGAAGATGGAAACGGTGGAACACTTCGCGCAGATTGCGCTGGTCACGCATCTGCTAGGAAGGCAGCAGCCGCTGACCGGGGTTGACATCGAAAAATTGTTACTGGCGCGGACGAAATATTTCGGGGGGAAGATGAACGCGGCAATGCCGATGGTGATGGCGGGGGAGCCTGAAAAGGTAAGTTGAGCGAGCCAGCCGCGCCGTACATCTGCTGTGCAACATAAAAGCAAAATTTGTGGCAGCTTGCAGCGCCTCGCGCTGTGCTCGGCGGGACGGCCCCTTCGGCTTCGCTCAGGGCAAGCTAGGGCGGCGGTCCCTACATGAGCTCAGTCTCTTCCTGACTTATTCTCCTCCAAGGCGAAAGCGAAAGCCGGCGCGGAAGTTGATGGGTAGTGCGGGATAGCCGACGACTTCGTTGTAGCGGCGGTCGAGGGCGTTCTCGACGTTCGCGTAGGCGGTGACGCGAGCGTTGATGGCATACCATCCGCCGAGGTCCGCGCGGACGTAGCCGGCGGCGTGGTCGATGTTGAAGCCGTAGAAATCATCGTCGGGACGGCGGCCGACGAAGCTTCCACTCAGATTTGCGCCCCAGCGGCTGCCGAGGTAAGACACCAGCATGGTGGCGGAATGTTTGGGGCGGCGCAGCAGCGGCTGGCCGGGATCGTACTGCGAATCGATGGGAGCGGGATTGCTCAGAATCTCCGTCGAGGTGTAAGTGTATGCGGTGCTGAGCAGCAACTTGCTGCGGAGCCTGGCTTGCAGTTCGACTTCCGCACCTTGCGCGAATGCCTGATTCACATTGAAGTATTCACCGACAAAGGTGGTTTGATTGACGGTGACGTAGTTGATCTGGTCGTGAAACAGGTTGTTGAAGTAAGTGGCATTGAAGACATATTTTCCATGCAAGAAATCCTGCTGGATGCCCGCCTCGAAGGCGCGGACCCGCTCTGGCTTGAGACCGGGATTTGGAATGGAATAGGGCGGTCCGGCGAACGTCTCTTCCAGGCGGGGCTCCTTGTATCCCGTGGCGTAGGAAAAACGCAAGCGCGTTCCAGAAAAAGTTTCTCCACCCCGTCGCGCCAGCAAAGTTAAAGCAATCCGCGGCACGCCGGTATTGCCAAAGACGCTGCTATGAACGAAACGGCCGCCGGCGACCGCCGACAGCCTGCCCCAGGTGAGTTGTTGTTGCAGGTAGGCATCCTGATTCAAACGCTGCCCGGAACTGGAGGGAGGGTAATCCAGATCCCCCACGACGCCGTTTTCGTTTTCGATGCGATATCCGAAAGTGGTGTGGGCCCAGGTTCGCTCGGAGTAATCGCCCTGGTATTCAAATCCCACGCGATTGATGTGATCGTACTGGTGCGATGGAAAGTCGAACTGGCCGTAGAGCGGACTCACGCGGGCAGGGTCGCCGTTCACATTCAGGTCTGTGTAGCGGTAAAGATAGTCGAAGCCAGTGAAGCGGTGCTGCCAGCCCGAAGGCGCGGCCACCGTGAGTTCCGCGCTGCCCAGCAAGCTGTTGAGCTGGGACCATTCGCTGGGATCGGGCTGCAGGGGTTGGGTCACGCCGTTTACATTGACCAGCGGGTCGTAGCCGTTGAAGCTCCATTCGCCGGGAACGCCGGTGTGACTGTTGGAGTGACGCATGTGAATACGCAACGACACTTCGTCGTTGAGCACTGCGCCAAGGTTCGCACCTTGGAGCGAGTCGGAATAGGCGTCATTGATTCCTGAACCGTTGGTGTTGAACTGATCGCCGAAGACGTTGTAGTCGAAGTGGCCGCGCGTCCCCGCGAAGGATGCGTTGCCGGTGGCGGTCGAGAAGTTTCCGCCATCGGCGCCGAAGCGGAGTTCAGGGGTACGAGTGCTGCCGGTGCGGGTAAAGACTTGAACCACGCTGGTCATGGCATCGGAGCCGTAGAGTGTGCTTTGTGTGCCGCGGAGAAACTCCATGCGGTTGGCTTCGGTGAGAGGAAGCGTGCCGAAGTCGAAAGTTCCTCCGGGCTCGTTGATGGTGACGCCATCGACCATCACTTTGTTGTAATTGGACTCGCCACCGCGCACGAAAAGGGACGACAAGCCTCCGCGCTGGCCGGCGGTATTCACCACGGCGCCAGGGAGAAAGCGGACAGCATCGTCAGCGGCTGTGGGCTGCATGGTTTCGAGTTGCCCGCTTTCCAGAGTGGAAATGTTGGAACCGGTTTCTTCGGCGAGTGCTGGAGTTCTGGTCGCGGTCACCACTACGGTCTCAGACGCTGGGGCGAGATGCAGATGGATGGTGATGACATCGGAATGGGTGGCGATGTCTTCGGTTTGGGGCGCAAAACCCGGAGCCAGGACTTGAATCTGATAATTGCCTGACGACACGCCAGGGAATGTTGCCATTCCTTCGGCGGAGGAAAAGACAATTTTCAGAGGAGTGTCTGTCCCTTTTGAAAACAAGGAAATTTGGGCGCCAGAGACGGTGGCGGATTGAGGATCAACAACTTTGAGCTTGAGGTCGGCAGCGGATGCTGCCGCGAGAAAAACAAAAAGCAAAAATAAAGCGCCAAGTGCGCGCATAACCATCCTCCTTTTCACGCGAAAGGGGTTAAGGTGGACGGTTTACGCCGGTCTCCTGGCTTTGCGAGTGAGGATGTTGGTCCGTGATGGGCCAGAACATCCGGTTGCTTGCAGACGGCCTTCCCGGGATTGCTTCCAGTGACCGGCTGCGATTTTCTCGCTTACAGTTGCGCGGCAGCGCGGGAATTGCACCCGCTTCCCTGTCTTCGCCACGAGGCAAAGACGCGCAAACCGAAGGACATTTCAAAGAACGGAAAATAACGGTGTGAGAAATTTACCGGCTGGATCAGCTGTAAGTCAAATCGCACGGGATCAACTTTGTGTCCCCTGGGCTTGTTTTCCCCCAGACGTTGGCTCTCCGACAAAGACCAGGCAGCCGTTCGGATCGCTGATGTGGAACTCGGTCATGCCGTATTCTCTATCGAATAAATCGCGGATTTTGTATCGGTCTTTGAAGATTTTCACGTGCTCCCAGAGGGAGCTGATGCTTGAGACTTCGATGTAGATCTCGGTGTGACCGCGCACGCACTGCATGACTTCTTCGGGTGCTGCTTTCATGAAGTGGATGGTTTGGCCATCGCGTTCGACGATGGAATACTCCGGAGACTTCATTGCGGCGGTAAATCCGAGAACATCGTGATAGAAAGCGAGGGTCGCTTCCATATCGGCAACCACGAGCATTGGACTTATTTTCTTGGCGGTGTAGGTGTTGGTCATCGTCCTGTCCATCGCTCATCCTCAAGCACCGCAGGGAAATTCGGGCAAACCGACTCTCTGGATGTTAGCTTCGGCGAATTCGCAGACGCGGTCGAGAGACGCTTGGAGTTCTGTGGTGTAGCGCTCCAGGTCTTCGTCGCTGGCATCCGCCGGAACGGGGATCAGTTTGCCGAAGCGCATCAGGACGCGGGAAAAGGGCTTCGGGATAATCAGTCGATCCCAGGTGTTGAGGACCCAGGCGCGGTCGACGGCCATGTGAAACATGGTCAGGGGAACGCCGGAAGAGCGTGCGAGGGCGACCGGTCCGGGCTTCACTTTGTAACGCGGGCCACGGGGACCGTCCAGGCTAAAGGCGACTGTCCATCCTTCCTGCAAAGCGCGGCGTAGGCCGAGCAGGGCGCGCACGGCATTGCGGCTGCTCGAACCTTTAACGGCGACGAATCCGAATTTGCGGATGATGCGTCCCATGTATTCGCCGTCGTAGCTGTTGCTGCTCATCACGCGCACGCCGAGGTTGCGGCACATGTAGGTTGCGGGAATAATGCAGGCATGCCAGAAGGAGGCGATCAGCGGCCGCTGGCCGACTGTTTGCTGCGCGCTTTCTTCGCGAGAGACGCACACGCGCAGGGTGGGGCCAATGAGGCGGATGAACCAGTATCCCCCAGTGATGATGATGCGCAGCACGATTCGTTGGCGGAGGGTGAAGCGGCGGGGGCCGAGTGTGATTTCGGTTGCCGCAGGCGCTTCGCGGGTGGAGGCTTCGGTCACGAGGATATTGTAACGGGAGCGGATGCAAACAATGACGGAGCTTCGCTGCGCGGACAGCCGAGGGGGCTGTCCCCACACACGAGGTTTCAAGGGTGTCGAGATAGTAATCGGTGGAATGCGGTGAGTGAAAATACAGATTATGATTAGCGCAACGAACGGAATCTGAAGGGAAAGTGGGAAATGGCTTTGACGGAATTGGAGAAAGTCCTGGGATCGGTGGCGGCACAATTGATGAATGGAGAGGAATTGCTTTTGGAGGATCACCAGGTCCCGGTGAGACGAGTGGGAAGCGGGCGGCTGAGGATGCTCCAGTTCAAGATGAACGGACGGGTGTTTGAGGCGATTGAGCAGAACCGCGAGAAGCCGGGCCGGTGGGGTAAGTTGGCACGGGAGAAGCATCAGGTGGTGCAGTTTCGCGATGTCGAGTCGCACAAGTATGTGGCGCTGTCGGTGGATGGGGAAGTACAGGAGTATGGGAAGTAAGTTGCAGGTACCGAGCACCGAGTTGCGAGCGGAATATCAAGCCAAAAACGGACGGGCGAGTCGCCCGTCCCCACACAGGCATCGTCGTTCACCCGTATAAACTCTTGAAATCTTAAGCAAGATGGCAGCGACGTAACTGGGAGAATTCCCTTTTGAGGCCGGTCGTGGTGCCAGGTAGTGCAGGGATCCTTCGACTGCGCAGACGCCTGCGCTAACCGGGCAAGCAACTTCTTCGCTCAGGATGACGGAGAGAATCAGAAGAGAAGATTACTTTGCGAAGAAGTAATCGAAGGATTTTACGGCGGTGAATTCGTCGTCTTTGATGTCGAAGACGGTGTAAAGCTTGGTGACGTAGAGGACGTCTTGAACTTTCTTGGTGAGGCTGAGGAGCTTGAGCTCGCCGCCGGCGTTGCGGACAGCGGTGAAGCTGCTGACCAGTTCGCCGACGCCGGAGGAGTCGATGTAATCGACATGGGCAAGATTGAGAACAATTTTTTTCTTGCCGGCGGAGATGAGCTCGCGGACCGTGTCGCGAAGTTTTCCAGTTTCGTCGCCGAGGGTGATGCGTCCGTTGAGGTCGACGATGGTGACGTGGCTGACTTCGCGCGTGGTAATGGTCATAGTAAATCGGGCTTCGGGGAATGGTAGAGGCGAAGGCGGCGTTAGTCAATGGGTGAGGAGCTTCGTGGGTGAGGAGCTTCGGTGGAAACCTAAATTTCCAGAATCCTAACCACGGGGGACACAAGGGTCACACAGAGGGATAGTCGCGGATTTCCTGGATGGGAGAAGTGATGATGGGGGTGTCGTATTCGGGATGGCGGAATTCCAGGTGCATGCCGCGTCCGACGTATTGCAATTTGAGCATGGATCCTCCCCAAGTGGAACCGGCGATGGCGACTTGAACGGGGCTGGGACAGAATTCGGGATGGCCGGAGAGCAGAGCTTCGCTGCCGCCGAGGAGGACTGCAGTGTAGCAGTGGTGCAGAGTCTGGATTTCGAGGATAGTGGAGGGCGGGAGATCATGGAGGAAGACTCCGCCTTCGATTTCGGATTGGACGATCGCGTGGTTGACGTCGTCGGCTAGGTTGGGGTGCGGAGTGAACATATTGGAAAAACGTTCTTAGGAGTGTACTCCAAATCTGGGCGCGCGGGGCGCGGGGGTTGGGAAACTTTGGAACATGGGCTGTTGGTTGGATGATGGGAAAGCCGTGGAGGTTTCGGGAAAAATGGCGTGGGGTGATGCAGGATGAGTGGTTGAGGGGGTGACTTGCGGGTACGCGGCGGTTTTTAAATGTCTGCGGGATTGGCGCTGCGGTCGAGTGCATAGGTCCTTCGCGCAAAAGAACGCGCTCAGGATGACAAGGGGACTAGGGGATGGTGGCGACGGAGCCTTTGGGGCCGACGAAAAGGGCTCCGCCGGTGGGGTAGGGGCTGAGGGCGTTGAATTGGATGCCAGATTTCTTGGGAGGGCTGATGCGGGTGGGGTCTTTGGGCGGGCGGAAGTCATAGATGAACTTGGGGGCCGCGATAAAGAGGCGGATGCGGGCTTGGTCTTCGCCTAAGGTGTTGGCTCTGGGATCTCTGTGCTTGCGATCGTAGGCTACGGCCGAATAATAGGATTGCGGAAAAATTCTGGAGACAATCCAAGTTTTGCCGGCGTCGGAGGTGAAGGCGAGGTTGAGGCCATCCTGGTCGGGATGTTTGTAGTCGCCGCCGGCGATGACGCCGTGGTTGCCGTCACGGAAGGCGATGGAGAAGATGCCGGCGGAATCGGGGCCGTGAGTGATGGGAGTGTTGAAAACTTGCCAGGTGCGACCGCGATCGGGAGAGTGAAACACGCGGGCGGCTTTGCCGCCTGTCGCGAACCAGATGTTGGGGTCGTTGTTGGGGAGAATGGCGAGACAAGTGTTGCTGGCGGCGAAGGCGCCTTCCCCAACGAGGGCGGGTGGGAGTTGAGAAGGAGGGACGGGAGTCCAGGATTGGCCGTCGGTGGTGAGAAGGAGTTGGAATTTTAGTTGGCCGGAATTGTCGGGGATGGGATCGCCGAGGACGATGCCGTGAGTGGGATCCCAAAAGGCGATGGCGTCGAAGAAGGCTTTGGGATTGGAGTTCGTAAATTGGAGTTGCCAGTGCTGGCCGGCGTCGGTGGTGTGGTAGATGCGCGACTGGTCGCCGGGTCCGGCAGACATGAGGAAAGCTTCGTCAGCAGAGAAGGCGACGACGCCGCGAAAGTCGAGAGCGGTAGCGTCGGAGACTTGGGCTGGGATCCAGGTGCGGCCGGCGTCGGTGGTGCGGAGGTAGATGCCGTGGGTGCCGGAGGCCCACGCGATTTGTTGAGATACGGCGCTGACACCACGGAGATTTTCCGTGGTGTTGGAGGGATGAGTTTGGCGGGCCGGCTGGGCGAAGGCCGTGGTGGTGGCGAGGAAAAGGGCAATAAGCGAGTAAGCGAGGCGGTTGTCGCAGACAACAGCGAGCATTCGCCCGGAACCTTGTCGATCAGTAGTCATATTGTCTCGGTAACCTCATCCATCCTGAACGATGGTTCCCTGATGAAACACGATCTTCCAGCCGGACTGGGTGCGCTGCCAGATCGTGGCCCGGCGGGTCGTACGCTCAACCTGGAGAAGCGTATAAGTCAGCAGGTAGAGGTCTTCAGCTAGCCTTCGGCAATAAAAATCCCTGGTTTCCCAGAGGTCTAGATACTCCTGCATAGCGCTTTTCGAGTTCAGCTAGAACGTAGTCTCTGTCATACCGGCGACCCGAGGCGCCCACTTCCCAAAAATCTGCGACCGTCATGCTTTCGAAATCGGCCCTTGTGGTGCCCAATTCGCGACGATGGAAGATAGGTTCGAGGCGTTTCAGTTCATCCAGAACATCCCTCAGCGCATGATCCGTAATAAGCGTAGGTTCCATGTTGTGCTCCCGCCCGCGCAATGGAGTCACCGGGCGGTGAAGGGGGCGAAGGAGGCGCTCTTGCCGAAGTATATGCGGAGTGTGCACTTGTCTCCCACGTGAGCGAAGGCTACTTCGAGCGAATCAGCGGCTTGGCTAACCTGATCGGTCTCCATGGGTGCGCGGACGATGTCCTGTTTCTCGTCGTAAGCGGCGCCGACAGTAACGTTTCTGTTGACGGCAAGGGTCCACTTGTCTTTGGCGGGGATCGGGTAAACGGTGTAGGCGCCGACGGGGATGGTGGAGCCTCCGAAGCTGAGCTGGACCTCGGTGAAAAGTGTCATGGCGGCGCCGCCGGGAGTCCAGGGCTTGCCGTTGGCAAGCTTGTCGTTCTTGGAGGAGACGGGATTGTAGCGGATGTAGATCTGGCGTCCATCGTCGAGGTTACAACTGGCGGTGGATGAGGGCTCAGACTGCTGGGCAAAACAGGCGGCAGCGAGCAGAAACAGAACAGCAACGACGAAGTAAGCGCGGAACATGGTAGCCCCCCTCTGGGCGAGAAGTGTAGCGCCGAAACGGGCTCAGGGGAAGGAATTTTGAGTTCTGATTGGGAGGGATCGGGCGTTCTACGCACGGCGGACCCTTCGGCTGCGCTCGGGCAACGTCCGACACACGAGTGAAATAGGCCCGTTCGTTGCTGGTCTTCGGTGACGTTCTCAGAAACCGGGGCGGTTGCTACCGTGGCTTTGCCAGTATGGAGTCGCTCGTACTGCGCAAGGATGGGAGCAATGTCGAAAGCAGCGAAGCTGAGAATTCTTTATGGTGAAGGGGATGCGGAGGCGCAGGTGGCTCCGGCAGCGGCGTTTGAGAAAGCCGGGCATACGGTTCATATGGCTTTAGGGCGCAAGGCTGTTGTGGAGGCGCTGCAAAAGGGGACGTTCGATCTGGTGGTGTTGGGTCCTAGCTTAACGCGCAATGACCGGCATCATCTGCCTTATATGGTGAAGAAGGCTCAGGCGGAGGCCGCGGTGCTGGTAATGCACGCGGATGGAAGCCGGCATCCGTATGTGGATGCGTGCACGGATACGGGCGCGAGCGTGGAGAATGTCCTGGCGCGGATCGAAGGGATGCAGATTGCGGGGATGATGGCAGCGGGAGCGGCGACGGGGCGGTAGGGCAGAAGCTAGTTCTCAGTTTTCAGTTTTCAGATTGGATGGCGGCCTTCGTGGGCCGCTTTTCTTTTTTGAGCGGCGGAGTTCATCCACAGACAGGTGCGCTCGAATCTCGCTGGGTAAGAATCTTGGAAGTTAATGGGTGGGAGAAAGTGAGTTGGGCGTTCTATGGTTTTATGTCAGCCGAGGCTGCGGGCGGTGAAAGTGGAATTTCTTTGCGGACTGATGTCGGAAACGGCGCGCGAACCGAGTTGGTAATAGTGGAACGGCAGATGGGCTCTGTGGATATGTTGTGAAAGCAAGAACAATATGCGGGTGCTACGGGCGATCATGAAGTGGGCGCGAGTGTGCGTTTTAGTGGACTTTTTCACAACAGACTCCTTCCCCAAGACTTAGAGAAGCGAAGTGGTGCGGCGGCACATCCAAACCAAGAGTAAGGCTGGGAGCTTCGCTCCGTGGACAGCCGAGGGCGCTGTTCCCACATGGCTCTTAAATCCTGCACATGGAAATATCAGGAGGGAGGAATGAAATGGGAGTAAGCGAAGGACTGCTTAAGGAACTCGATCTCGAGATGGCGAGCACGCGGAAGACGCTGGAGCGGATTCCGGAGGACAAGCTAACCTGGAAGCCGCACGAGAAATCGATGGGGCTGGGTAGGCTGGCGGGGCATTTGGCGGAGCTGCCGGGATTTGGAATGATGATGATCCAGGTGGACTCGTTCAACTTTGCGAACCGGCCGCCGGGGCAGAAGCCGCTGGTGGCGGAGTCGCAGAAGCATATAGTGGAAATATTCGATAAGAACGTGGCGCAGTTGCGGGCGGCGATTGCCGGCGTGAGCGATGCAGACTTGCAGAAGAACTGGTCGCTGGCGGTAGGCGAGAAGAAGATTTATGACGGACCGCGGATTGGCGCGCTGCGGCGAATGATGATGAATCACATGATCCATCATCGGGCGCAGTTGGGAGTTTATCTGCGGCTGAATGGAGTGCCGGTGCCTTCGGTGTACGGGCCGTCGGCGGATGAGGGCATCTAAGGACGCGTTGCTGGATGATCGAAAGGGCGGCCAAAATTGGCCGCCCTTGTTGCTGAGAGGTAGTTATGCGGCTCGTCCCAGGACCGGCTGCGTGCAGTGGGCACAGCGGCGGGCGTCGATGGGAATCTCGCTGAGGCACTCGGGACACTTCTTGGTGGTGGGGTCGGCGGGCTTCTCGCCTTTATTCATGCGGGCCACCAGAGCATTTACCGGAGTGACCACGAAGAAGTAAATCGTAGCGGCAATCAGGAAGAACGAGACACAGGCGTTAATGAACTCCCCGACAGGAAACGGCGTGCCATTAATGGTAAATGCGAGACTGGAAAAGTCACCGTGCTTGCCGACGAGTGCTCCGATTAGAGGTGTGAGCAAGTCCTTGGTAAGCGCCGCGACCACGCCGCCGAAGGCCGCGCCGATGACTACGCCGACCGCCATATCCACCACATTGCCCCGCAGGATGAACTTTTTAAAACCGTCGAGCATAGGAAACTCCTTCAAAACAGGGTTGCGCCAATTTATGACAGGAGAACTCTCAGGTCAAGCCCAACAGGACATTTGAATGTATTCAAGGAAGCGCAATTGGCGGGGATTGGAGTGGACGGCAGCGTTGCCGCTGCGAGCAGGTTGCATCGGTCCTTCGCGCAAACGAGGCGCTCAGGATGACAAAAGAGTCGCGGGCCTACGTCTTTCCCGGACATTTGCCTGGTATCAAATGCGCATGGGCATGACGATATAGCGGTACTTGTAATCGTCGCCTTCGGCAGGGCGAAGCTGGCCGGCGGATTGGGAATCTTTCAGCTCGAGGCGAACCTCGTCAGTGCCGGCGGCTTTGAGGAAGTCGACCAGGTAGACGGCGTTGAAACCAATGGTGAGGGTCTCGCCGTCGTAGGGCGCTTCGATGGAATCCTCGGACTCGCCGGCTTCGGTGGAGGATGCGGAAATTTTTACTTCGCCTTTTTCCAGCTTCATGCGAACCGCGCGGGAGCGTTCGTCGGCGAATTGGGCGACGCGGAGGATGGCGGAGTTCAGATCAGCGCTGTTCAGGGTGATGCTCTTGTTATTGTCCTTGGGCAGGACGGCTTCGAAGTTGGGGAACTGTCCGGTGAGTTGGCGCGAGGTAAGAAGACGCGAACCGATGCGGAAGAAAAGAGTGGAGTCGTCTTTGGCGAACTCGACGGTTTCGGCGTCAGTCGAATCGAGCAGGGACTTGAGTTCGTCCATTGCTTTTTTGGGGACTAGAGTCTTCATCTCACCGGAGATGCCTTCGAATTTTTCTCCGCTGCGCTCGCAGTGAGCCAGTCGGTGACCGTCGGTGGCGACCATGGTGATCGACTCGGGCTTTAACAGCATTAATGCGCCGTTCAGCGTGTAGCGCGATTCTTCGCTGGAGATGGCAAATCCGGTGCGGGCAATCAGACCACGCAATACCTGGCCAGGAATCTTCACCACGCCGGCTGTCGGAAATACTGGCAAGCTTGGGAAGTTGGACTTTGCCATGCCGACCATCTTGGTGTTGGAGCGGCCACAGCGGATGCTCACCCAGTGATTATCGAGCAACTTGATGGTTATGTCGGCGTCGGGCAGGAGCTTTACGTAGTCATACAACTTGCGGGCGGGAATTGTACAGGAGCCTTCTTTCTTAACTTTAGCGTTACATGACGTGCGCAGGCTGAGATCGAGGTCGGTCGCAGTGAGCGACAGTTTGCCCTCGGCCGCTTCGAATAAATAGTTGGATAGAATGGGAATGGTGGTCTTGCGCTCGACCACGCCCTGCGTGGCGGTCAACTCCCGCAGTAATTCGACTTTGCTGACCGTGATCTCCATCGTTCCCACCGCAACGGCCGCTTCAACCGGCATAGACTTTGTCTCCCCTGCCGCTTGCTACTTTTATTACTTCCCTTATATCAAATGCAAAACCTATAAAACCAGCAGTAACAGTAGGCAGGTCGGAGAAGTGGAAAACTTTATCAACCGGCCTGTTGTCACCGCTTTGGGAACCAGCCCTTTGTGTGAGAAATCGGTCCTGAACCTGGCGGAGACCCTACAACAAGATTTCCACTTTTCTGGTTTCGCCTGGGCCTTGCACCGTTTCCACATCGCATTCACAGACTTGGAAAAGGAAGACTGCGCTGCACAGTGGAAAACGTAAAAATCACCGCGTTTATCCGCCTAAATGCTCAGTCAATTTATTGAGCAGCCTGTTTAAATCTTTGTCGTTCTTGCGGACCTCTTCAATTTTTTCGACGGAGTGCAGAACGGTGGTGTGATGTTTTCCGCCGAACTGGCGTCCGATTTCCGGCAGCGACGCTTCGGTCATATGCTTGGCCAGGTACATCGCAATCTGGCGGGGATAAACGATCGCGCGCGAATTATCTTTGGCTTTGATCTCAACCAGACGCAGACCAAACTGCTCGGCAACCATTTTCTGAATGGACTCGATGGTGACCTTGCGGGCCTGCGAGTCGATGAAATTTTTGAGAACCTGCTGCGCGTAGGGTAACGTGATCTCGGCGCCAATCAGAGATGAATGGGCGACGAGACGGATGAGCGCGCCTTCCAACTCGCGCACGTTCGAGCGAATATTCTGCGCGACGTAGAGGGCTACATCCGTGGGGAGCGTTACTTTTTCCTGCTCGGCTTTCTTTTGCAGGATGGCAACTTTTGTTTCGAGGTCGGGAGGCTGAATGTCGGCAATCAATCCCCATTCGAAGCGGCTGCGCAGACGGTCTTCGATCTCGGCGAGCTCTTTTGGCGAGCGATCGCTGGCGATCACGATCTGCTTCATGGTGTCGTGCAGAGCGTTGAAGGTGTGGAAGAATTCTTCCTGCGTGCGCTCTTTGCCGGCGAGGAACTGGATGTCGTCGACGAGCAGAACGTCGACGCCGCGGAACTTGTCGCGGAAGCTGGTCATCTTGTCGTAGCGCAGCGAGTTGATCATGTCGTTGGTGAACTTCTCGCTGGATACGTAGCAGATGGCGGCCTGAGGCTGGCGCCGCTTGACTTCGTGTCCGATGGCTTGCATCAGATGGGTCTTGCCCATGCCGACGCCGCCGTATAGGAAGAGCGGATTGTAGGCTTTGGAAGGACGCTCGGCGACAGCCTGGCATGCCGCATGCGCGAACTGGTTGCCGGAGCCGATGACAAAAGCGTCGAAGGTGTAGCGCGGGTTCAGCTGCGCAGCACCATCCCAGTCAAAACGAGCCTGCGCCGGAGCGGTCGCGGCCGGAAGTGCGGAGAGCCCGCCGTTGTGGCGCAGGGTGGTCGCGGCAGGGTCGTCCTCGGGGGTGACGAACTTTACGTCACTGAACTCGAGGCCGAGGTTGTCGATGGCTTCCTGGATGAGGTCGGCGTACTTGTCGCCGGCGTGGCGAAACTCCGCTGTGGGCACGCGCACGAATAAAATTCCGCCACTGGAGTGGCTGTAGCGTGTGGGCTTCAGCCACGTGTCATAGGAGTGCCGGTTGATCTTTTTTTCCAGCGCATCGAGAATGCGCATCCACGGATTGGGGGAAAGTGTTGTGCTTGTAACTGACATAGATATGAAATACCCGCCGCGGCGTCCCGGCGGCTGGCTGAGGGCGCCTGTTAAAAAATGCCTTTTACCGACAAGCTGCTGGAACTCTTAGTGTACTGCGGAATGCGCCTGTTGTAGTGTGCGCGGTTGTCATGGTGAATGAGATTTTCTTAAACTTGAACAGTGCCGCATGGTAGCACGAAATTTTTTTCGTCGCACGGAAATCTTGAACGAAAATTTTGGCTCATGCTCATTCAGAACGCGAAGCGGGGCGCGTGTCAAGTGTCGAGGATGTAACTGCAACGAGCGCGGTGCAAAATTTCTCGCGCGATCCAGTTGGCTCTGACTTCGTGGTGTTCGCGGTTTACGATGTGGATGAGGCTGACGAGGGGCAAAAATCCTAAGTCGCGGAATCGCGGAGAACGGCTGCGGAGAATGCAGAGAGAACAGCACAGGGCAGACTGAGACTTTCCCATCGGCTCTCCCTTTGCCCTTGTGGCACGTGGTCATTTATACTCATCGTTTGCCCTAACACTGTCGACGGAATCAGGAGCAGCTACTTTTCATGCCCAAGCGTACATTCCAACCTAACCGGCGCAAGCGAAGCAAGAAGCACGGATTTCGCACGCGCATGAAGACCCAGGGCGGCAAGAAGGTGATATCCCGCCGCCGCGCCAAAGGGCGGAAGCGGGTATCCGTGAAACCCGGATTCCGCGAGTAGCTTTTCTGGTGCCGCTCCCAACTACAGTCGAGATACTCGGCCGCAGGTTGCAGTACGAGGGCATGATGGCGGATGCCGCGCTGGGAACTCGACCGGATACCATGCCAGCAAAGAAGGCAGCACGATTTCCGCGCACAGCTCGGCTTTTGCGCCATGCGGATTTCGAGCGCGTCTACAAACAGGGACGGCGGCATTTTTCCGCGTCCATGACGGTCTTCTACTGGCCACGTCCGAAGGCGGATGCGAAGACGCAAACGGGAGTGCCAGCGCCACAAGGGATCCGGGTGGGATTTACGGTTGGACGTGTGCTGGGCGGCGCGGTGCAACGCAACCGCATCAGGAGGCGCTTACGCGAGACGGTTCGCATGTCGCGTCCAGTGGGCGGGGTTGCGGCGGATGTGGTGATCAATCCCAAGAAATCGTCGTTGACCGCGGATTTTGCCGATGTGCTGAGCGAAGTGAGACGCGCCTTCGCGGTGATTGAGCAGAAGTTGTCAGGGAAGGTGGCGCCGGCGGCTGAGTTAAAGAGCGCCAGGCCGGAGGCCGAAAACTAATCTTGAGGCAGTGCGCCAAATTCGTCACGCTGCAATTGCTGCGGGCTTACAAGTGGGCGATCTCGCCCATGCTTCCCCCGGCCTGCCGCTACGTGCCGACCTGCTCGGAATATGCCATGGAAGCCGTGGAGCGCTATGGCGCCCTGCGTGGCGGATTGATGGCTTTAGGACGCGTGCTGCGCTGTCACCCGTTTGCCCGGGCCGGTTACGACCCGGTAGTGCGAGCGGGGAGGGGAGATGAGTCCCTGGAGAAGTGCGGCGCATGCGCACCAAGAATTTGAGGCGATAATCAAACTTTGGCCGACTTTAAGAATCCTCAACAAGAACCCGGCGCCGAGAAGCGACTGCTTCTCGTCTTTCTACTGACGTTCGTTGTCCTCATTATTTTCCAGCCACTGCTGAAGAAGTACATGCCGCAGGCGCCGGTGGCGCCGCAGCAGAAAGAATCTGCACCACAGCAAACTGCGGCGAGCTCGGCTGCTGCGGCTGCATCCGATCTGGCCGCGCCGTCTGTTCCATCCAGGAGTGCGCCGGCCATCACGGCAAACAAGCAAGCAGCGTCCGAAGCTGAAACTGTGATTGAGAACGACCTCTACAAAATCACTTTCACGAATCGCGGCGCGCAGGTGAAATCCTGGATTCTGAAAAAGTTCGATAATGACGCGCAGAACGGGCCGCTGGATCTGGTAAATGCTGCCGCGGCGCAGAAGTGTGGCTATCCGCTTTCGCTGTGGACCTACCCTTCCTCATCCGGTGATGAGACGCTGCGCAACAAGCTGAACTCGGTGCTCTACGTGGCTTCGAATGAGGGCCAGCTCTCCGCGCCAGCCGTGATTACCTTCGAGTACGCCGATCAGGATGTGGTGGTTCGGAAGACTTTCCGTTTCGACCACACGTACGTCTTGAACGCCGAAACTTCAGTCGTCTATAAGGGTGCTGAAATCTTTGCCGCGCCTGCGTGGCCCGCGGGGTTCGGCGACCAGGCGACGCCGGCTTCCTATGCCGCCGCCCGCATCGACTATCACAACGATGCTTCCGTCGACCGCACCGCATTGGTCTTTCCAAATTTCGTCTTGCGTCTGGCGGGCAAGAGCATTAGCGGCGGCAATACGATTCGAGGGCCTTTCGAATGGGCTGGCGCGGGCGATCAATACTTCACTGCCATCTTTATCCCCGACGATCCGAACACCGCGGCCATGGTCACGCTGCGCAACTCGCTGCAAGTGCCGCGCGATCCGCAGAAAGCAGACTCCAAAGAAATCATCAATGTTGATGTGCTGGGTGCGGCCGTGGGGGACGTTCGCGGCGCAACCAGCGAGCGTGTGTATGTAGGGCCGAAAGAATTGTCCTCGCTCGAAGCCGTGAGCGTGCCAACCATCAAGAATGGCGATCCCGATCTGCGCGGCACGGTGGACTTCGGTTGGTGGGGCCTGATCTCGCGCCCGCTTTTCCTGTGGCTGAAGTGGACTTACAAACATGTCTATCCCAACTGGGGATGGGCTATCGTCATTCAGACTCTTATCATCACAGTTGCGCTGCTGCCGCTGCGGATCACGCAGATGAAGTCGATGCTGAAAATGCAGCGCATCGCGCCGCAGATCAAATCGATCCAGGAAAAATACAAGAAGTACAGCCTGCGCGACCCGCGCAAGGCGGCGATGAATGAAGAGATCAGCGCGCTGTACAAGAAGGAAGGGGTGAACCCCGCGGGCGGCTGCCTGCCACTGCTCATTCAGTTTCCGTTTCTGATCGCGTACTACCGGATGTTGGGGATCGCTCTGGATCTCCGCCATGCGCACTGGCTCTGGATCAGCGATCTTTCGGCGCGGGATCCTTACTTTATTCTGCCGATCATCATGGTAGTCAGCATGTTCGCCATGCAGCGCATGACTCCGCAAGCGGGAATGGATCCAGCACAGCAAAGAATGATGACGGTGATGATGCCCTTGATGATGGGCTTCATTTTTTTCAATCTGGCTGCGGGTTTGAACTTGTATTACACCGAGAGCAACTTGATCTCGATTGCGCAGCAGGCCATTATGAATCGCACCAAGGTGGGCCGCGAGATGCGCGAGATGATGGAAAAGCGGGCGAGGAAGAAGGAGAAGTAGCTGTCAGCCGTCAGCTATCAGCTTTCAGCTGGCGCGTGCATCCGGCAAACTGAGAGCTGACGGCTGATAGCTGAGAGCTGATCTTATGGATAAAGTTGCTGCTGCTAATAGAATCAACGAATTTCTGCAAGCTGTCGTTACTCACGGCGGCCTTCATCTTAAATACCGCATTGTTGTGGACCCTCCAGCGCTGAGCGACTGGGAGAAACCTGAGATCTTCGTTGACTTCTCGGGGCCCGATTCGACGCTGCTGTTGGATCGCGGCGGCGAGCTTCTTCACGCCCTGGAACTGCTGGCGTTCGAGATTTTGCGGCTGCCTTCGGGAGAGCACGAGAAGGTGGCCTTCGACTGCAAGAATCAGCGATCTCTGCGGTTGCAGGAACTGCGCATGGCCGCGAGCGTTGCCGCCGAGAAGGTTCGGCAGACGGGTACGCCCTTCCATTTCGCTCCCATGTCGTCGCGCGAGCGACGCATGGTGCACCTGGCGCTGCGCGATGAAGCCGATCTTCGCACCGAGAGCGACGGCGAAGGCCGGGACCGCTGCGTGGTGCTCTATCCCGCGGACTACAAAAGTACCGGTGGGAAGCCCGCGCGGCGAACGCTGCCGTAACGCCTTGCCGAGCCCTCCAGCCGCAACGCGCTCCTGTAACATTGGAGAGATGGATTCCCGCCTTAACTTCGTCCTTCTCGTTGCAACGGTTGTGATGCTTCTGCTGGTTCCGGCAGGCGGGGCCCAGCAGGCGGCGCAGGGGCAATCGACTTCTTCCAGTAGCTCATCTTCCGCACAGCATGCCCGGAAACCCGCGTCCGCGGCCGGTTTGGACGCAGGATCGGCGAGTAACGGGGTTTACAGAAACCAGAGTTTCGGCTTTGCGTGCAAGATACCGGCGGGATGGGTGTTGCGGACGGTGGAGATGAATGCGCGGGAAGATGGCCAGGCAAAATCAGATGGAGACAAATCAGCGGCGGACGCGGGCAAAGCGGGAGGCGTGCTGCTCGCGGCATTTTCGCGGCCGCCGCAGGCGCGGGGCGAGGATGTGAACTCGTCGATCCTGATTGCGGCGGAGAGTGCGGAGGCGTATCCGGGGCTGAAAGAGGCGGCGCAGTATCTTGGGCCGGTGACCGAGGTCGCGCAGGCGCAGGGTCTCGAGGTGGTAAACGAGCCCTATGAATTTGTGCTGGGAGGGAAGACGGTGGTGCGCGGGGATTTTCAGAAAGATGTAGGGAAGCGAGTGATGCGGCAGTCCACGCTGGTGGTGCTGGCTCGCGGGTATGTGGTGTCGTTTACGTTCATCGGTGGAACCGAGGATGAGGTGGAGGAGTTGATTGACGGGCTGGGCTTTGGGGCGAGCAGAACTCCAGGGCGATGAGAGTGATGCGGCGTTCCTCTCACGGCGATGACTCCCACTCACGGGCCGTACCGGCACGGGATGCGTGATTTCGACCACCGTGCTCGGCGGATGCAGAAGCGTGTTGTGAATCAAGCAATGATGCACGGCGTTCTCGACTCCGGCCCGATACGAACGTCCACGAGCAAGGTGGGAGTGGATGGGCAACTTCGTACTTGAGAAACCGTTACGGTGGGGCTCAAGATTCCTCCTACATAAGGGAAGAGCGGGAGTTTAGGGAAAAGGATTCAGGGCGCCGGCTAGGAAAAGTAGATTCCTCGGCTAGCCGTCGCGTTCACTCCGGGCTGCGCTCGGAATGACAAGTCTTTGTGAATCAGTCCAAGGGTTCGGGTTCGAGCGCTATGTTGGTTTCGCCGGCGGCTTTTTTGGCGGCGTATTTTTTCATCCAGGTTTCCCAGCTCTTGCCGGCGGCGGTGTCACGTCCGGTGAAGGCGAGGGCGGCGATATCGGCGTAGGAGATCGAGATTTTTTCGTGGGCGGTTTTCGGGAAGAGGCGAACGACGGAATCTTGCAGCGTGGCGGCGGTGCGCCGGTCGAAAAGATAGCCTTCGATTTTGGCGCCGTCTTTGCGGGTGATGGTGACGTCGCCGCGATAGTCGAAGGCTTTCTCGAGAGCAGCGCGGATTTCTTCGTCGCTGGCGAGTTGAGGAATCCAGCCTTCGAGATGTTCGTGGGCGGTGCCGGGTGCGACTTCGAGAGCGTCCGGATTTGCGGCCGCGTGGGGCACGGCTTGCGCGGCTTCGTGATCGATGTGACCGGATTCTTTGCCTGTCATAACTTACGCGCGGGTTTCCTGCAGAGATTCGTTCGCGGTTGTGATGTGCACGAGCGGATGAACCGGAGCTTGCGGTTCGTCCAGCAAGCGGAGCGCTTCTTCGTCGCGATAGCGCGTGAACAAGGTAGCTTTTACCGTGGCTAGGAATCCGCCGAGTGAGCTGAATGTGGCGTTTACCGCGGAGGCTTCGTAGCCGCTGTGGACCATGCAATTGGCGCAGGCGGGGTTGCCGGACTCGGTACCGTAGTTGCTCCACTCGGTAGTCGCCAGAAGCTCGGCAAAGGTTTCGGCGTAGCCATCCTGAAGCAGATAGCAGGGCTTCTGCCACCCGAAAACGTTGTAAGTGGGCATGCCCCAGGGGGTGCAAGGGTAAGTGCGCTTGCCCATCAGAAATTCTAAAAACAGCGGCGACAGATTGAAGCGCCAGTTCTTCTTGCGGTTGGAAAGGATTGCGCGGAACATGCGGCGGGTGCGGGCGCGGCCGAGGAAGTGTTTCTGGTCAGGAGCCTTGTCGTAGGAGTAGCCGGGCGAGAGCATCATGCCTTCGAGGCCGAGTTCCATCATGTCATCGAAGAAGGCGCGGACAGACTTGGGATCGGCTCCATCGAACAGCGTGGTATTCGTTGTGACGCGGAAGCCATGGCTTAGGGCCTCGCCGATTGCGTCGACAGCGATGTCGTAGCCGCCTTCGCGGCAGACTGCGAGATCGTGCTCTTCGCGCTGGCCATCGAGGTGAACGCTGAAGGTCAGGTACTTGCTTGGCTTGAACAGATGAATTTTTTCTTTTAGCAGCAGAGCATTAGTGCACAGATAGATATATTTCTTGCGCGCGACCAGACCTTCAACGAGCTCGCCGATCTGCGGGTGCATGAGCGGCTCGCCGCCGGGGATGGAGACCATGGGTGCGCCACATTCGTCAACGGCGCGGAAACATTCTTCAGGAGTGAGATCCTTTTTCAGAATGTGGGCGGGATATTGGATCTTGCCGCATCCGGCGCAGGCGAGGTTGCAGCGGAACAATGGCTCAAGCATGAGCACGAGCGGATATTGCTTGCGGCCGGCGAGCTTCTGGCGAAGAACATAGCTCGATACGGTCCACATCTGGGATACGGGGACAGCCATTATAGGTCGGTAACTCCTGTGGGTTTATCTTATCAGGGTCAGCTGGTTAGATGGTGGCGAAGCGATGAGAGGTGCCGGAAATGAAACCGTGCCAGCAAGAGATTCTCGGCTTTCTTCGCGATATCGGAATCCGGCTGAAATCAGCGGCAGAATTCGTTGCAAACGCAGCATTTACCGAGGGGATGCGGGGTGCACGGAGGGTCGATGCAGGGCCGATTCCGTGGTATAATTTGATAGTCGTTAAACGAACCTAAGTACACGAAATTTCAATCACTTGAGGTCGGTTTCGCAGGTTCAGATTGGGCCTGCGGCAACGCGATCCTCGCGAGTCAGTTTGGTCTCGCTCAACTGAAGTTTTGCGTGACAAATCGGCATGCTCGACGGAGCTGAATGGCTACCAAAGAGATCAATACTCCCATCGTAGAAAGCAAAACAAAAAACGGAATTGTTACTCCGATCGTTGCCAACAATGGCGGAGGCAAGAGCGACTACACTGCCGACTCGATCAAAGTGCTGGGCGGTATGGAAGCGGTGCGCAAGCGCCCAGCGATGTACATCGGATCGACCGGCGACCTGGGGCTGCATCACCTCGTATATGAGGTGGTGGACAACTCGGTGGACGAAGCGCTGGCGGGTTTCGCGACCAAGATTGAAGTCACGATTCACATCGACAACTCGATCACGGTGATCGACGACGGGCGCGGCATTCCCGTGGACGATATGGACATCGACGGCGAAAAAGTTTCCGCGGCGCAGGTGGTGATGACGACGCTGCACGCCGGAGGAAAGTTCGATTCGTCCACGTACAAAGTGTCGGGAGGATTGCACGGGGTGGGTGTGTCGTGCGTGAACGCGCTGAGCGAGGAACTCGAACTGGAAATCTGGCGCGATGGCGCGACCTGGGAACAGACTTACTCCAAGGGTGAGCCCACCAGCAAGATGAAGAAAGTGGGCGCAGCCAAGCGGCGCGGAACGAAAGTTCACTTCCTGCCGGACCGAAGTATTTTCACCGGGACGGTGGAGTACAACTACGACACGCTGGCGCAGCGGCTGCGCGAACTGGCTTTCTTGAATAAGGGATTGCTGATCACGCTGACCGATGAGCGCTCGACCGATGCGAAAACGGGCGAGGCCAAGCACGCGGACTTCAAGTACAACGGCGGCATCGCGGAATTCATCAAGCATTTGAACCGCGGCAAGCAGGTGCTGCACGAGAAGCCGATCTACATGGAAGCGGAGCGCAGTGGCGTGGCCATGGAGATTGGGCTGCAGTACAACGACGGATATTCGGAGTCGGTGTTCAGCTTCGCAAACAACATCAATACGGTGGACGGAGGTACACATCTTTCGGGCTTCCGCATGGCGCTGACCCGTACGATTAATTATGCTGGCCAGCAGATGGGTTTGTTCAAAGACGTCAAAGAAAATCTGACTGGCGACGATGTGCGCGAAGGCTTGGTTGCCGTGATCAGCGTGAAGCTCTCACAGCCACAGTTCGAAGGGCAGACTAAGGGCAAGCTGAATTCTGATATTGCCGGCATCGTGCAGGCGTTCATCAACGAGAGGCTGGGAGCATTCTTCGAACAGAATGCGCCGGTGGCGCGGAAGATTATCAACAAGGCAGTGGACGCGGCGCGGGCGCGCGAGGCGGCTCGGAAAGCCCGCGATTTAACGCGGCGCAAGGGCGCGCTGGATTCCGGAGGTTTGCCGGGCAAGCTGGCGGATTGCTCGGAACGCGATCCGAACCGGTGCGAATTGTTTTTGGTGGAAGGCGAATCGGCAGGTGGGACAGCCAAGCAGGGGCGCGACCGGCGCTTTCAGGCGATTCTGCCGCTGAAGGGCAAGATTCTCAACGTGGAAAAAGCCCGCTACGACAAGATGCTGGCGCACGAAGAAATTCGCGCCATGATTACGGCGCTGGGCACCGGCATTGCCAAGGACGATTTCGATCCGACAAAAGTTCGGTACGGAAAAATTATTCTGATGACCGACGCAGATGTGGACGGGTCGCATATCCGCACGCTGCTGCTGACGTTCTTCTTCCGGCACATGCAGGAGCTGATCAAGCGGAACAACATCTATATTGCGCAGCCGCCGCTGTATTCGATCAAGAAGGGCAAGTCGATGCAGTACATCAAAGACGACGATGCCTTCGACAAAGTGATGCTGAAACGCGCGGCGGATGGGCTTATTGTGCGTTACGGCGAGGGTGCGGCCAAGCTGGAAGGCGCGAACCTGACGCGCTTTATGAGCGTGCTGAAGGAATATCTCAACTTCTTCGACAAGGTGAACAAGCGTCTGCGGGATGAGAGCGTCACCGAACTGCTGCCCAGGATGGACTTCTCGAAGCACGCGGATTTCGAGGGCGACAAGAAGACGCAGCCGAAGAAAATCGAGAAGCTGGAAAAAGAACTAAAGCGGTTGCAGAAGGAACGGAAGTTCAAGAGTGTGGAGTCGGTCTTTGACGAAGAGCACAATTTGTGGGAAGTGCGGTTCGTGAACTCGCAGGGGTCGGAACACGTGATCAGCTGGGAACTGGCGTCCAGCGCGGAGTGCCGGCAGTTGATCTCGAAGTTCAAACAGATTGAACCGTATCTGGAGCCGCCATTCGTAGTGGAGGCGGTGACGAAAACCGGCGCAGCCGCCAAGGAAGACGATGCTGCGGAGGATGAAGCGGCGGATGATTCGGCTGAGTCGGATGGAAAGTCCGGAAAGAAAACCGCCAAGCCTGCACCCAAGCACAAGGCCGTAATCGAGCCGGTGGAGAAGGCGACGGTGCGCGAGCTGTTCGAATATGTGAAGAAAGAAGGCAGCCGCGGCTACGATGTGCAGCGCTACAAAGGTCTGGGTGAGATGACGGCTCCGCAGTTGTGGGAAACAACCATGGATCCGGAGCGGCGGACTCTGCTCTCGGTGAAGCTGGAAGACATTGCCGAGTGCGAGACCATCTTTACCACGCTGATGGGCGAAGACGTGGAAGCACGGCGGAAGTTTATTGAAGAGAACGCGCTGGATGTGAAGAATTTGGATATCTAGCAGGGTTGTCAGCTGAGGTACTTCAGGGGCTGAAGCCCTCATCAATTAGGGCTTGCTTTATCGTAGCGCTGAAGCGCTGCGCCACCCAAAAAGCATCAAGGGAAATATCGAGGGCGGCCTTCCCGGCAGCCCTTTTTTTATTTGAGCCCTTCGACCAGGTACAGATCGGCCAGCATGCGGTGGTAGCCGAAGATGCAGGTTTGGGCGTCGGGGGTCATGAGGATGGGGCCGATGGTTTCAACGCCGGCGGGATCGGAGGGGATTAACTGCTTCCACAGGGTGCGCTTCCCGGTTTGCAAATCCAGGCGGTCAACCCTAGCGGGCAACTCACCGGGTTGGTAAAGGTACAGCGAACGGCTGTCAGTGCTGAACGTGATGGGCTGTTCACCGGAGTTGAAGCCCGGAATGGCGCGCGGTTCGCCCCCGGCGGCGGGATACAAATATCCTTTCTGATCAGGACCGATTCCAGCCACCCACTGCGAGTCGGGAGAAATGACGAACGAAGTGCCATTCACGCCTTCAACGGAGATCGGCTGACTCTTGCCGGAAGTGACATCAAACACATAGAGCCTCACGCCCTTGCCGGGTTCATTCCCCGAGAATATCAGACGCTTGCCATCAGGGAACCAATGGGCCCAGGAATGGTTGATATTGTCGTTGGTCAGTGCCTTCGGCTCACCGGCGCCGGTGGTCAGTAGTCTAAGCTGCGAGGGCGAAGCCTGGGTTTGGGCCACCACCCACTTCCCGTCGGGAGACAGAGAGACGGCACCGCCTTCGCCCAGCAGGACCGCGGGTGAGCCGTCGGTCTTGCGAATGTAGACCGCATAGGACAAGCCGCCGGACTTCGAGTAATCCAGAGATCCGCCGCCGCCCTCTTCATCGAACAGCAAAGTCTTGCCATCCGCCGATATATCCGCCGGATAGGTATAGTCCAACCAGGAGAGGTCGTGCTGCTTGGCATCGTCGGCGGTCATGCCGACAAGCTCGCGCCGCCAACTGGCGCGCATCAGCAAAACTCTTCCGTCCTTGAAGATGTCAAAGATCATGACCGCGCCGGGCAACCGCAATACCATGCGCTCCTTGCCGTCGAGCGTGATGGCATAGAGGGTCCGGTCGACACCGGACTTGCTGGCTGTAAACCAGATCTCCTGTCCATCGGGGGACCACGCCACCCCTTGAATGGTGAACCATTCCCCGGACAACGTCTTCTTGTTTCCCGCCAGATCGATGACGGCGAGGGAACCGCTGTCATCGCCCTGTACCGGGTGGTCGATGAACGCGATGAGATTTCCCTTGGGAGAAAAACGGGGATGGCCGATCCATCCGCCGGTCTCGTAGAGCGGTTTGCCAACGGGATATTCCAGTCGGTTGCGCCCGCCGAAATCACGCACGACAACGAGATTGCTGCCGTCTGCGGACCAGTCGGCCCATTGCACGTGTTCGAGGACTTCCCGCGGTGCGCCGCCGACTAGGGGCGCCCGCGCCAACGTGCCCATGTTCACCCACGTACCGATGGCTTTGCTATTCAGCAGTACAGCCATCTCCGACGCGGAAGACACGGATACGAGCTGGGTCCGGCTCAGGCCCATCGACCGTGCCTCAGGTGCTTCCGGGCGTGCGGTAAATACATCCACCGGACTGCCCTGCCACGCAGCGCTGTAGAGAATGGTTTGTCCATCCGGAGCGAAGCGTGCCGAGCGAATGCTGCCGCGGCGAAACGTAAGCTGACGGTAGGTTGGAGGCGGCAGAGGCGCGGACGAGAACAACTGTTTGCCGGCATACACGCCCGCTGCCAGGGCAAGCAGCACGCAAACGGCGAGTAGCAGCCAGACCGAGCTTCTGCGTGTCACGACCGGTGGCGCGGCCTTTGTGCTCGAAGTCGCGACCGGAGCTGACTCCTCGATGATCGCTCCAGTGCGCGAGGAATCGATGGAACGCTTGAGGCGTTTTAGATCGGCGCGCAGCTCGGCCGCCGTCTGGCAGCGCATGTCGCGGTCTTTTTCGAGAGCCTTGCTGATGATCTCTTCGAGCTTGGCAGGAAGTTGTGGGACAAGGCGGACCGCGGATGTGGGATGGCGATTAAGAATGGCCTCGGTGATTACTGCGGAAGTTTCTCCGCGGAAGGGCAGGATGCCGGTGGCCATCTCGTAGAGCACGACGCCGAAGGAGAAGAGATCGGTGCGTCCGTCGAGTTCCTTGCCGCGCAACTGCTCCGGCGACATGTAGGCCACGGTGCCGACGGCGGTGCCGGGACTGGTGAGCTCCAGGCTGGCATCTGCCAGGGTTTGCGAATCACCGCTGGTGGGGCGGGCGGCGCGCGAGATTTTCGCCAGCCCGAAATCGAGAATCTTGGCGTGGCCGCGATCCGTGACGAAGATGTTGGCAGGCTTGATGTCGCGGTGGACGATTCCCTTGCTGTGGGCAGCATCGAGCGCGTCAGCTACTTCGATCGCCAGGGTGAGCAGGCGTTCGAACTCCATCGGCTTTCCATTAATCAGATGTTTCAGGGTTTGACCGCTGAGACACTCCATCACGATGAACAGATGTCCGTCGTGCTGGCCGATTTCGTGGATGGTGCAGATGTTGGGATGATTCAGCGAAGACGCGGCTCGCGCCTCGCGGCGGAAGCGTTCAAGAGCCTGTGGATCCTGCGAAGAATCGTCGGGAAGAAATTTCAAAGCGACGAAGCGGCCGAGCTGAGTGTCTTCCGCTTTGTAGACAACACCCATCCCTCCACCGCCAAGAAGTTCGAGGATGCGGTAATGAGAGACAGTTTGGCCGATCATGCACGAGTGAACGCCGGGCTAGGGTCACGGTCGAGCCGGAATCCGAGATATCTTAGGCGAATCGCGGGGGTTCGTCAACGCGAGGTCAGGGCACGCGAGGTCAGGGCAAGCCCGGGCAGAGATGAAGGCGAAGTCTGGGTCAAGAATTAGACGGGGCTGATGACCTGCAAAATAGCGAGGCGACCGCGGTTCCTAACGCCAGCAAGGTGATGAGCGAGATGTCGCCGAGGGAGATGACGCAGTAGATGCACCACACCCCAAGAACATGCGCCTCGATGAGGGCCAGGTAGAGAGAGAAGGCCAATCCAACGAGGGCTGCTGCCAGCAGCCAGCGGTAGGCGCGGCGCGCGGCCAGCGCTCCCATGAGGAGATATCCGGCGATGCCGAGGACTGCAACGGGAATTCCAGCCAGCATCGCGTAAGGGCTGTGATTGACGATACCGCAGTCCCAGCGCTCGTTGATGCTGCATGGGGAAGTATCGGTGCGGTAATGTTCACGCAGTGCCAGCGCCGAGACGACAATCCCCAGAGCCGCCAACAGAATCAGAACGTACCTCATGTTCTTTTTCCCTTTCTTGTCTCCGAGACTTTTTCCGGCAAGTCAACTGGCGGAGTGCGCGGCGGCGATGTCTTGCAGCAAATCGGAGGCCTGCCAGTCGGCTCCGTGATACCACTTGAAAATCTTTCCATCGGGAGAAATGACCGCGGTGCTGAGGGAGTGGGTGATCAATCCACCTTCTTCTTTGTAGGTCAGTGAGAAATAGTCGGCGAACTCGGTTAACTCGGCTTGAGGAATCGCAGAGAACTCCCAATGCGCGAAGAGCGCGGGGTCTTTGCTTCCCGCGCAAGAAAAACCATAAGCGCGCAGAACCTTGGGCGTGTCGTGTGCGGGATCGAAGCTGATGCTGAGCAAGTGCGTTTTGCCGTAGCGGGCTGGATCAGCACGGATCTCGTGGTCGATCGCTGAGAACTGATGGCTGACGCGCGGGCAGAAGTCGGGAAACGGACAGCGCGTGTAGATGAGCGTGAGAAGCAGAGTCTGGCCGCGATATTGGTGCAGGGAGATAGACTTTCCATTTTGATTCACCAGCTTGAAGTCCGGCACCTGATCCCCGGGAGCGGGAATGTGCACGGTCGCGGCGGGCTTGTCGGCGGCCGGTTTCGAGTGCCCCGTGACCTGAACGTTCTCCAGCCAGTACTTGTCTGAGTCGACGACGACGTCGGCCGTGATGGAATCGCCCGGCTGCAGTTGATCGATCTGGGCGGACGGCTTAAACGTGTAGGGCATGATCATCGCGTCCATAAAGCCGGCGATGGGTTCGTTGTCGATGTTGGCGGTGCCAGCATTCTTGTCCACCGACATAACTTTTCCCTTCAGGGCATAGCGTTTGGCAGAGGACTGAGGCGCCGTCCCGGGCCGCGACTGCCCGTGATTGCAAGCGGCGGAAAACGCCAGCATAGCGCAGAGCCAGAGCAGTAACAAGCGTTGCGACGATGAATGAAATGGGCTGGTCATATTCAGTCTTCATTATCTCCGATCATGGGTGCAAGTTGCGTTGCTTGCAGCTTCAGTAGTGGAACCGGTAGCGAAACTCCATATAAATTTGCCGTGGATCGTTCCAGTGAAATCCGCCAAACGTCAGGCTGTTATCCAATTGCACGCGGCGGTTGACCGCGTTCAGCGCATCCACGGAAACGGTGTATTTTTCGGCGAAGGTTTTTCCGAGAGCAAGATCAACCGTGGTGTGTCCAGGCAGATAGTTCCCGGGATACTGCAAGCCGGGTTGCCCGTTCGTGAATCCCGAACCGTAATACACGTTCGTTGAGGCATAGGCCTGCCAAGGCAGATTTGCATTGAGGCCCACGTTCAATGTGTTTCTCTGATCATGGTCCACGGGCGAAAATCCCGCCGGAATATCCAGTCCGCATGCCGATGTGACGGGAGTGGGGCAGATCAATCCGCCGGTGATTGGCGAGGTCGCCTGTGCGATTTGATTCGCATAGGCAAGGTGAAACTGGCTGCGATGCCAAAAGCTGGGGGAGCGCAGTGTGAGTTCCCAACCTTGAATCAAGGCTGCATCCCAGGTGATCGGCCAGAAGAGGTTCGATTCTCCGATGTTGTTGTGGTCCAGCCAATTCGTCGCTTTGGTCTGATAATTATCGGCGCTAAGGTTCCAGCCGCGATACGGAATAGTGACGCCAAACTGCCATTCGATATCCCGCTCACCGTGCAAAGGAGCGAAAGTAAAATTCTGGCTGTTTGCCAAATCGAGAAGGGCGCCAGTTGCCGTCACGAGTGGCGGGGCTTGGTAGAAGTAGCCGTAGAAGCCGCGAAAGACCCAATTCAGGCGCGGAATTCTCAAAGCGATGCCAAAGCGGGGGTCGGTCGCGCTTTCCGAGATGGAAGAATCAAATTCCGTCTGGCGAAGCCCGGCAATCAACGTCAACCACGGTGTTACTTTGAATTTGTCGTTGATAAATAGAGCAGTGACCCCTCCATTTACGCCAATGGAAGACGCAGGGAAGTTTTGACTGCCGTCCGTGAACACGTTTTCGAAGTAGTTGTACTGGTGCTGGCCAAATCCGTACACTCCGGCTTGAAGATCGTTTTTCCAGAAGGTTGCGTTGAAGGCCACCTGCGCGCCGCCGTAATTGGCGTTCTGATTCACGGTTGAGATGACGGGATAATCGTTCGGGCCTCCTTTATAGTCGGCGCCGTTGTAGTGATAAAAAGGAGAAACCGTGAGCAGCATATTTGGATTGAACGTGTGCACCCATGAGAAAGTGGCGTAGCCATCGGGCTCACGCTCGGCATCCCGCAGGCCGTAGCTGGGATAGACCGAATTTCCGATTGAGTTGGGATCGGGATCGATGGGAATCTGGTAATAGTCCTGCCGCAAGGAACCGACCAGCCGAAATTGGTTTTTGGAATCGGGATTGAAGATGAACGAGGCGAATCCGCCGTAGCCATTTGCCGCGTCGTGAACCACCTGAGAAATCGGAGTCTGAAGTCCGTAATTGCTCCGATTTCCGTTCAGACTGGCGTAGTAGGCAAATCGCTGGGTATGTCCTCCGCAACTGATCTGGTCGTTGGTTTGATAGAAATTCCCGGCGCTGATCATGAGGTCGCATTCCCGGTCGCGTTCAAAGCCGGTGCGCGGCGCGACGTTGAAGATTCCGTAGGTGCGGTCTCCGTAATCGGCATCATAGCTGCCTCGCTGAACTTCGAGGTAGTCGATGTCCTTCGGGTCAATCTGCGGCCCCAAATTGGTGGCAATGTTCGTGTTGGGGATGGGGACGCCGTCAATCAGCCACTCGACCTGGTGGCCTCCGCGCATGTGCAGCATATCGTGCGTCACATAGGCAGCCGGCACGTAGTCGGTGATCATCTGCATGCCGTTGGTGCGGTCCGCTCCAGGGGTTTCCTGGATGTCCTCACGGTTCAGCATCGTCGTCGGCGTGACACTGTCTGTCGTCGCTTCCACGGGAGTTCCCGAGACGGCGACGGTTTCCTTCTCGCCTGCGACAGCCAACGGGAAATGCAGCACCGGACTGGTGTCAGACTGAACAACCGCGCTTTGTCGCGCTTGCTGGAAGCCCGGCGACGAGACTGTGATCGTGTAATTCCCGATGGGTACGGAACGAAATTCAAATTCTCCCCTGTCGTTGGAGTCTTGGGACTGTGTCCAGTCCGAGTTTTGAGCCTTCAGCATGACCATGGCCCCTTGGACGGGACGATGCTGCGGATCGTGAACAACGCCGCGAACCGAACCGAAAATCGTGGCAAATGCCGTGACGCCCAGGAACAAAACAACCGCTGCAAAGCTAGCAACTCGTCTCATAAACTTTCTCCATTCTCCACGGGCCTTCACTTGGCCGGGCCGGCTGTCCACAAGAGGGACGGAAGTGGCGCCGTCAGAGTGTGGCGCCGATCTTGAATACGGCGACACGTACAGGTGCTAAACGCACGCGTGCTTTAGCACGAAATCGAATCAGGCTGGAGACAGCTCAGCGGGCAGGCGGAGCGCGGGTGGATTGGAATTCGGCGCAAGCAGTAGCTGGCGAGTCGGGATGGGGACAGCGCAGGCGTACATTGTCGACTTGCAAGAAAAAGGCCGCGAGTTTCGGTTGCGGATGGGCCCATTGAGCAGTCGTGACGGCACGGCAGCAATCACCGTGGCAGCAACTGGCGTCTTGGATTACGGGCTGCCCAGACTCTGAAGCCAGCGAATCGTGGCAGTGGTGAATCCCTTTCCGGAGGCAGCAGGCATGCTGCGGCGGGGCTGTAACGGCTAGCACCAGTGGCGCAACGCTCCCCACGAGTGCGAAGAACAACAGCAATCTAGCGGTCAGGCGATGCATGCTTGTGTGAATCGGAACCCCAAGTGGGGCTAGCATAGAACAGAATCCCAAACGGGCGCAAGCGAAGGGCGGGCAAGACGGTTATCGTATCAGCACGTAAGCACCACCGTCAGTGAAAGCGATGACCAAGTTCATCAGGATGAAGATCAGGTCGTAGTGCCAGCCGGAGGCTTTCTCGCCCCAGAAGCCGGTGTGCCAGGCGAAAATCTTTTTCTGGATGGCGCCGAACATGATGAGGATTAGACCGAAGGCGGCAAGCTGGGTCAAAACTCCGAAGGCCACGCCGAGGCCTCCTGCAACCTCGGCGACTCCGAGAAAAATGGTGAAGCCTTTGCTCATCTCAATACTCTTGGCGCGCGCAGTGGGGTCTTTGAGATGGCTGTAGCCGCTGGTGACGAAGACGAAACCGACCATAAGGCGCAGAAGCAGCAAGGCGAAATCTGTAAAGCGCGCGAGTTGAGGGAACATGGCGGATTTCTCGACGATGTGGACTTGAGTAAGGTTGGCGGTTGCACGTCCTCCCGACAGACTTAGGGCGATCAAGCTTTGCCGTGAATCTTGGCCCACCACCAGCGTACGCCGACGAACAGGAATCGCCAGTCGCTGAAAAACTCAGGCGGCTTACCTTCGAAGGCATGACCGATGAATTGGAAAATCCATCCGATGACAAACAGGGCGAGCGCATAAGGCCACAGGCGATGGACGAAGATGCTGGCCAGAAAAAGTGGCACCGACAGCAAGATGGTCGGGATGCCCAGCGTGTGGCAGGCCCGGTTCATGGGATGCTGGTGGCTGGTGGCATATTGCGCGATCCACTGCTCGTTGGTGCGATGGCCCAGCATGGCGAAGGGATCATACAACGGCGGGCGGTTCTTTGCACGGATTGCCTCAGTTGAGGCGTCTGCTTCCCGCGTGGTAGCATCCTAGGTTTTGGCGGGTGATGTTGGGCTGGCCTGTCTACTGCACTTATCCTCTACGGGGCCGTCTCTCTTTCCACGCCTGCGAAGGAGCCTACTCGTGAAAGTTTATACCGGAGAAAACATTCGTAATGTTGCGATTGTGGGGCACGGGCATGCGGGGAAAACCTCGTTGCTCTCAGCCATGCTTTATACCGCGGGGGCAACGCCGCGGCTGGGCCGGGTGGATGACGGGTCGTCGACCACCGATTACGACGAAGAAGAAATCGCGCGCAAGATGTCGATTGCAGCCTCTGCGGCATACGTGGAGTGGGGCAAAACAAAGATCAACGTGATCGATACGCCCGGGTTCAATATGTTCGTCCACGAGGCCCGGATGGTGCTGCCCGTGGTGGATGCGGCGATCGTGGTCGTGGACGGGGTAGCGGGAGTGGAGGTGGTGACCCAGCGGGTGTGGAACGATTGCGAGGAGTACAAGACGCCACGGCTGATTGTGGTGAACCGCATGGACCGGGACCGAGCGAATGCGGAGCGCGTGCTGGAGTCGCTGATTAACGCGTTCGGACGGAATGTGATTCCGATCGAACTGCCCATCGGGAGCGAAAAGAATCTGACCGGCGTGGTCGACCTGGTGCGCATGAAGGCCTACACCTACGAGTTGGGCGGAAATGGCAAAGGAAAAGAGACTGATATCCCGGCCCACATGAGGGCGCAGGTTCAGGAATCGCACGAGCAACTGGTCGAACTGGTGGCGGAGGGAGACGACAAGTTAATGGAGAAGTTTTTCGAAGCGGGGACGCTTGGGGAGGAAGATCTGATCCCAGCGCTGCACAACGCGATTCGCGAGGACAGACTTTTCCCGGTGATCTTCGCTTCGGGGCTGGGCAACATCGGCGCAGACCGGGTGATGGATTTCATCGTGGACTATACTCCGGCGCCTTCCGAGCATGAGTGGGTGCAGGGTGAACCGGCGCCCTCGGGCAACGGAGACGCGCCGAAGCGGCATGAGACGGATGCGGAACCGGTTTCGCTCTATGTGTTCAAAACGATATCGGATGCGTTTGCGGGAAGGATTTCCTACTTCAAGGTTTTCTCCGGCGTGCTGAAAAACGAAGCCACGGTGCAGAATTTCTCGCGCGGATCGGCAGAGAAGCTGTCGCATATTTCCATCATGCAGGGGAAGACGGCCGTGCCAGTGACGGAGCTGCACGCCGGAGATATTGGCGCGGTGGCAAAACTAAAAGACACGCTCACCGGCGACACGCTGGGAGACAAGGCCGCGCCGATTCTGTATCCGCGAGTGAAGCTGCCGGAGCCGGCAATTACGTTTGCCATCGAGCCGAAAAGCCGTGCGGATGAAGACAAGCTGGGGCCGGGCATCCACAAATTGATGGAAGAGGATGCCATGCTGCGTTTCTTCCGCGATGCGCAGACGCAGGAATTTCTGATCGCGGGGACTGGGCAGCAGCATATTGAAGTGATCGTGTCCAAGCTAAAGAAGCGCTATCACACGGAAGTAGTTCTGAAAGCGCCTAAAGTGCCCTACCGCGAGACGATTCGCGCCAAGGCCGACGTGCAGGGACGGCACAAGAAGCAGACCGGCGGCCACGGGCAGTACGGCGATTGCAAAATCAAGATGGAGCCGATGCCGCGCGGCGGACAGTTCGAATTTGTCAACGACATTTTCGGCGGCGCGATTCCAAAGAACTATATTCCCGCCATCGAAAAAGGAATCAAGGATGCGGCGGCGCGCGGTTACTTGGCGGGATATCCGGTCGTGGATTTCCGAGTGATTCTTTATGACGGTTCGTATCACGATGTGGATTCGAATGACATGTCGTTCCAGATGGCGGGGCGCATCGCATTCAGAAAAGCGATGGAGCAGGCCAAGCCCACGTTGCTCGAACCGGTCATGACCGTCGAGATCACGGTGCCTGACGATTTTGCGGGCTCGATCATGGGCGACCTGAACAGCCGGCGGGGACGCATCCAGGGCATGGACAATAAGGGCGGCAATACAGTAGTGAAAGCCGAAGTGCCCATGGCCGAGATGCTGACCTACGGCGTCGATCTCACCTCAATGACGCAAGGCCGCGGCAGCTTCAACATGGAAATGCACCACTACGACACCGTGCCGGGACAACTGCAGGAAAAGATTATTGAGAAGGCCAAGGCGGAACGGGGCGAGGTGAAGGAAGAAGAAGAGTGAAGGGACCCGCTGCAAGGGAAGAACGCTTTGAAGCCACTGGAGGTGGTGGCCTTAGGGATCCTTCGACTGCGCTTGACCGTCCTTCGGGCGATCAAGCTTCGCTCAGGATGACACGCAGAAAAATATTAGGAGCATTTGCGCGAGGTTAATCATGAAAGTAATCCTGATTGCTGTCTGCTCTCTTATTGCGATAGCGACCCTGGTGCGCTCCCCCGAGACGCAGGTGTTTCCTACATCGGCGGGGCCGGTCGAGATCACTCCCCTGTACCACGCGAGCACCCTGATCGAGGCGGGAGGAAAAACTATCTATCTGGACCCTGCCAAGCCGGCGAAGTTTACGGGCCTTCCGAAAGCGGACCTCATTCTTATTACCGACATTCACGGCGACCACATGGATCCTGATTCGATCCAGGAAGTAAGCAAGGCGGGCACGGACATTCTGGCAGCGCCAGCAGTCATTGCAACTGTCACCAGCGCCAAGCCGATTGCCAATGGAGAAACGAAAAACTGGCAGGGATGGACGATTGAGGCTATTCCCGCCTACAATCTGAAGCGCGGCCCCGCCCCGGGAAAGTTCTTTCACGACAAAGGACGCGGCAATGGCTACGTCCTCACCTACGGCGGCAAGCGGTTCTACTTCTCAGGCGATACCGAAGGCATCCCGGAGATGCGTGCGCTGAAGAACATCGATGTGGCGTTCGTGTGCATGAATCTGCCCTATACCATGCCTCCCGAAGAGGCTGCTGACGCGGTGAAAGCTTTTCATCCGAAGATTGTCATCCCTTACCACTATCGCGGATCCGATCTCACCGTATTTCAGAAAGCATTGGAAGGGACCGGCATTGAAGTGCGGTTGCTCGACTGGTATCCGAAGTAAGAGGCGAGGCTATCCTGCATAGTTCGTGTTAACATCCGGCCAGTGGCCACCGCCAAGAACAATCTGAATTACAGTCCGGAGCGTCTGGTCTCGGCCGCCCCGGTGGAAGACGATTCGTCGTTTGAGCTGAAGCTGCGGCCGCAACGGCTGGGCGAGTTCATCGGGCAGGCCAAGGTTAAAGAGAATCTGGCGGTGGCGATTGAGGCGGCGCGGTCGCGCGGCGAGGCCATGGATCACGTTCTGCTATATGGGCCGCCGGGGCTGGGAAAGACGACGCTGGCTAACATTATCGCCAACGAGCTGGGAGTGCACTTCCAGCCGACGGCAGCGCCGCTGCTGCAAATCAAGGGCGATCTGACAGCGATCATCACTAACATGCAGGATAAGCAAGTCCTGTTCATCGATGAGATTCATCGGCTGCAGCCTGTGCTTGAGGAATTGCTGTACTCGGCACTGGAAGATTACAAGTTGGACATTATTATTGGGCAAGGGCCTTCGGCGCGCACACACACGCTGGAAGTGAAGCCATTCACGTTTGTCGGCGCGACTACGCGGGCAGGATTGATTTCGGCGCCGCTGCGGTCGCGCTTCGGGATCGTGCTGCGTCTCGAGTTTTACACTCCAGAAGATTTGCGGGTGATCGTGGAGCGGTCGGCGGAAATCCTGGGAGTGCAAGTCGATGACCCGGGTGCGATTGAGATCGCCAGCCGGTCGCGCGGGACGCCGCGAATCGCGAACCGCTTGCTGCGTCGAGTACGAGACTATGCGCAGGTACGTGGCGCGGGCAAAATCGATTTACCGACCGCGCAAGCCGCGCTGCAGATGCTGGAAGTGGACAAATACGGCTTCGACGAGGTCGACCGCAAGCTACTGCTTACGATCATCGAAAAATATCAGGGTGGGCCGGTGGGCTTGAATACACTGGCCGCAGTCCTCGCCGAAGAACCAGACGCGATTGAAGAGGTCTACGAACCCTTCCTCATGCAGATTGGATTTCTGAACCGCACTCCGCGCGGGCGAGTGGCAACCCAACTGGCATACGAGCACTTCAACATCACGCCGAGCCGCAGGCAGAGTTCGTTGTTCTAGAACTCATCGTTTATAAGCCCTCGCCCGATCAGCTGACCCACCATTCGCCTTCACGACATCGCTCCTTTGTTTCGGGGTTCGTTACAAACATTTGTTTTTTGCTTAGCCAGGCCGAATATAGTGTATCTTCCTCAATTCCCCTTTGTGAGCGGCGAGGATTGAGTCTGGGTTTAGGGCGGCGTCCAGCGATCATGCATTCTGTGAAGTTTGCGATATTGGCGATCTGGCTGACGTCTGGGCTTGCATCGGATTCCTTGGCTGCTTCCTGGGGGCAGGCCCCAGCAACTCAAAACGCGGTCTCTGCCGCACAAGCGGTCGCCTCGTCTGGGCAGAATTCCACTTCACAGAATACACAGACCACGCCGCAGAATCCTCCGCCTCCTCCGGAAGCGAATCCTGCCCCACCGGGAGAGAAACCTGCGCCGACCCTGCAAAATCCTCCGCCGTCGGCCCAGTTGCCAGAGCCGGCCATCAAGAATCCCGAGGTTCGGCCTGCGCCAAAGCCGGAACTCGCTCCACCGCTTCTCACCATTCCGCGTTTGACCCGAGCTCCCGTACTCGAAGATTTTCTTAGTATGAAGCCACGGGGCGAGGCGGCACTGCAGATGGCGAAGGTTACCGGCTTTGTGCAGCGCAATCCGCATGACGGCGAGAAAGTTTCGGAAGCGACCGCCGCCTATCTTGGCTACGACCAGAAAAATCTGTACGCCGTATTCGTGTGTTTCGACGATCCCAAGAAAGTGCGGGCACGCATGTCACGGCGTGAAGATATTTACGACGACGACAATGTCGAAGTCATGCTCGATACGTTTCACGACCGTCGGCGCGCCTACGCCTTCCAGACCACTCCGCTCGGCGTGCAGTGGGACGCGATCTGGAGCGAGGCCACGCGGGAAGAGATCCTCGGAAATTTTGACACCTCGTTCGACACGGTCTGGAATTCCGAGGGCAAAGTCACCAGCCGTGGCTTCGTGGTATGGATGGCTATTCCGTTCAAAAGCTTGCGTTTTCCTTCGACGAAAGAACAGCAGTGGGGAATCATTCTGTACCGCGGAATCGTTCGTAAGAACGAAGATGCGTTCTGGCCGCAGGTTTCTTATAAGGTAGAGGGCAGGCTGGGACAAGCCGCTACGCTGTACGGCCTGGAAGGAATCTCGCCCGGCCACAGCATCGAACTCATCCCTTACGGAATCATGCGTGGCTTCCGCGCGCTCGACCAGCGCGATCCCTACAATCCGTATTTTCAAAATGCGGTAGAGCAGGGCCAGACTGGCATGGATGCGAAGTTCGTCATCCACGATCATTTCGTACTAGATACGACCGCGAATCCAGACTTCAGCCAGGTGGAGTCTGAGGATCCGCAGATCACGGTCAACCAGCGCTTCGAAGTCTATTTTCCCGAGAAGCGTCCATTCTTTCTGGAGAACGAAGATTACTTCCGCACGCCGTTCGATTTATTCTTTACCCGCAATATTCAAGACCCTTCCGCGGGGATCCGCCTCACGGGAAAAGAAGGACCGTATTCCGTCGGCCTGATGGCCACCGATGATCGTGCCCCAGGACTGGCGGTGCCCAGTTACTGCCCTGCCACCTCCCTTATTTGTTCGAGCGATCTCTCTGGCATTCGTTCTTACTTCACCATCGCCCGGGTGAGTCGCGACATCTTCAAGCAGTCGAGTGTGGGCGCGGTTTACACCGATTGGGAGTGTCCCACAACCGGCGAATTTAACCGCGTCGGTGGAATGGACACGCGGCTGAAGTTCAATGCCAACTGGACCGTCGACGGGCAGGCCGTAGTGAGTTCGAGCAACCTGCAGGGCATGAGCACTGGCAATTTGGAGACCACCTGCGAGTACAACCTGTATCCCTTCAGCTCAGGGAATGCCGGCAACAACAACAACTACGCCGGCCCTGCCGACAAACTCGACCTGAAGCGCGACGGGCTGCACTTCTCCTACGAGGGAATTTACGACGACATCAGCCCAGGATTCATAACCGTCCCAGGCTTCGTGAATCGCGTGGATATTCGCGAACTCTATCAGACCGCCGACTACCGCTTCCGTCCGAAGAAAGGTTGGATCGTCGACTGGGGCCCTTCGCTGAACCAGCGCTACGTCTTCGACCACGAAGGCAACCGCCTCGATACGGATTACCAGCCCTACCTTGCCATCCAGGGGCGCGGTCAAACTTTCATCTACTTGTTTCCCTATGAAGAATTAAGAGAGCGCCTGCGGCCGCAGGATTTCTGTTTCCTGGGCTTCACTTGTCAACCTCCCATCCCGAACCAGGATTACCACGAACACAGCAGTGGCGGCTCGGTCCAAACCAGTGTCTTGCCCAAGGTCACTGTCGGTGCGAGTTATCACTGGGGAGATGGGGCGAACTTCGTGGCATCTCCCAGCGCTCCGGCACCTCTCAACGAACCATTCCTCGCGCGCCAGGATACGGCCACCGGCACGTTGACGCTCCGTCCCATGAAGCCCTTGAAGATTGAGAATACTTATCTCTTCGAGCGCCTGCGAGCCACGCAGAACGAATATTTCCTTGCCCTATCACAGATGCCCGGCGCCCGCATCGGACAAGGCATTTTCAACGACCACATCGTGCGCAGCAAATGGAACTGGCAGTTTACCCCGCAACTCTCGCTGCGCGTGATCCTGCAGTACAACTCATTGCTGGGCAATACGCCGGGCAACACGGTTTACCCATACACCTCTCTGCCGACGGAGAAGGAGTTCAATGCCGATTTCTTGCTGACCTATCTCGTCCATCCGGGCACGGCGATTTACATCGGCTACAATAGCGACCTGCAGAACCTGGATCATGGCCTGACCCAAGATCCCGCGGGCTTGGCTGGACTGTATACGGCCAAGGGCTACATCAACGACAGCCGCCAGTTATTCGTGAAAGTGTCTTATCAGTTCCGCTTCTGAAGAAGCCGTCACCCATCAGCTTTTAGCCGAAATGGATCCGTGATCTGACAGCTCGCGATTGCTGAATCCTGGGCGATTCCGGTAGAATCTAAAGATTCGTATCGAGGTCTGAAGCCATATGAAAGCAGCCATTCATCCCGCTTATAACGAAGTGCGCGTGCATTGCGCGTGCGGCAACGCCTTTGTGACCCGATCCACCCATAAGGGCGATATCAGCGTAGAAATTTGCTCCGCCTGCCATCCCTTCTTCACCGGCAAGCAGAAGTTGATGGATACCGCCGGCCGCGTCGAGCGCTTCCGCCGCAAATACGCCAAGAACGCGGCCGCTCCCACAAAGCCCGAGCCTTCGAAGAACTAAGTCTGTTGCCACGGATTAGTGCGGATTGGCACGGAAGTCTGAAAATTCAGCCCTCGCCCACTTGGCGGGGGCTTTGATTTTGTGCAGCCGTGAAGAAGTTCTGGGACAACCCGGGTGGGGCGGACACTCCCTTCGACAAGCTCAGGGCAGGCTTTGTCCGCCAGGCAGTGCCTCCGCAGCCAGTCCCTCCGCAGCCAGTCCCCGCGAGCCTTTCCATCGGCAGCGTCACCATTGCCCCCGCCACGGTCCTCGCTCCCATGGCCGGAGTCACCGACACGGTCTTCCGCCGCTTCATCCGCAACCTCGGCGGCTGCGGTCTCATCATGACCGAGTTCACTTCGGCCGACGGTGTGCTCCGCAAGAAGGACCAGAAGGCCAAGCGCTACCTTCATTTCTACGAAGACGAGCATCCCATCTCCGCACAGCTTTTCGGCAGCGATCCGCAAGTGATGGCCGAGGCGGCGAGCATGGTCGAAGGCCTCGGCTTCGACCTCGTGGATTTGAATCTCGGCTGTCCCGCAAAGAAAGTCGTGAAGTGCAACGGAGGCTCGGGTCTTTTGCGCGATCTTCCGGCAATCGGACGCATCTTTGAAGCCGTGCGCGCGGCCGTGAAAATTCCCTTTACCGTAAAGTTCCGCGCGGGATGGAACGACGACGAAATCGTCTGTGTGGAATTGGCTCGCATGGCCGAATCCTGCGGCCTCGCGGCAGTCGCACTGCACGCCCGAACCCGCGAGCAGGGCTACAGCGGCCAAGCCCGCTGGGAGTGGATCGCCGCAGTGAAGGCCGCGGTGACGATTCCCGTGATCGGCAACGGCGACATCCGCACTCCCGAAGATGCGTGCGCTATGGTGACGCAAACTGGCTGCGATGCGGTCATGATCGGCCGCACCGCGCCCTCGAATCCCTGGATCTTCCGCCAGATCCAGCAGTATTGCGCGGGGATGGAGTATGACGCGCCCACCGAAGCCGACCGCTACCAGATGATCCGCACCTACTTCCAGATGTTGATCGAAGAAGAACTTCCCGACGCCGTAGGCAAGATGAAGCAATTTGCCTCCTGGTTCACCCACGGCGTTCCGGGCGGAGCGGCCCTGCGCAAGGCAATCTACGAGTCGAAGAGCGCGGTGGAGATTCTGGGACGCGTAGAGGAATTCTTCGAAGCAAGGTTGTGTGGCGCGGGCGCCCTCGCCCGCGAAACCGTCTAAAGCGGCTTCGCTACCATTTTCCCCGTCTCGTCCTTCTCCAAATAGGCCCATGGCGCTTTCGCATCATGCGTGAAGACGGTCAGCCATTTCTCCGGAATCGCCTTTGCGTAGTACTGCTTCTTGCTCTCGATGGTCTGCAGCGGATAGAGGTCGAAACCCATGCCCCAGGTGACGTCGATGTGCGCGGCGGTGGGGATCAGGTCGGAGATGTAGCAGGCAGTGCGGCCTCCACTCTCGACGATCACAGCTTGCATGTGCGCGGTGTGGCCGGGGAAAGTTTTTACCGAGATCCCGGGGACGATTTCCTCGTCGCCCTTGAGCAGCGTCATCTGGCCGCTTTGGACTAGCGGGTCGTAGTTAGCGGGGATGTAACTGATGGAGTCACGCTCGCTGGGACGGCGCGCGTATTGCCATTCACCTTCCGGTGCGTAATATTTCGCGCGCGGAAATGTTGGGACAATCTTTCCATCGTTATCGCGCACCGTATTCCAGCCGCAGTGGTCGAAATGAAGATGAGTATTGATGACGATATCGATGTCCTCGGGCGCGACTCCGCCAGCCGCGAGATTTGCAAACAACCGCGCCGGCTGCCCGTAGAACTTGACCATGCGTTCCGACAGCTTGTTGCCCATGCCAGTTTCAACAACGATGTTTTGCTTGCCGGTGCGAATGAGGAGCGAATTGAGCCCCGCCTGGACGTAATTTCTTTCATCGGCCTCCACCTTGCGCGACCACATGATCTTGGGAATCACGCCAAAAAATGCGCCGCCGTCGAGCGGGTACGTACCGTCGGAGAAAATGCTGAGTTCGAAATCGCCAAGAGTGAGGCTGGGCATGCGACTAGTGTGCCACAGACCGAGGCGGCGTCTCCTCTGCGAAACTGCGATACTCTCATCCGTATGGCACGCCCGGCCAGCGTTACGGTGATCGCAGCTCTGTTTTTCCTGGTCGCGGCATATCTGGTCACGATCGGGATCGTGGAGTTCGTGGCGCCGGGCACGCTTTCAATGACGCTGGGAACGGGGATTACGTACGGGAGAGAACTAACCGGAGCGCAGGCGGCTTTATCAGTCGGCGCAGGATGGGCGCTGGTCGCCTGGGGACTTTACCGGCTGCACAATTGGGCGCGCTGGTGCGCGGTAGTCCTCATGGTGATCGGAGTTGCAGGATCGGTGCCCGCAGTTTCCGCGGCGGCGAGGGATCTGACTTGGTGCTTCTTCTGGTACGGCGCGCAAATCATGGTGCGAGTCGTGATCGCGTGGTACCTGGTTGCGTCACCCGAGCTGATCGAAGTTTTCAGACGAAAGTAGGGCGAGCGGGCAGAGGTCAGCGACGACGCGTGTTGCAGAAGTCCTTCGGCGCCAAAGAACGGCGCTTCAGGATGACAAGCTCAATTTGTTCAACGTTTCGCCTTCGCAGGTTCCTTTTCTCCGACGCGCTGGCTGACTTCGAATTTCATCTTGCCGGCCTTTTTATCAGCGTCCACCACGATGTGATCGCCGTGCAAAATTTCTCCATCCAGAATCTTCAGCGCCAGCGGATCCTGCACCAGCTTCTGAATGGCACGCTTCAGCGGACGCGCGCCGAAGTTGGCGTCGTAACCCTGAGTGAAGAGCAATTCTTTCGCAGCGTCAGTGAGTTCGATCGAGATCTTGCGATCGGCGAGCAAACGCCGCACATCTTCCAAACGGAGCTCGATAATCTTGACCAACTGCTCTTTGCCGAGCGGACCGAAGACGATGATGTCATCGACGCGGTTGAGGAACTCCGGCCTGAAGTGCCCGTGCAGCGCGTTCATCACCAGTTCCGTCGCCTTCTCAAACTCTTCAGGCGTCCGCAGGTTTTCGGCTTGCAAGTAAGTTGAGCCGAGATTCGACGTCATGATGATGATCGTGTTCTTGAAGTCCACGACGCGGCCCTTGCCGTCGGTGAGCCGACCATCGTCCATGATCTGCAGCAGGATGTTGAACACATCGGGATGAGCCTTCTCAATCTCGTCGAAGAGCACGACTGCATAAGGCCGCCGGCGAACTTGCTCGGTGAGCTGCCCGCCTTCTTCGTAGCCGACGTATCCAGGAGGCGCGCCGATGAGGCGCGCGACCGAATGCTTCTCCATATATTCCGACATGTCGATGCGAAGCAACGCGCGTTCGTCGTCGAACAAAAATTCGGCGAGGGCGCGAGCCAGTTCTGTCTTGCCGACACCGGTTGGACCAAGAAAAATGAATGACCCAATCGGGCGCTTGGGATCGCTGAGCCCGGCGCGAGAGCGGCGGATGGCGTTGGCGACACGCTCGAGAGCTTGGTCCTGGCCGACGACGCGCTGGCGCAGGCGCTCTTCCATGGCGACCAGTTTTTTCACTTCGCCTTCCAGCATTTTCGAGACGGGAATGCCAGTCCATTTGGAGACGATGCGTGCGATATCTTCTTCGTCCACTTCTTCTTTGAGCATGCGTGGGGCGCCGGTGCTTTTGCCGTCAATCTTGGCGGACAGCTGGCTTAATTCTTCTTCGGCTTGCCGTAACAATCCGTAACGGATTTCTGCGACGCGCTGCAGGTTGCCTTTGCGCTCTTCGGTCTGCTCTTCGATTTTGAGCTTCTCGATTCTTTCTTTCAGCTCGCGGGAACGGGCGATCAGATCTTTTTCTTTTTTCCAATTGGCTTTGAGAGCATTGGATTTCTCGCGGATTCCGGCGAGTTCTTTTTCGATGACGGCCAGACGCTCCCGAGAGTTGGCGTCTTCTTCTTTCTTCAGCGCCTGTTTTTCGATTTCGAGTTGCGTGGCGCGGCGTTCGAGTTGATCGATATCCGTGGGAAGCGAATCGATCTGGATGCGAATCGAGGCGGCAGCTTCGTCGACGAGGTCGATCGCCTTGTCGGGCAGGAAGCGGTCGGAGATATAGCGATGCGAGAGCGTGGCTGCGGCGACGATCGCGGAATCTTTGATGCGGACGCCGTGGTGCACTTCGTACTTCTCTTTCAGACCGCGAAGGATGGCGATGGTGTCCTCGACATTGGGCTCGCCCACGAAAACAATCTGGAAGCGGCGTTCGAGGGCGGCATCTTTTTCGATGTACTTGCGGTACTCGTTCAGCGTGGTGGCGCCAATGGCGCGCAGTTCGCCGCGAGCGAGCGCGGGCTTGAGCATGTTGGAGGCGTCAATGGCGCCTTCCGCGGCTCCGGCGCCGACAAGAGTGTGAAGCTCGTCGATGAACAGAATTACCTGCCCCGAAGAGTCTTCAATTTCCTTTAGGACGGCTTTGAGGCGATCTTCAAACTCGCCGCGATATTTTGCTCCGGCTAACATCGCGCCGAGATCGAGCGCGACCACGCGCTTGTTCTTGAGAACTTCAGGGACGTCTCCGGAAATGATGCGCTGAGCGAGGCCTTCGACGATGGCGGTCTTGCCGACGCCGGGCTCGCCGATGAGCACGGGATTATTTTTCGTACGTCGAGAAAGAACCTGCACTACGCGGCGGATTTCTTCGTCACGGCCGATGACCGGATCGAGTTTGCCGCGGCGGGCTTGCTCGGTGAGGTCGCGAGCATAACGTTCGAGAGCCTGGTACTTGGCTTCGGGATTCTGGTCGGTAACTTTTTGCGAGCCGCGGACGGAGGTCAGGGCTTTCAGAATCGCGTCGTACGTTGCGCCGTGACGGGCGAGGATCTGCTGGGCCGAGTCCTGCTTGAGATGCGTGATAGCCAGTAGCAAGTGCTCGGTGGAGACGTATTCGTCCTTGAAATTGGAGGCTTCTTTGAAGGCTTGCTCCAGCAGTTTATTGGCAGCGTTCGAGAGCGTGGCCTGCGTCGCTTCTCCGGAAACTTTGGGAAGCTTTTCGATATCGCGATAGAGATCGCTGAGAACGGCTTGCGGGCCGATGCCGATTTTTTCGAGCACGGGCGGAACGATCCCCTCTTTGTCTTCCAGCAAAGCCGCTAGCAGGTGTACCGGCATCAGCTCGGGGTTGCCGTGCTCAGAAGCAAGGTTGTTCGCGCGCTGGACGGCTTCCTGCGCTTTTACGGTGAATTTTTCCCAACGTATGGGCATGATGAACTCCAGTTTCCAGTTTCCAGTTATAAGTGTGCCGGCGAGGTCGCCGCCACGACAGCCGACGGGACGCCGGGGCTACAACAAAACGGGAGGCAGCCAGTTCTGCCGCCTCCCGTCGATTGTAGACTGTCGAGCTGCGCTCGACTGGGCAGCCGAGGGCGGCTGTCCTCACATGAGCAGTGCCCGCTTACGCGGCCTTGCTGGGACCCTTGGCTTCCAGAGTCTTATCACCGGCCTTGTCGCTGCCGACGTTGACCTTGATTTGCTTGGGCTTGGCCTCGGCCTTTTTGGGCAGGGCGATCTTCAACACGCCTTTGTCATAGTTTGCCGAAACTTTCTCGGAATCCACGGTGGCGGGCAGAGTGAAGGTGCGGGTGAAGCTGCCATACTGGCGCTCTACACGGCGATAGTTCTCTTCCTTCTCTTCCTTCTCGATCTTGCGCTCGCCGTGCACGGTGAGGGTGTTGTTCTCGATGCGGACATCAATATCTTTCTCTTCGATGCCCGGGACTTCGATCTTCAAAGTAACTTTGTGCTCGTCCTCATAGACGTCGACGGCGGGGGCAAAGCTCGATGCGGTCAGGGACTCATCCCGGCCGGTATCGTCAAAGGACTCACGGAACAACCGGTTCATCCGGTCCTGCAGGGTGGAAAACTCACGGAAAGGCTCCCAACGGGTTAGTACAGTCATGGTGAAAATCCTCCTTCATGAATCTGGGCTTGAAATTTGGTAAGAAGCCCATCTGCTCACATTGATGGGCCTCAATCACTAGCTTGGATGCCTTAGCTACTGTAAAGGGAGCATAAAATATGAGTGTATCATTGTCAAGTACTGTTTATATTGTATTTTCATTGACTTACATGAGATATGATGCACTTTAGATAGGCAGTTTCGGGGATGTTGAGCAGGATTGGGTGGTCATTAGACTGTCCTCGAACCTCGATCAGACGGAGTACGCGGTGAGCATCACAGGCAGCGCCGGCAAGCATTTCCAGGAAGTTGGCCTGGCTAACGTGGTAGGAGCAAGAGCAGGTGACGAGAATTCCACCTGGGCGGAGCATCTTGAGGGCGCGGAGGTTGAGTTCCTTGTAGCCGCGGAGGGCGGCATCGAGGTCGCGCTTGGATTTGGCGAAGGCGGGAGGGTCGAGAACGATGGTGTCATAGCGCTGGCCGGAGGCGGCGTAGTCCTTGAGCAGATCGAAGGCGTTGGCTTCGATCCATTCGATTTCGCGCCGATTGAGCGCGGCGTTCTGGTCGGCAACTTCGAGCGCAGGCCGGGAGCTGTCGATGCCGGCGACGTGTGAGCAGTGGGTGGCCAGATGAAGGGCAAATCCGCCCTGGTAGCAGAAAACGTCGAGGGCCTTGCCGTGGGCGTATTGGGCGGCGGCGGCGTAGTTCTTGCGCTGGTCGAGGAAGGCTCCGGTCTTCTGCCCTTCGAGCGCGTCGAAATTGAACTGCACGCCGTTCATGGTGAAAGTTGTGGAACTCTTTTCGCCGCTAAGCAGGCTGGATGGGCGCGGCGGTAGTTCCTCAAGCTGGCGAACGCGAGGGTCTACACGCTCGACGATCGCAGCGGGGTGCAGCCTCTCAGTCAACTCTGCAATCAAAGTGGCGCGTACGATTTCGGTATCCATGGCTTGGGTGAGAATCTGCACGGAGAGAATGTCGCTGTAGCGGTCGACAATGAGACCGGGGAGGAAATCGGCCTCGCTGAAGATGACGCGATAGGCATTCGTGTCGCGGATAATCGGCTCACGATACGCGATTGAGTCGGCGATGCGCTGACCAAGTAGCTCCGGGAAATCGGCCACGGACTCGCGCGAAATGAGTCGGATGGCGATTTGCGACGAGCTCGAGTAGAGCGCGCTGCCGAGAAACTGACCACGATGATCGATAACCCCAACCATCGACCCGGGTGGAACTCCGCCGGCAGAGACTATGTCGGAGCGATAGACCCAGACGTGGCCCTCCTTCAGACGGGTTGCGCCGCGGGGAGAAACCTTTACTGCTGGAACGGGAAAGATTGCGGACGTCTTGGACATGAAGCAATCTTAAACGCACCAGTTCTCGTATGCTGCCCAGGAAGTCGAGCTCCGCACGCCCGCACAGCCGAGGGCGGCTCCCCACACGGACTTTGCTAGCTGGCGACCTGTCCCGTCGGGACGGTGGAAGGTATGTCGGACTTCGCAGAGGTGCGGGAACTCATTTCGAAGCGGGCGGCTTCGAGATCGGTATGAAGGGAATCGAGGGCCGTCATGGGCATCTCGGTGCCCCAGTTTTCCATTTCAGTTTCCGACCAGCTTCCGTTGAGGCGGATGGCGCCGGCGATGTCTTCCGGGAAGGCATGACGGTAATCGCCTTCACGGATGAGGATGTCGCCTATGAGACGCCCGGTACCCATGTCGAACACGCGGCGGGTGGCTTGGCCGGCGACATTACTAAGGCACAGGAAAACTTCGCCGGCATCGGCAAACTCGGCGCGGTAATACCAGGCCTGGGACGCGTCAATTTTGGGATGATGGCGGCGAGAGCGTTTGTGTTCCGGCTCGAGAGCCTGCATTTCGTTGGCGGGATTGAAGTACAGAATGCGCTGGCAGGAATCGCAGACCACAGTCTGCTGTCCGGTGCGGACATCGTTGTAGGTCTGCGGACGCAGCATGACCTGGCAGGCCATGCATTTGTGATCACGCACTTCGGAGATGCCGCTGCCACGAAATTTTGACACGCGTTCGTAGTGCCGCAGAAGATCTTCATTCACGCCCGCCCTCATTTGGTCGCGTTTGGCGCGCCATTCGGTTAGCTGCTTTTCGTCCTCGGCAGTGCGCTGGCGGGCTTCTTCTTTTTCTTTTTCGATCTCGGCGGCTTCTGATTTCAAGTCGGCTTGTGCGGCTTTGACTTCTTTGTCACGCGTGTCCGCATTGACCATCAACTCGAGAATCTTGTCCTCGTTCTCGGCGATTTCTTTCTCCGCAAACTGGATCTCCTGCAACAAGGCTTTATATTGTTCGTTGGTTTTTACGGCGAGAGACTGATCGCGATACTTGGAAATCTTGCCCCGGGCGTCGGTGATGGCGGTCTCGTACTTGCGGCGGGCGGCTTCGTCAGCTTTGACAGCGGCTTGAGCCTTTTCCAGTTGGAGTTTGGTGTCCGCGAGCTTGTGTTCGATGGCAGCGACGCGTTTGGGAAGTTCGGCGATTTCGTCCTGCAGGCGGCGGATTGATTTGTCCGCATCTTGCAGGTGCAACAGGTTTTCTATTTCTGGAAGCATCCTGAGACGACTCAGGTTTGATTCTAACACGCGGAAATGCAGGTTTCGCATGGAGGGGCGAGTGAAAGCGCCCACGGGAAGCCGTTTCGGGTGTAAACTCTTTCATTCCGCGTTGCCTTCACTTCCGCTTTCTGGGGTTTTATCGTGAAAAGCTTTTTTTCTGTCTCTACGCTGGTTGCTGTCACTCTTCTGTTTTGGCGGGTGACGCCGTGTTGGGCGCAATCGTCCTCGCCGGTGAAGCCGCTGACCATTGAGGCGATTTACGCGCCCGGCGGCCTGAGTGGACGGGGCCCGGAGACCTTCGAATGGAGTCCGGATGGGACCAAGCTCTCGTACCTGCAGCGCGACGATGAAGGGGAGCACGGTGAATTGTGGTATGTGGACGTGGCCACGGGCGAGAAGAAGGTGTTGGTCAGCGCGGCCAAGCTGGCCTCGCTTGCGCCCGACTACAACAAAGTGAAAGATGAACGAGAGAAGGAGCGGCTCACGCGGTATCACGTCGCGGCGTATTTGTGGGCCCCGGATTCGAAGCATCTGATTTTCGATTCGCAGGGACAGCTTTGGCTGTTCGATTTGGCGACCAGCACGGCCGTGCAGTTTACTTCGGCGGCTGATCCCAGTGGCGCCCCGAAGTTTTCTCCTGATGGCAGCCATGTTTCGTACGTGCGCAAGCACAATCTTTACGTTCGGCCCGTGAACGGAAAGGACGAAAAACAACTTACGAAAGATACGAAAGACGATCTGTTCAACGGAGATATCGATTGGGTGTATGCCGAAGAGCTAGCGGTGCGCAGCAATTATTTCTGGTCGCCCGACAGCAAAGAGATTGTCTTTTTGCACATGGATGAGACCAAGGTTTCAACTTATCCCATCACCAACTTGATCCCGACGCATCCGACGGTGGATAACGAAAAATATCCGAAAGTCGGGGGCGCGAATCCTGGGGTGAAGCTGGGGGTGGTCGATGCCGACAAAGGCAAGGTGCGCTGGATTTCATTGACTGACGACGCGGAGGCTTACATTCCGCGCTTTGGCTGGGTGCGCGATGGAGTGGTGTGGGCGGAGGTTTTGAATCGCAATCAGGACAAGATGGATTTGTACTTTGTCGATGCGAAATCGGGTAAGTCACGAATCGTTCTGACAGAGACCACGCCCGGCGCCTGGATCGACTTCGATCATGTGGAGGTTCGTTTCCTGAAGTCCAGCGACGCGTTCCTGTGGCCGAATTGGCGTGACGGGCACATGCATCTCTACCTCTACAGCTTCGATAGGCAGAACCCAACAGGGGCGGACGCAAAACTGGAACGACAGCTTACACACGGTGACTTTGAGGTGCTGGGAATCGAGGGAGTGGACGAAACGGCGGGCACGGTATTTTTCCTGGCCAACCCGGGTGATCCGCGGCAGCAGCACATCTGTTCTGTAAAGCTGGATGGAACTGCCTTGCAACAGCTCACGCACGATGAGGGAATGTATTCCGGAGAGTTCTCCGAGGATGGCAAACATTTTGAGCAGACATTCAAGGGGCCGCTGACCGCCCCGCGCATCTCTCTGTGTTCAGTGGGCGCGTCGTGTGCACCGGTGTGGGAGGCGCGCGATGAAGTGGCGGAGTACGGACTGCGAGTTCCAAAGTTTCTGGAGTTCAAGGCGGAAGATGGGAGCAGGCTTTACGGGCGTCTATTACTGCCGCCAGACCCGCCAGCTAGCGGCAAGATTCCGCTCATCGTTAACATTTACGGAGGGCCAGCGGCGCAGATGGTCCTGAAAGAACCGACGAATCCGTTTGATGAGATCCTGGCGCGGAAGGGGTTTGCGATCTTTGCAGTGGACAATCGCGGCACACCGGGACGCGACCGCAAATTCCAGACGGCGATTCGCCACGAGTTTGGCGCGATCGAGTTGAAAGATCAGCTCACTGCGCTGGATCAGCTTTTCGCGCAGTACCCTCAACTCGATCAAGATCGCATGGCAATCTGGGGATGGTCGAATGGCGGCTCGATGACGCTTTATGCAATGACCCACTCAGAACGTTTCCGCGCCGGAGTTGCGGTGGCTCCCGTGACCGACCAGATCAACTACGACACCATCTACACCGAGCGTTACATGGGGCAACTCAAGGACGACGCGGCGGGTTACCGCGAATCCGATGTGACGAGTGCGGCGACGAATCTCCACGGGGCGCTGTTGATTGCACACGGGACCGGCGATGACAACGTGCATTTTCAGAACAGCGTGCAGATGGTCAACGCGCTGATCAATGCGGGTAAACAATTCCGGCTGATGATCTATCCCAATAAAACCCACAGCATCGCGGGAAGCGAGTCGCGGGATCACCTGTTCCACATGATTGAAGACCACTTTGAACAGGAGCTGAAGTAGGAAGCCAGCAGAGCCCGAAAACTCGCCGGCATTTGCTATCTTTTCTTGTCAGGCTTGCGAGAGGAACTTACTCTGTTCGAGCTTGTCTTTCTGGAATCTTCTTTCGAAGAGTTACCTTTGGATGACGTCTCCTTGGCGGAGCTTTCCTTTGAAGAATCGGTCTTGGATGAATCTTCCGACTTGGACTTCTCTTCCTTCTTCGCGTCTGAACCTCCGCCATCGGACGCCGTGGCGTGAGATTTGTTGGCGTAGTCGGTGACGTACCAGCCCGATCCCTTGAACTGCACGGCGGGCGCGGAGATCATCTGCTCTACGCGGCCTCCGCATTCCGGGCACTTCTTCACCATCTTGTCGGAAAACTTCTGGATTTTCTCGAAGCGGTGACCGCACTTCTCGCATTCATATTCGTAGAGAGGCATGGGCTCTGAAACAATTGTGAGGAAAGCTTTCCTTCGAGATGATTCTAGGGGCGCAGGTTCGATTGCGTCAATTCAGGACAAACTGGAAGCGGCTTACTCAAAAGCTTGTGCCAACCCGTGAACCGAAGCAACTTCGTAATGCGTTGCCTTGGCATCGTGGCAGCACAAGTACTTGCGGCGCTCTTCGGGAATCACAGAAGTTTCGTAATCCGGTCCTACGAAGTCTCGAATAGCATCAGTCGAGTCCCAAAGCATAATGGTGATGAAGTCGATTTCGTCTCTATGGTTTTTCCGGAGGAGAAAGCTGCCTTTGTAACCTTTTACCTTGGCAACACCGGGCAACCGTTCAGGCTTCAGCATTGCTTCATAAGCGTCGGCGTGCTCAGGCTTGGTCGATCCGTGCCAAATTCGTGCGATCACGTTAACCTCCTTACCATTTTCTTGGTTCACTTTGACAGCGTCGCGCGGGGAATCGGAAGGGACTCGACTAAGATGTTGCGCCTACCCGATATCCTCCGCTAATTGCTCCGCGAGACGCTTGGGAGCAGTATTGCGCCAGGCGCTGCGGATTGCTTTCACAAGAGTCTTTTTGCTTGCGGCCTTGAGATTCACACTGGTTGCGCCGCGGCGTCCCCAGGCGCCTTTTACGGGCACGAAGACATCCGGCTCGGCTTTCGAAAAGTAATGCTGCTGCTCGGGGGTCAGTTTAACCATCCCCCAGCCCTTCTCGGGATAGCCGAGGGTAGCGAAGATCTTCCCGAGTACGCGAAAATCCGGATGGTCCATATGAGCGCTTTCGATGGCTGCGGGCAGGGCCAGGGCCAGGCGGCGAAAATCGTTGGCGGTCACTCACAATCTCCGTAAACAAAATATTGCCTATAAATAGCATAACCGCTGCAGGACCCAAGAAGTTACGGCTCTGCGGTGGTAGACTCCGGCCATGAAGGATGCAGGCCGGAAACTGGACGAGCCCAAGGGCGCCAAGTCCAAAATCGTTCAACCAAAGAACAAGCTGTCTGCGCTGGCGCCGCGTCCGGCACTCTATCTTGTCGGTACGCCCATCGGCAATCTGGAAGACATCACGCTGCGCGCGTTGCGCGTGCTCAAGGAAGTGGATGTGATCGCCTGCGAAGACACGCGGCAGACGCAGAAGTTACTCACCCATTACGGCATCACGACCCGCACCGTCAGTTACCACGAGCACAACGAGATGACCCGAGCGGCGGAACTGGTGAAAGATTTGCAGGAAGGCACGAGCGTCGCGCTGGTGACGGACGCGGGCATGCCGGGAATTTCTGACCCAGGATTCCGGCTGATTTCGCTGGCTATTCGGCATCACGTGCCGGTGGTGCCGATTCCGGGAGCGTCGGCGTTCTTGGCGGCGCTGGTTGCAAGCGGACTGCCGACCGATTCGTTCCGCTTCAGTGGATTTCTTCCGGCAAAACGCGGAGAGCGGCGGGCGGCGCTGGAAGCGATCAGGACTTCGCCGCGGACGCTGGTATTTTACGAAGCTCCGCACCGGATTGCGGAGGCGCTTTCCGATGTGGTCGAGGTACTGGGAAAAGACCGGCATGTGGTGATCGCGCGCGAAGTGACCAAGCTGCACGAAGAGTTTCTGCGCGGACGTGCGTGCGAGGTGCTGGAGACGCTGAAGTCGCGCGACGGAGTGAAGGGCGAGATCACGTTGCTAATCGGGAAGGCAGAGGAAGTAGAAGCTCGTGCTGGGACGGGCGACCCCGCCCGTCCTTCGATTCGCCAACGGGTTGAGCAGATCATGGCGGAAGAGAAGGTCGACGAGAAAGACGCGCTAAAGAAAGTGGCGAAGGAGCGTGGCATTTCGAAGAGCGAGGCGTATCGGGAAATGCAGAGAAGCAAAGGGACCCGATAGTAACATTGGAGCGCCGGCTGAACTGTTCTAGGATTCGCGCTATGCAAAGGTTGGCGATGGGCCTCACTGTGGGTGTATGGCTCGCCGGGACTCTCTGCCACACCCAGGACGACGGCAAGATTGCCTGCTACAACTACCCACGAACGACTGAGTCGTACAAGAAAAAGCTCTGGGACGGATACCAGATCTCACTCGGTCCTGCGCGCAACGCCCAGGGCGGGGGCGATGATCAATGCACAGCTGCGATCTACAATGCCGCGGGAAGAGTAGTGTTCCGAACAACGGGATTCGGGGTGATCTTCGACGAAGACCACACCGGAGAAGACTTCGATGGCGATGGCAAGCCCGAAGTTGTGTTCATGACGGATGAAGCAGGTGGTGCCCATTGCTGCTGGATCTACAACGTTATTTCTCTGTGGCCAAAACCGCACAAGCTTTTTGACGTCGGCGCAGGTGCCGCAGTCAACTTCGCAAAAGATAAAGACGGAAAGACGATTATCTGGGAGCGCGTTGGAGGGACAACCGAATACACCGGCGGCGTCGATGCACCCTTTGCGGAGCGGGTCTATCGCGTGCAGGGAGGCAAATTGGTGGACGCGACGCCTGACTTCTGTGGCAAGATTCTAAGCCCCGGCAGCGAAGATTACGACGTTTGGACTCGCGTGCTGACGCCGTTGAACATTGCAAACCTAAAGTCGACGAAGAAGGTCGCTATCGGCGAAGACCCAAAGGTTGAAGAGACCGTCAGCGCGCTTCTTTCACGCGCTCAGCAACACGTTCTATGTCATCAGTACGACGACGCCATGGCCGACCTTAACCTTTGGCCAGAGGCAACGCGTGACGAAATGAAACATAACTTTGCGGACTCAATCAAGTCCTACAGCCCCGAATTTGCCGCCCGGCTCGCAGGACCCTCCGTAGCGAAGTAGGCCTGGGCGCGTTGTCTACTTCCCCGCCAACTCCCGCTTCACAATCTCGCTGACCATTCTCCCATCGACGCGCATGCCTGAGCCGGAGAAGCGCGCCATGGCATTCTTCATCACCGCGCCCATATCTTTCAGCGTGGGAGAGCCCATCTCGGCGATCACGACTTTCACTCCAGCGACCACTTCGCCCTCGCCGGCGGCTTTGGGCAGGTAGCTTTCAATCAGGACAATTTCGGCGGCTTCCTTGTCGGCCATCTCCTGGCGTCCACCCTTGATGAACTGTTCGACGGACTCTTTGCGCTGCTTGATCAGCGTCGTGAGGACGGCCTGGGATTCCTTCTCATCGAGCGGCGCCATTTTCTCGATCTCACGGTTCTTGAGCGCGGTCTTGACCATACGCAGGGTGGAGAGGCGCTGCTCCGCGCGTGCCTTCATGGCGGCGGTGATGTCTTGCTGGATTTGTTCGATCAGGCTCATGAGGGGATTATAGACGGTGCGGCAGAGGGACTTTGAATGGACCATGGGCGTGTGACTGACATCACGGCGGCGGAGAGGCAAGCAACGTAATCTGCGTTGGTGGGCCGGGCGCGCGGGGCAAGGAAGCTTTCGGTCCTGACTCGAGACCACGATACATCGTGGGAGGTGATGAACATGCGAGTCCTGATTGTCCATGCAAGCCGTTACGGGGCCACGGAAGGAATCGCGGAGCGCATCGGTGCGATCCTTTGCCAGCACGGGCTGGAAGCCACGGTAAAGCCGGTACAGGATGCCGGTGATCCAACGGACTTCGACGCCTGCGTGATCGGAAGCGCTGCCTATTACTTCCACTGGATGAAGAAAGCTACGAATTTCGTGCGGCGAAACTACGCCGTTCTCGCCGAGCGGCCGGTCTGGCTGTTCAGCAGCGGCCCGCTGGGCACGGAGGCCAAAGATGCTCAGGGCAGGGACCTACTCACAGTTACGGAACCTAAGGAGATCGCGGAGTTTAGAGAAGCCATTCACCCTCGGGACCATCGGGTCTTCTTCGGCGCGCTGGACCGTAACAAGCTGGGGTTCACACATGGACTGGTCTTCAAGTTATTTGCTAAGCCTGGCGATGCGCTTCTTCCCGATGGCGACTTCCGCGACTGGAACGACATTGCGGCTTGGGCCTGCAACATTGCCCTGGCGCTGAAAGCCTCTGCGGATGGTGCTGCTTCTTCCCACGCAGATGTCCGCGGAGTTTTGACCAGTCAATGAGGAAAGTCAAGCTCTGGTGAAATGCCATGCCTGCGCGCGTGCGTCAAGGGGCGCGGGTCCGGTAAACTAATAGACTATCCCTTTGATAAGGACTCCCAGTATGCTGCGCAAAAATCGTCTCTTTACTCCCGGGCCAACGCCGCTGCTGCCGGCGGCCCAAACGGCCATGGCGTCGTTTACGGCGCACCACCGCACCGCCGACTTCCGCGCACTGTTCCAGCGCGTGCTCGCGGACATGAAGGAATTCATCGGCACCAAGAACGACGTGCTGGTGCTGGCTTGTTCGGGCACGGGCGTGATGGAGGCGTCGGTGTCGAATCTGACTTCGGCAGGCGATAAAGTTCTAGTGCTTACGGCCGGGAAGTTCGGGGAGCGCTGGACGGGGCTGGCCAAAGCCTTCGGCTGCAATGTGGAAGTGTTGACCGCGCCTTACGGCACAACGTTCTCGCTAAATGACGTTCGAGAGAAGCTGACTTCCGAAGTGCGCGCAGTGTTTGTGCAAGCGACAGAGAGTTCGACTGGCGCGCGGCATGACGTGCGAGGCATCGCAAAAGTCGTGCGCGAACAGGATGACACGTTGCTCATCGTCGATGCCATCACCGGCCTGGGCACGACCCATCTCGACGTGGATGGCTGGGGGGTGGATGTGATTATCGGCGGGTCGCAGAAGGCGCTAATGATGCCGCCAGGACTTGCATATTGCGCGGTGAGTGAGCTTGCGTGGAAGCGAATGGATGCGACTACCTCTCCGCGCTACTACTTCGATTTGCGCAAGGAGCGCAAGTCGGCGGCGAAGGGCGAATCGGCCTACACGCCGGCGACCTCGCTGTTCGCGGCGATGGGAGCGGCGTTGGAGTTCATCCGCGAAATGGGAAATGGAGACCTGGCCAAGGGGCGCGAAGCACTTGTCGATAATGCCGAACTCTGTGCGGAGATGACGCGCGCAGGAGCGCAGGCCCTAGGATTAAAGCTTTACGCAGCTTCACCTGCGGCTGCTCTGACGGCAATCTGCTCGCCGAACGGAATTGATTCCGGAAAGATCGTCAAAGAATTCCGCGAGTCTTTCGATGCAGTTGTCGCCAACGGCCAAGGCGAGATGAAGGGCCAACTGTTCCGCATCGCGCACATCGGCTACTACGATTATCTGGACACGATCGGTATTCTGGGCGCACTCGAACATGTTCTCGCCCGCGTGACCGGAAAAGCTGTCGACTATGGCACAGCGTTGCGAGCGGCTCAGGAAGTGTACGCCCGTGGGCTGTCCAGAAATCCGCAACTGGTAGAAGCTTGAGGACCGCGGGAAACGGTCCTCATTCTAGTTGACGGTAAAGTTCATAGCACTGGAAGTCTCCGCCAGTGTGCCACCGCTGCCGTATGCGCCCGTACCGGCCGTGCCCGGATTTGTTACGGTGACTGGGACGCTCGCGGGGGTTTCGATATCCGAGGCCGCGATGGTTGCAGTCAGTTGGTTTGCACTCACGTGAGTTGTGGTTTGGGCCGTGCCGTTCCAGTTGATGGTCGCGTTCGTCGAGAAGTTACTGCCGTTGACGGTCAGGATGAACGCAGGTTCCCCTGAATTGGTACTGTCAGGGGCGAGTTCGACAATGCTTGGCATCGTTCCGGCCACTGCAGGAGTGGTGGCTTTCGAGCTGTAGCCGCACGCCAGCGTGAACGCCGTCAATGCGGCTAGCAATACTGCTGAAAATCTTTTCATGTTGTTCCTCCATTGGGCGTTGGCCCATTCGTGGAGTCTATGAACGAAGAGAGGTCAGTGTGTCAGCGGTGCGTCAAATGTGTGTCAAGGTTTTGTCGCCCGTATTTCGCGTTAAAACTCTCCGGTGAGGTCTCAAGAAAGCGATGAGTGCATCTGTGAAAATCGTCATAGCGGAAAAGATTTCGGTTTCCGCGATCGAGCAGCTTAAAGAACCTGGATGGATTGTTTTAACCGCGGATCAGCTCGCGGGCAAACTGGAGGCGGAATTGGAGTCTGCCGACGCGTTGATCGTGCGTTCGGCGGTGCAGGCGGATGCGGCACTGTTGGCGCATGCTAAGAAACTCCGCGTCATCGGCCGCGCAGGCGTGGGCGTGGACAACATCGATCTGGATGCGGCCACGCGCCAAGGTATCGCAGTAATGAACACGCCCGGCGCGAATGCCGTAGCCGTGGCCGAACAGACGCTGGGCATGATGCTGGCGATGGCTCGACATCTTTGCCGCGCGGATGCGCTCATGCATGCTGGCAAATGGGAGAAGAAATCGCTGCAAGGCACGGAGTTGCGAGGCAAGACGCTGGGCATTGCTGGGCTCGGCCGCATCGGCATGGAGGTAGCGCGGCGGGCGCGAGCTTTCGGAATGGAAATCGTCGGGCATGATCCGTTCGTTTCCGTTGGAGTGGCCAAGGAACAGGGCATCCGTTTGGTGAGCCTGGACGAGCTCTACGCTGCGGCGGATTACATCACGCTGCACGTTGGCCTTACGCCACAGACTGCGGGCATGATCAACGAAAGCGCCATCAAGAAAATGAAGAAGGGCGTGCGGCTGGTGAACTGCGCGCGAGGGGAACTGGTGAACGAGGGCGATTTGGCGCAGGCGCTGAAACAAGGTCACGTTGCGGCCGCTGCGCTCGACGTTTTCAACGAAGAGCCTTTGAAGAACTCGCCGCTGCAGGCAGTGGAAAATCTTATCCTCACTCCCCACATCGGCGGTTCCACTTATGAGGCGCAGGAAGCCGTGGGCGTGCAGATTGCGCAACAGGTTCGCGAATACCTGAAGCATGGAGTTATTCAGAATGCGGTGAATGTGCCCTCAGTTTCTGCCGAAGAGTACGCCGAGATGCAGCCCTACATCGTTCTTGCGGAACGTATGGGAGCGTTTCTCGCGCAGATTTCCGATGGGTCGATGGAAGAGATTTCGCTGCGCTACAGTGGCCACATCGCGGAATGGAAGACGGAGCTGATTCGCAACGCGGCGGTCAAGGGCATCCTGAACCAGGCGCTGGAGGAAAAAGCCAACCTGGTGAATGCTGCGTCCCTGGCTGATCTCCGCGGGCTTCGGATCCATGAGGCACATAAGGCGAAGGCCTCAACCGGCGGCGCGGGGAGCGTGCTCTCCGTCTTTCTCAAGAGTTCAACGGAAGAGCACATGGTGAAAGGCGCGGTGCTGCACGGGACGGCGCCCCGGCTGCTGCACATCGATGGTATCGACGTGGAGGCGCCGCTGGAACGCAACTTGATCTACCTACGGAACCGCGACGTGCCGGGCGTGATCGGCAAGGTGGGTACAATACTGGGCGAAGGCGAAATCAACATCGCGGACTTTTCGTTGGGGCGCCGTGGCGTGGACCCATCTTCAGAGCTGCGCGAGGCCATCGCTGTAGTCCACGTGGATGGCAGCGTACCGGACGATGTGCTGAGGAAGCTGGAGAAAATTCCCGCGGTCCGGCAGGCTAAAGCGGTGCGGCTATTCTAGATTGCCGATTGCCATGTTCCGATTGCCGATTTCAATCCTTTACGCGACTCAATCGGCAATTGGAAATCGCAAATCGGAAGTAGCTGAATCAGGTGCTCCCGCTTGCTTCTACGAGTTCGACTCGTCCCGTCGCAGCTTGCGGCTCTCCGCCAGCAGGGCCATCGAGTGCATTAAATTCTGCAACGTGACAATTCCCACCAGTCGGTCTTCCTCGACGACTGGAATAATGCTGAGATTGCGCGCCGTGAGTTTGCGGAAGGCAGACGCCAGCGACTCCTGGCGGATTGACACTTCAAAAAGCTTGTTCATTACGGCCTGAACGTAGCCGTTGCCCTCCACGCGCAGCGCTTCCAGAATACGTTGGCGGGAAATCACTCCTACCATGTCGCTGCCCCGGACGACCGGGAAATCATCTTGCAGGGAATGGACAGCCTTATCCAATGCGTCTTCGAGCGTATCTGCCGGAGAAAGAGTTGCGAAGTCGGTCAGCATCACTTCTTCCAGACGCACATTGTCTAATACTGACTGGAAAATCACTGCCCGCTCTTCCAGTTGCGCAGCCGAAAAGATAATGACTCCGACCATGGTCAGCCAAGTGTTGCTAAAAAGCCCTGCGACCATCAAGAGCATTGCCATGGCGTGACTGATGGAGACCGCCCGGCGGGTGGCCGCTGCGGGATCAATGCTGCGCGCAAAGAAGGCGCGTAGAATGCGGCCTCCATCGAGAGGGTATGCGGGCAGAAGATTTAAACCAGCGAGGTAAAGGTTGGCCCATACCAGGCTGCGCGGGAGGTTGGCGGACTGCAGGAAAGGCCATTCCCAAAGGTGTGCTCCAGGAACAGTAGCGTAGATTACGCCAGCCGCAATCGCGGCAAAACCGAGATTCACCAGTGGTCCGGTGAGAGCGATGCGGACGTCACGCTTCCAGGCTGCCGTAGCGGATTCCGCAGGCTGTGCGTGCGATTCGTCAAACACAGTTACGCCGCTCAGCGGAAGAAGAATGACCGCTTTGGGAATCAAACCAGCGCGCCAGGCTACAAGCATGTGTCCGATTTCATGAGCCATGACGCAGGCCAGCACGATGCCCACGAGTGCCAGGTCGCGCGGGCCGTTGGCTGAGGGATGCACGCTGTATTCCGTCCAGAAGACAAACAACGGCAGGATCAAAAAGGTCAGGTGGATGCGAACCTCGACTCCGAACAGGCGCCCGACGTGAACAGAGAAACTTCTCATAAGGTTGTTGGCTACTATAGTTATTTTACATGGTCGGATATATTGGCCTCGGTACCCGAAGGTACAGAGCCATGCGCGTGATCGCCGGCAAATACCGGGGGCGTCCTCTGCGTTCCTTAGCTGGCTCAGATATTCGCCCGACTTCCGACCGGTTACGCGAGACGCTTTTCAATGTGCTCACCGCAGGTAATCCGGAGGCACTGGAAGGCACCGTGTGGATGGATCTATTTGCAGGCACTGGCGCAGTAGGAATCGAAGCACTTAGCCGCGGAGCCAAGGAAGTCTTCTTCGTGGAGACCGCCGCTCGTGCGGCACACCTGATCGAGAAAAACCTGCAAAGCCTGGAAATCACGAAAGGATACAGAATTTTGCGAGAGGATCTTTCTGGAGTCCTTTGGCGCCTGCAGCGGGAACATGTTGCCGCCGACGTCGTATTTCTCGATCCGCCTTATCGGATGCAAGAAGCTTACCAACAGACCCTTGTGGCTCTGGCTGACTCATCGCTGGTGTGGGCAATGTCGCTGGTAATTGCGGAACATGAAAAGAAATTTGATCCGGGCGGGGAGTTCGGATCACTGCGAAAAACCCGCACGCTGGTCCAGGGAAACGCAGCCCTCAGTTTTTACCGGATCGGCGGGTGTCCCGACCTGACCAAGTAAAAGTCAAGCGAGTTACGGCGGCGCAACCTACATGAGCAGTTCTTTGTCCCGCCGTGCGATGGGATGCTGCATCTCCTGCAGATCGTTCTTCACCATGTTGAGTCCGTAAACGCAGCCCTCGAATTCGCGCGAAAGATGTGCGAACAAGGGCGCTACTTTAGCGTATTCGAAGTGCTCGAACTTTGACACGATGTAATAGCTTTCTTTCCCGGCCTTCATCCATTCCACAAAATTCTCGAGCCGATGGCGGCGCAGCCTGATGCGGTTGATGCTCTCAGGAAACATCCCGGCAAAAAACAACGCGTAATCTCCGATGTGCTTGCGCACCTGGCGTTCACGATCGAACGAGGGCGCGGGACCGTAGATGGGATCGGACTCGAGAAGCATCTCGCCCAAGTCGGTCAAGGGACGGTCGGCAACGTCGTGAATCTTGAACAATTGATCTTCTTCGCAGAACTCGGTCAGCAAATGCGACACATAGGAGACGACTTGCGGGTCGCGAATGCCGATTTCCTCGGCATAGTGGCGACCAACCAATTCCTGGAAAAGCTGCCGCAGTGGATGCGATTCGGGAATCATCTATTGGGGCCCCCTGAAATCCGTGTTGCACACGGACTTCCAACGTTGCTGGGTAACTGTTACCCCAGCCACTCGACAAAAGCAAGTGACTTTTGTTTATCGAGTGCATCATTTTTGCTGATGATTCGAGGACTTGATCCCCAGCTAGGTTTGCCGTCGAATTTTTGTTGGCACACTCGCTTCATGGCTGCTAATGCCATTGCGTTAGCAGCGAATAAAATGAAGTTGATAGGAAAGGATTAACAAATGGGACGAACAAACATCTCGAGCGGCACAAGTTGGGAACCGATTGTGGGTTACTCCCGCGCGGTAAAGATAGGCCCCTACGTGCACGTGTCAGGGACCACGGCAACTGGGCCGGATGGCAAGATTGTGGGCGTGGGAGACGTCTACGCCCAGGCGGTGCAGACGCTGAAGAATATTGAGAGCGCTTTGAAGAAGGCTGGAGCCACCACGAAGGATGTGGTGCGCACCCGAATCTATGTGACGAATATTGCGCAGTGGGAGAAGGTCGGCAAGGCGCATGGGGAATTCTTCCGCGAGATTCGGCCTGCAACTTCGATGGTCCAGGTGAGCGCGTTGATCTCTCCCGAGATTCTGGTGGAGATCGAGGCCGATGCTTATCTCGGATGAAGGAGGAGTAGAATTTCACAATTCGTAAAACTCTTTGGCAACTTCAGGGGACAAAATTGAAGAACTGTGGGTGGGTGCTACTTCTTGTCGTTGCCGTTTCTGCGGCCGCGCAAGACAAAGACAATCGAGCCTCTGAATCGTGGACCGCCATTCGCGCAGGCTCGCTCATCGACGCCAAATCCGACAAGCCGCGGAACGATCAGGTGATTGTTGTCCACGGCAATCGAATCGAGAGTGTTACAGATTCGGCAACCGCCAAGATTCCCTCCGCCGCGACTGTAATCGATTTGTCGAAAGCCACGGTCCTGCCGGGTCTCATCGATTGTCACACCCACATCTTCTTACAGGGAGAAGATCCCGCTCAGGGTGGATACGACGCCAACATCCTGAATGCGCCCCTCGCCCTGCGCGCGGCGCGGGCCACCGTGGCGGCGCGGCGGGCGCTGGAACAAGGCTTCACTACGCTGCGCGACGTAGAAACCGAAGGCGCCGGTTATGGCGATGTGGGTATCAAGCAGGCCATCGAGCAAGGCTATATTCCGGGACCGCGCCTTTTTATTTCGACCCGCGCCATCTCGACCACGGGCGGCTATCCGCTGGAGGGCTATGCACCCGAGCTCGACATGCCCAAAGGCGCACAGATTGTCGACGGTCCGGTAGAAGCCCGCAAGGCAGCACGCGAGCAACTCGACCACGGCGCCGACTGGATCAAAGTCTACATGACGCACCGTTCCTGGGTGGGCAAGAATGGCGAGCTAGTCTCACAGCCCACGCTCACGGTCGACGAGTTGCGGGCGATCGTGGACGAGACTCACGGCTGGGGCAAGAAGGTCGCGTGTCACGCGTATGGCGGCATTGGCCTGCATCGGGCGCTGGATGGCGGGTGCGATTCCATCGAGCATGGCCTCGATCTCGATGACGCGGCGATTTCCCAAATGCTGAAACAAGGCACATGGTACGTCCCGACGATCAGCGCCTACTACCACGATTGGGCTCCGGCGGACACTCCTGCCGGACGGCGCGATCGCTTGCGGGTGTCCTTGCACGAACCGTCGTTCAAGAAGGCACTGAAGGCTGGAGTAAAGATAGCTTTTGGAACGGATATGGGCGGAATTCCCTGGAGCGAGCCAATCGCCCAGGAGTTCCCGCGCATGGTTGAGCTGGGCATGCCGCCGATGGAAGCCATTCAGAGCGCAACCTCACGCGCAGCTATTATGCTGGACATGGATGGGAAACTCGGCATTGTTGCGCCCGGAGCCTTTGCCGACATCATCGCGGTGAGCGGCGATCCGCTGCAGGATATCAAAGCCCTGGGAAGCGTGCAGTTCGTGATGAAAGACGGCAAGGTCTTCAAGAGCGAAGGCAGCCAGGAAACGAAGCGGTGAGTTCAGCGAGAAGAGGCCGCAATTCCCGCTCTCGGTTGGGGCGAAGCAAGGATTTCTCGAATTTCGTTTCAATTCCCTTGACATCAGCTCCGCCGTGAGCATAATTCATCAATCCCGAATTCTGGTTTAGGTTGGGCCCACGCTCGAGATGTTAGGCAGAGCCGGGAGGGGGTATTTATGAGTGTGCTGGAACTTTGTGACCGGGAAATTGCGGCGGTTCCGCTGGAAGCGACCGTAGCCGACGCCATCAATAAAATGCTGGATCACCACGTCGGAGCTGTAGCCGTGGTCGACTCCGAGTATCGCGTTGCCGGAATTTTCACGGAACGCGATGTCCTCCGCAAGATGGCACTCAGCCGAACGGACCCGCAGACCACATCGGTCCGCGAGCTGATGACCACTCCAGTGGAAATGGCGACGCGGAGTACGGGGGCAGGCGAGGCGCTCACTACCATGTTGGAGCGCCATTTCCGCCATTTGCCGGTAGCCGATGACAACGGCAAGCTGCTGGGGATTCTTTCTATTCGCAATCTGCTGGAGTGGCGCGTCGACGACCTTAGCCGCGAACTGGAAGCGCTCGAGCAATACGTCTCCAACGACGGGCCCGGAGGCTAACGCCTTTAGCAGCCACCAACGAAGAGCGGCGCGTCGTGAGCTGCGAGCAACGGACCGAGCACATCCCTAATCGCTTATCCGTGGACTAAGAACAGCTCTTCGTCCTGCGATTCTTCATGAACCTGCGTGGTTTGCTCTGCGGTGGGTGGCGGGTCCTGTAGCTGAGGTTTCGGTCTGGGATTTCGCAATAGCAGGACAAACGGCAGCATGATGAGAAATAGGACTCCCATAACCCAGAACGCTTCTACGAACGACAGCATGGAAGCATGGCGTTGGACCATCCCGTAGAGTGCGGCCCAAGCCCTGCGGGATGCCACGTATTGATCAACACCATTCGTGTGGAACCACCCCTGCATGCCCTGCAGCATTTCCGCGGTTTTCAAATTGCCCGCCGTAATCTTGCCGATCAGCACGTTCTGGTGCATCTGGGTACGGCGAGCGAGGAAGGTGGTCATGATGGCAATGCCAACGCTGCCTCCGATATTGCGCATCAAATTGAAAATGCTGGTGGCATTTCCCATCTTTTCCTTTGGAATACCGGCCATGCTGAGCGCCATGAGTGGGATAAATAGGAAACTCAAAGCCACGCCCTGAAATACCTGCGGCCACAAGATATCCCAATAGCCGGCATTCAAGTTAAGGCCGGAAAGACTGAACATGGTAAGCGAGCCCAGCACGAGGCCAATTGCCAGAAGCTTGCGTGGGTCCATTTTGCTGGTCAAGTACCCCGCCAGCGGAGTCGTGGCTAGAGAGCCCAGGCCGCGAGGAGAGAGTGCCAGGCCCGCGTTGTATGCCGGATATCCCAGCAGCGTTTGCAGGTAGATGGGCAACAACACCAGGCTGGAGTAAAGAATGAAGCCCAACAGGCTGATGAGAAATACTCCGGCACTGAAGGAGCGATTCACCAGCGCGCGAAGGTCCACTACTGGATTCGCGGTTTTCAGCTCTCGAATTACCAACGAGACCAACCCGATAACACAGAACGTGGCAAAAAAACGAATGTAGTTGGAAGAGAACCAGTCTTTCCGCTGACCGGTATCGAGGACCACCTGCAGCGCGCCCAAGCCAAGGGCGAGAAAGCCGATACCCCACAGGTCAACCCGTCCCTGCGTGCGCCTGATGTAGGGCGGATCGAATACAAATCGGTTCATCATCAGCAGAGACAAGACACCAACCGGAAGGTTGAGATAGAAAATCCAGCGCCAGCTGTAGTTGTCGGTAATCCAACCGCCCAACGTCGGCCCCAGAATGGGCGCCAGCAGAATGCCGATGCCGAATGCGGCCATGGCTTGACCATGTTTTTGCTCAGGAAATGTTTCCAGCAGAATAGCCTGTGCCAGAGGCTGCAATCCGCCGCCCGTAAGGCCCTGGAGCACGCGGAAGAAGATCAGGGCCGGAAGGCTGGTTGCCAATCCGCAGAACAAAGACGTCAACGTGAACCCCGCCACACAAGTCAGGAGCAGCTTCTTTCTGCCGATATAGTTCGCCAGCCATCCGGACATCGGCAAGATGATCGCATTGGACACCAAATACGATGTGACCACCCACGTGCCTTCTTCGATGGTTGCGGCGAGGTTCCCGGCGATGTGAGGGATGGAAACGTTGACGACTGTGGTGTCGAGTATCTCCATGAAGGTCGCCAGCATCACAGAAAATGTGACGACCCAGGGATTCACACCGGCGTGGGCTTCTCCATCCATGTGTGCTCACGTGAGCCGACAGGATGTTGAATCAGCCTTACGGCCCCCGTGGAAACTACTCTCCGTTAGCTTATAGGCTGGAATCGAGCTATCGGCGGTGACCAGCGTCACAAGGCTGGTGGGACGAGAAGGGACTGTTTCCAGAACTCATCCCTTATGCCTTTAGGAACGCTTGCCCGGGCACGACGGTTGTCAAAAGCAATGCGGGGATTGAGCGCCGTTATTCAACGCCACTTCGCCGCGACTGCTCGATGACCCAGTCTGTCCAGTAAGCCGACGCTCCGCTGGCCAGCAGGGGGGCTTTGCCGAGAACGGCATCCACAAAGTTCTCGATCATGGGACCATGCACGTTGGCGTGATTCGGGATGTTCTCGCGGCCGCCGGGATAGATTAGCTCCGGGCCATTCAGCGGAGTCAAATCCATTTCGCCATCGGTGCCCCGGATGCGGCATTCATCCCGCCTGACCTTCGAATGCCAGCGAACATCCACGATGCCGCGCATGCCGTCCACATAGTCGATCACCACAGTTGCATTGTCTTCCACTCCATACTGATGAACCGCATTCGACAGGTGGCCACAGGCACGTGACGGTTGGCCGAACAAGAAGTTCAGCACGTCGATGCGGTGTGAGGCGATGTCGTAGAGCGGGCCGCCGCCGGCTTGGGCTGGATCGAGTAACCAACTGCGATGACCCGGCTTCTCTCCACGCCATTCGTGGCAGGTGAGTTCGGCGAGGACGGCCTTGCCGATAATGCCGGCGTCGAGCAACTGTTTTGCGCGCTGAACTTTCGGATAAGCTCTGCGATAGTAAGCCACACCGAAAGTGCGTCCCGTCCCTTCTGCTGTTTGCACCATCGAGCGCGCCTCAGCCTCGTTCATGGCCATTGGCTTCTCGCACAGCACATGCTTTCCCGCGCGCAGAGATTGGATGGTCTGCGGCGCGTGTAGGAAAACGGGAGTCGCAACATAAACCGCGTGCGCGGCGGGATCGGAGACAGCTTCGTCGAGCGTGGGCCAAACGCGAGCTTCGTATGGCGCTGCTTTTGCCGGATCGCGCGTGACCAGACCATAAAGCCGACTTCTGGGCTCGGACTGAATCGCGGGGATGACGCGACGGGTAGCGATATCGCCGATTCCGATCACGATCCAGTTCAGCATAAGTGCGCGAAAATTCAATTCTTGCAGAAAACTAAAGGCCGGCCTAAGCCGGCCTTCGGAATCAATCTCAACACAAACGCTACGGCTTCTTGGGGGCGATCGCGTCCTTGGCAGCCTTGGCGACGCGGAACTTCACCACGGTCTTTGCCTTGATCTGGATGGGCTCGCCAGTCTGCGGATTACGTCCGACGCGGGCTTTGCGGTGGGCTTTCACCAGCCGGCCTAGGCCGGGCACAACAAACACGCCGTTCTTCTTGGTTTCTTTTACAGCGACGTCGGCTAGTTGCTCCAAAAACGCCGCAGCAGTCTTATTGGGGATTTCAACTTTCTCGGCCAGATGACGGACGAGTTGAGTTTTGGTCAAACCTGAAGCCATATTTCCTCCTCGGAAAAACATCAAATTTTAATTCCAGCGGGCTCGATCTTATACCACTGCCCTGTGGAAAACACCCTTATTCTACGCGGGTCGCATACATATAACACTCAAAAAGGGCCATTTTTACATGCATATTTGCAGATGGGCATCCCGGAACGGCCCAAACATGGGTTCCAACGCAGTCAAGGGTGGGAGGGAGCAAGGCTGGATTGTCTTCACCAACCGCAACTCTCGTCAGGTTCACGGCCCAAGTCTGCCGCTTCCGATGCCATAATGCTGAACAGGAGAACGACGATTTGAGTTGCGCGATCTGTGAGATTCGCAAGGAGAAACGCTTCTGCCCCGCCATCCACGGACGCATTTGCCCGCAGTGCTGCGGGGAACAGCGCGAGGTGATGTTGGATTGTCCCAGCGATTGCCCTTATCTGCAGCAGGCGAGAGAGCACGAGAAGCCGCGTTCCGCAGACGAGTTTGATGCGGCTTCGTTATTTCTGCAAGTCGAGATTTCGGATCAGTTCACCTACGAGCGCGAACACCTTCTCATGGGGTTGAGCTACGCGCTGGCTAAAGCTGCTCGCGCGGACCGCAGCCTCAATGACCGCGACCTGATCGCCGCACTCTCAGCGATGTGTACAAGTTATGAGCGGCTCGTGAACTCCGGATTGCACTACGAGCAGCCGTTGACCAGCGCAGCCCAGCATTCCGCCGCGGCACAGGTTGAAGAAATGGTGAAGCAGTACCGCGAGGCCGAGCAGAAGCAGCTGGGTTACTCCAACTTGCGCGATGGCGACGTGCTCAAGGCTCTGGTGTTCTTGGTTCGACTGGGCCACGGACGCAGCTCGGGACGGCCCAAGTCACGCGCCTTCATTGATTTTCTCTTCGCACAATTTCCCGAGAAGGAGTCGGCGGTCGTCGGGCCGCAAGAAGCGGGCAGCCGAATCATTGTGCCATAGAGCTAACGCCCTGCCTTGCTGAGCTTTCGGACCACAGGTCCTAGCGGCAGCGCATCGCGCAGTGCGAGGATTGTTTTGTGTAGGACTGGGTGTCGCACCTCCGGCGCAATTTCTGCCAACGGCTCCAAGACGAAGCGGCGCTCATGCAGGGCGGGATGCGGAATCGTAATTTCCGGAGAACTTACGACGGCGCCGTCGAAGAGTAGGAGGTCGATGTCGATCATACGGGGTCCTTTTTTCTGTACGCGTCGCCTGCCCATCTCTTGCTCGATGCGAAGGATCGAGGTCATCAGTTGCCGCGGCGTTTGGCTGGTCTCGAGCACGACGGCACAATTCAGAAACCATGGTTGCTGGGTGAACTCTACAGGTTCGGTTTCGTAAAAGGACGAAACGGCCGCCACTCGGCCAGTTGTGCCCAACCGCGCCACAGCGTTTCGCAGTTGGGTCTCGCGGTCGCCGACATTTGAGCCGAGAGAAAGATAGACAAGCGATGGCATCGTGGATCGGCTAATCCTGGCCTCCGTTCTCTCGCTTTCACTACGATCTTGCTTCCCCTGCCAATTTTGGATGGGCGCACATTTCATCCGATACCTTGGTCACTTTCGGCGACTTCAGCTTAATTCTAAAATTAGAGCATGTTGGAGTCGCTGCTTCTAAGTCGGGATGCCGAAGTGTTCCGTGTGCTCCGCCCGACGCTGGAAAAATTTTCGATTGAGGTCGAAATCTGCCAGGAAGCGAAGAAAGCCAGCGAGATCCTCATCTCCGAAAAGTTCGACGCGATCATTGTAGACTGCGACGACCTGCCGGGCGGAGTGGAAGTTCTGGAGGGGCTACGCACCACGTCCAGCAACAAGAACTCGGTAACATTCGCCATCGTCAACGGCAAGAAAACGACGACGCAGGAAGCCTTCGGCATGGGGGTAAATTTCGTTCTCCATAAGCCGCTATCTGTTCTGAATACATCGCGCTGCCTCAACGCTGCTTTGAACTTCATGTTGCGCGAGCGGCGCCGCTACTTCCGCCACCCGATCAAGATGCCGGCCCGTCTGGTACTTGACGGAAAAGAACTGCAAGGTACCAGCACCAACATCAGTGAGGGGGGAATCGCTCTCCTGTTGCACCATGCGCTTCCCAAGAATGCTACACCTCAACTGCAATTCACTCTTCCGGGAACCAGCGTCGCTTTGGAACTGGAAACGGAAGTGGCCTGGGCTGACCTCAAAGGTTACGTGGGACTGCGTTTCCTCAATGTACCTCCAGGTTCCCGGGAACTCTTGGAACGCTGGCTCAACGATCAGATGGAGCAACAAATTCCCGGATCCAAAGGCAAGCTGGCAGGGCCAGGCTCGGCCGCCGTCCAATAGACGGTATTCAATTGGTAACTCACGCCCGCGCATTCCCATGGCAACCTGTAGAGATACCGGAGGGCTGTTGCCATGTTGCCCAGTACTTATCGGGTCACCCGTGTCCAAAAAACTTTGCGCTGGTTTGAAGGAGATATTCCTTTTCTGAATCTTCGGGTCAAGGATTTGTCTCCTGAAGGCCAGCAGTCCGCGCGTCAATTTGCCGCAGCGCTTATCAATCAAACCCGTGCGGAATTACACCGCTTGCTCGAAGAACAGCCAGAACCTGTTCATGAAACCGGGGAAGCGCCTTGCGAGCCCGCGGACTAAGTCGGCCTGTGGCTTTGGTCCTAAGTCTTAGCGTGTCATACCGAAGAGCCGGCCGCAGCTTGAGCACTATAAGGTCTCGCCTCGGCTGCCGGCTCCTTTGGCAGCGTGACTTCCTCCCACAAGGTTTGGTCGCGGAGGATGCGGGAGACCAGGGCCGTGTGCATGGCATGGCCGGCGCGATCAGCGACGATCTTGCCTAAGATCGGCTTACCCAGCAGCGCGAGGTCGCCTACCAAATCCAGAACTTTGTGGCGGACGAATTCGTCAGAGAAGCGGAGCGGTCCATTTTCCACTCCATCGCGAGTCAGCACGATGCAATTTTCCCGGGATGCGCCGCGGATCAGTCCCATATTGCGCATCGCTTTCTCGTCTGCCCGCGAGCCGAAGGTGCGGGCCGCGGCGATATTCCGCAGGTAGCTGCCGTTGGAAAGTTCGACCTGAAAAGTCTCTTTCCCGATGAGCGGGTGAGGAAAATTGATTGAATAAGAAACGGAGTAGCTGTCAGCGGGATAGACCGAGATAAACTTGTTGCCCTCGCGCATCTCCACTTCGCGAAGAATCTTCATATAACGGCGCGGCCGCCGCTGCTTGCGGATACCAACCTTTTGGATTAGATCCACAAACGGGAGAGCACTGCCGTCGAGAATTGGCAGTTCAAGGTTATCCAGCTCGACGATGGCGTTGTCAACGCCGAGGCCGGTGAAGGCGGAGAGCAGGTGCTCGGTGGTGGAGATTAAAACGCCCTTTTTCATCAGGCTGGTAGCGTAGCTGACGCGGGCTACGTTGCGGCTGTTGGCCTCGACCTCGAAGTCGTCCAGGTCGACGCGGCGAAATACAATTCCCGTACCCGGAGGAGCGGGAAGAATTCGCATACTGACAGGCGCACCGCTGTGCAGGCCAATCCCACTGCATTCCACGGTCGAGCGGATTGTCTGCTCCTGAATCAAATGGGGTTTGGTATGTCCCAGTGAATGAATAGATTACAGCGGCGAGTGATTTCATGACTGTGGTAAAAAAGCCACAGTGTGCCGCTTAGAGTCGGGGTGGAATCTGATTGATTATCGGATCATGCCAGTCGCTAAATGCAGGTTTCTCAGGGAGTTAAGCCTCGACCGGCCGGTTCGGGAGGGGTGCTGTTGCCGGAAATTCTTTAATGTTTGCCAGGGGTTTTATTTGGATTGTAGCCTGAATTGGCGTCAAACATTGCCGGATTGAGCGCCTGATTGTAACTGGCAGAAGTCACGAAACGCTCGGTTTGCATATCTCCGTTGAAGTAGCGAGTGAATCCAAAGGGCGTCATCACACCTTGCACGAGTCGGTATCCGTTGTAGGTTTCTTCTTCCAGATTGCGCTCTTTGTCAACGGGGTCCCGCCAGGAATAAGTCTTCTTGATGGGTAGATGCGAATCAATATCGAAGTAGACGCTCACGGACTCATTCTTCGAATTGATCAGCGTAACGCGCTGCGCAGCGAGGCTGCCAGCTAGCGCGGTGCCATCGAAGAATAGCGCCACGGTGGGATCGTTCACCCAAGATCGCAATATCGTTTCCAGGGAGAACCTGCGGTGCCGCAGGTAGTCTTCGAGATCTTTTTTTTCAACGGCGCGGGGGCCCTTGTAGGTGACCTCGTAACCCTTGTCGCCGGTGTAGATGTATGCGATGTCGCGCTGCGGGGTGAGTTCGATCCGCTCCTTGTCAGGGAACTCCAGGAATCGCCAGAAGAAGACACCGTTGCTCGAAGGACGTCCGTGATAAAAGCTGTAGGTGCGGCCCTGCTCCTGCATATCGTGAACGCTTAAGTAGGCTTGTCCGCCCAAGGCCTGAATGGCTTGATCGAGCAGTTCGCGAGCCTTCTGAGCGTTTTCCTGATCGGGGGGGATTGATGCATTGGTTGCGGCACCAGAGTTCGCAGGAGCCTTCGCGTCCGCTTGGGCTGAAGCGAAAGGCACGCTAGGGACGCACGCAGCCAACACGAAGGCGAGCGCAGCGATAAGAAGCAGATGTCTCATGCAACCGGCCAGTGGTGAAACTCCGAACAGGAATTGTAGCTGCTTGCGGCGGAATTGCGGAGTGCGGCGCACAGTGCGTACTTCCGCGTATTGGTTTCGACAACGGGTTGGATGCAGGAAAAACTGTTGGAGTCACTTCCCGGGGCAAGATCGGCGGCGGGAGCCCGATGAGCCGCTATCCGACGAGAACGGCGCCTCCATTTACGTTGAAGACCTCGCCGGTGATGAAGCTGGCATATTCGGTGCAGAGAAACAGGACCGGGGCTGCAATCTCCTCCGGCGTGCCGACGCGTCCCAGAGGGATGGTGCGGCGGATTTCTTCACCGCTTTTCGGGTCATCAATGGCGGGCCTTGACATATCCGTATCGACCCAACCGGGGGCAACGGAGTTCACGTAGATTCCCGATGAAGCTAATTCCGTCGATAGTCCTTTCACCATGCTGATAAGGGCACCCTTGGTGGCGGAGTAATCGCAGTGGAAAGCCTCACCGCGCTGGCCGCTGGTGGAACTGATGAGCACGATGTGGCCGGCGACAGATCCGTTGCGGGGCTGCGCCTTCATTTGCGCTACGGTGTGCTTCACCAGACCAAACACTGCATCGAGGTTGATGGAGATGGTGGAGCGCCATTGCTCATCGGTCATCTTCTCGATGGCAACATCTTCCGCTGGCCAAACGCCGTGATTGGCGACGAGAATGTCGATCCTACCGAAGTGCTTGATCGCTTCCGCCACCAACGCACGAGCGGAATCCGGATCGTTCAGGCTGCTGGCGACCGCATGGCAATTTGCCTCGCCGCACTCTTTCGCTAGAGTTTCCGCTTGCGAACGTGCCTTCTGGTAACTGAATGCAACCTTCGCGCCCGACGCAGTGAAAAGACGCACCGTGGCTGCGCCGATGCCGCGCGACCCACCCGTAACCAAAGCAACTTTGCCGGAGAGAGAAAGAGAAATGGACATGGGAAAGTAGTTTGTAATTTCCTGTTCCTAGTTTCCTGTTGCAAGTCGGTGGGAATCAGCTTCCCATGCTCGACGAGGATGTTCGTTCCGACTTCAGTTCGCGCAACAACAAACGGACGAGCATACCATCGAAACCTGTGCCGCTCATTTTGGCGAGTTCGTCGAGGGCCTGTTCGGGAGTGCGTGCCGCGGCGATCGATTGCTCGGTCAGCATGTTGGCGTAGGCGTCGGCGAGGGCAATGATGCGCGCCCACAAGGGAATCTGCTCACCTTTGGCGCCGTCTGGATAGCCGGTGCCATCGAAGCGCTGGTGATGATGTTCGATCGCCTGGCGGATCATGGCGCTATTCGGCAGGATGCCGGCGATTTCGGCTCCCACACGGGCGTGCATTCGGACCAGGAAAAATTCGTCGTCGGTAAGTGGGCCGGGCTTGTTCAGAATGCGCTCAGGTACGAAGATTTTTCCGACGTCGTGGATACGGGCGGCGTAAACCAGATCGGTAATTTCCTCCGGGGGTAAGTGGAGGGCCTTGGCAAGAATTTCAGTGTAGCGCGCTACAAGATCGCCGTGGCCCGCGGTTCGCAGCTCGCGAGATTCCGCCGCGCGGCTGAGAACTTCAATCGATTCTTTCAGCAGCGGCACATTGCAGTCTTCTTCGCCGCCACAGAATTTAATCAACATCGAACCCAGTTCTTCCAGATGTTCGGGCCCGTTGTGCTCACGCTGCAGAAAGCCTTCGATATAGGTGGAGATCTGTTGGCGTTGCGAAGCGAACTCTTCGCCACCGGCGAACTCTTCAGCTGCGGAGACACGGTTGCCGCCCGAACGCTTGGAAACATACATGCCAGCGTCGGCCACGCGGATGATGTCCTCAATGGAGAAACCGTGCATTGGGAAGCTGGCCACGCCGAAGCTGCCGGTGATGTGGTGTTCGCTGAGCATGGGGTCCGTGGTAATCCACTGGCGCAAGCGTTCGGCCAGAACCTCAGCCTGCTCCGGACCGGTTTCCGGCATGAGGATAATGAACTCGTCCCCACCGTAGCGAGCGACCACGTTGGACTGGCGCGACTTTTGTTCCAACAGCCGTCCTACACGAGCCAGGACGAGATCGCCTTCGAAGTGCCCCATGGTGTCGTTCACTTCCTTGAACTTGTCGAGGTCGATCAGAACCACGGAGAACGGCCTTCCCGAGCGGGAAGCGCGCTTCCACTCGGCCGACAGCGCTTCCCAGAAGAAACGCCGGGTTTTGATTCCAGTCAGGCCATCGGTGATCGATTGCTGTTGCAGCTTCTGGAAGACAAAGGCATTGTGGAGAGCGGTGGCCAGCAGGTCCGCCAGCGTGTTGAGGATTAGGACGTCCTGCGGAAAGAATGGGCTCTCATTACGGCTTTCGATGTTCAGCGCGCCCAAAAGCGTTTCGCCGTAAGTGATGGGAATGCACAGCACAGAACGCGATTCGGGCAAGATCGCGCCAATCTGTCCTTCGACGCCGTTTTGCACCAGAGCCCGTTCACCAGTCCGCGCGACGCGTCCGAGGATGCCGATCCCGAGCGGAATTCGTCTGCCCATGGCGTGCGCCGTTGCGCCGGCTTCGGCCTTAATTTCAATCTCCTTCGTACCGTAATCGAGCAAGCCGATGCCAATATGATCGAAGCTGAAATTCTTTTGGATTTCTCCGACAATCTGGCCCAGCATGTGCACCGGATCGTCGCTCGAGATAGCCATCCGGGAAATATTATTGAGAAACGCCAATTGCCGCGAGCGACGTTGTTCTTCCGCGAACAAGCGCGCATTCTCCACCGCAACCGATACCTGTCCGGCAGCGGTCATGAGGACGTCCACGTCACGCTGTTCGAAGACGAACTCCCGCGCCGTGCTCATGGCGACCATCACGCCCGCCGGCTTGCTGCCCAGGAGGATGGGCGCGGCGCACAGGCACTTGGCAGGCTGCTCCGGGCGGAATGCGATACCCAAGCGGGCCCGCGTTTTCTCCAAGTCGGAACGTATCAGCAGTGGCTGTCCGGTCCGAATCACATATTCGGTGAAGGCATTCTCAAGTTTGCGTCGCCGCTTAGGCAGGATACGATCATCCTCCACTTCCAACTCGAAGCAGATTTCGTCGCCTATCTGGAATGCGATGTAGAAATTGCTGTTGTTGAAAATCTGTCCCAACTCCGCGTGGATGGTGCGCAAGACTTCGTCCTGATCCAGCCGGGAGCTGATGGCCTGCCCGATCTCGGTGAGCAGTTCGTACTCTTGCGTGCGACGATGTGCGTCGTGCGCGATCAGATAGTTCTCGACGGTGAGTCCAAGCTGCAACGCCAAACCCACCATAAGACGCGGGCCCGACGTACCAAATGCCTTACGCTGGGCATGAGGAAACAGAATCACGCCGAATGCGTGTTCGCGAGTCTGCAGGCTCACGGCGGTCAGATTGCGGATCTCCGCCTTTTCGAGTACCTCCTTGAAGCCGGCGAAGGTCCCGACAGATCCCACCGGCAACGGCTCCGTCATCTGGCCTATACTGTGGACGGTGAAAAGCCCCCCCTGCCGGAATGCCAATTCGCAGATGTATTCTCCCGCGCCACTCTTGGTCAAGACGTCCAGGAATTCCGGAGAGAACCCTCGCTGCACTGAAGGCAGCAAACCGCGCCAGCGCTCCGCGACATAGATGACGGCTCGCTCGGCGGCCAAGGCGCCGGCCAGGCGCTCCAACGCCGACTGCATGCTGGGGAGCAAATCATCCGCCGAGAGCAGGCTTCGCGGATCCGCGCCCAACGTGGATAGAGCCAGCGTATTCTCCTGTACTGCGTTGCGTTCATTCTCAAACAGCACCATCACCATCGCGATGCCCAGTAGCATCTGCGGTATGGGGCCCAGGACGTGGCCAACGCTGCCAAACATTTCCATCACCGGGCTCCCGGACTGAATAGCGCCCATCAGTACTGCCCACAGCGCCAGGGAAAGAGCCAGAATTTTGAAGGCGGCTGAGCCCTTCCGGTGAGCGTGCAGGTAGAAAACGGCCGAACAATACAAAAGCACCGCACTCAGGAAAAGCACGGTCAGGCTAAGCCGGCGCTGGTCAATCGGGAGTTCGCCTGACAATAGATGGGTCCGCAAGTCGACGCAGGCCAACGCAGTTCCGGTCAAAGCCAACGCCCAGTCATACCAACGAAAGTGGAAAAACGAGCGCGTGAGGCGCGTCGAAACAAAGATGCTCACCGCCATCGCCACTGAAAACAACGAACTGGCAAAGAACGCAGCCTGCGCCGGCGGCCGGTAATAGCGGAATGCGTCCAGCGCATAGTGGATGGAATAGCAGGCCCACGCTATCTGCCAGGCACGGAAGTAAACCTGCCGGCTCTGCTGGTAGAGGTAGCTGAACAACAGGCACAGCAACAGGGCGACGACACCTGGAATAATCACGATGCTCGTAGAGATGCTATTCATGAGGCTCGGCTAAGATTCCTGGGTATCGCTGCGCTGGCGATTCTGGAGAAGAATAATAGCTTATGTTTTCACAGCCAAGGGTGTGAACACAACAGGATTTAAGTACAATGCCGGTCGACGAATAACCGGTTACCTAAGGTCGGCCAGCACGTTCGCTTGACGATACTTTTCATACCCCCATACCATCAGACTCTAGCCGCCTATGTCCCTTCCGCCTGATCCCACGACATCAAAGCCGCGCGTCCGGTTTGCGCCCTCGCCCACCGGTTTCCTCCATGTGGGCAGCGCCCGGACCTTTATCTTCAACTGGCTCTATGCCCGCCACCACGGCGGCCGCATGATTCTCCGTCTGGACGACACTGACGTTGAGCGCAATACGCAAGCTTCGGTGGATTCTATTTTTGATGGATTGAAGTGGCTGAACTTGGGATGGGACGAGGAATACAAACAATCTGAGCGGCTGGACCTGCACCGCAAAATCGCGCGGACGATCTTCGAGAAAGGGCTCGCCTACCGCGACTTCACGCCGGCCCATACGGGGGACGCCGAGAAATCCGGCGCGCAGGGAACGTGGCTGTTCAATCCGGGCGGGCGCGAACTCTCACAAGCGGAAAGCGACCGACGCGCCGCTGCAGGAGAGTCGTTCGCCTTGCGTTTTCGAGTGCCGCGCGAGGGCGGGCAACGGGTGAGATTTGCCGATGCGGTTTATGGCGAGCAGGTCAAGGCGGCGGCTGATATCGAAGACTTTGCGCTGCTTCGTTCCGACGGCATGCCGACGTACCATCTCGCTTCCTGCGCGGATGACGCGGACTTGCGCATCTCCCACATCATCCGCGGCCAGGACCATCTGTCGAACACTTTCAAGCACGTGCTCATCTTCGAAGCTGCGGGTTTTACGCCGCCGCAGTTTGCGCATCTGCCGCTGCTGGTCGCGCCCGACGGTACCAAACTTTCCAAGCGCCGCCACGGTCCCGTGGTCAGCGTCACCACCTATCGCGACGCCGGATTTCTGCCGGAAGGCTTTATCAATTTCCTCTGCCTGCTCGGCTGGTCGCCTAAGAACGACCGGGAACACATGTCGCTGCTGGAACTTATCGACGTGTTTTCGCTCGAGGGCATCAATCGCTCCAATGCGGTGGTGAACTTCAAGGAACCGGCTAACACTCCAGAAGAAACGTTCGACCCGAAAGCAGTCTGGCTGAATGCCGAGCAGATTCGTGCCTTACCGGTGGGGGACTTGAGCGCGCGGCTGTTGCCCATCGTGCACGCCGCCGGATTCAACATCACAACGGAGAAGATGCTGCGGATCGCGCCACTGATTCGTGAGCGCATTAAGCTGCTTCGGGATGTGCTCACTGCCGCCGACTTTTTCTTCGTCGACCGGTTGCCGCCTTACGACCCTGCCGAACTCATCCCGCAAAAGGGAGACGCGGCTATGGCGCTGAAGGTTCTCACGCGAGCGAGCGAGGTGCTGGCGAATACCGAGTTCAAACACGATCCGTTGGATCAAGCTCTGCGCACCGCCGCTCAGGGACTCGGAGTGAAGGCGGGACAGATGTTTCAGCCCATCCGCGTGGCCGTCTGTGGGCGAAAGAATGCCCCGCCGCTGTTTGAGACGCTGGAGGTGCTGGGGCGGGAAACAACGCTCAAGCGAATCGAGCAAGCAATTCAGAAGGCTGGTCCTGGAGGAGTCTGAAACACCCCGGGATACGTGGCCTGCGGTAAGATCAAAGGGTAATGAATCCATCGCATGCGCTTACCGAAGCTGGAGAAAAAGCTGTGGCTGCCTCGCCGTCTTCCGCGCCATCAAACTTCGTCCGCGACATCATCGTCGAAGACCTCAAGACCAACAAGCACAATGGCCGCGTGCAGACGCGCTTTCCTCCCGAGCCCAATGGCTATCTGCATATTGGACATGCCAAAGCGATCTGCATCGACTTCGGTCTGGCCGATGAATTCGGCGGACATACCAATCTTCGTTTCGACGATACCAATCCCGAGAAGGAAGAAACCGAATACGTCGAGTCGATCAAGGCTGACGTCAACTGGCTCGGGTTTCAGTGGGACGGGCTGTTCTACGCGTCCGATTATTTTGACCAGCTCTACGAATGGGCGGTCAAGCTCATCAAGGATGGCAAGGCTTACGTTGACGATCTGACTGCCGAGGAGATTCGCCGGCATCGGGGCACGCTGACCGAACCCGGAAAGGACAGTCCTTATCGCAGTCGTTCTGTGGAAGAGAATCTGGATTTGTTTGAGCGCATGCGGGCGGGAGAATTTCCCGATGGCTCGCGCGTTCTGCGGGCGAAGATCGATATGGCTTCGCCTAACCTCAACCTGCGCGATCCGGTGATGTACCGCATCCTGCACGCCGAGCATCACCGTACCGGCGACAAGTGGTGCATCTACCCGATGTACGACTACGCGCACGGTCAGTCGGATTCCATCGAGCGGGTCACGCATTCCATCTGCACGCTTGAGTTTGAAGATCATCGGCCGCTTTACAACTGGTTCATTCAGCAACTTGGAATATTTCCGTCGCGGCAGATTGAGTTTGACCGCCTAAACCTGACTTACACACTGTTGAGCAAGCGCAAGCTGCTGCAGTTGGTGCAGGAAGGGCGCGTGAGCGGATGGGATGATCCGCGCATGCCTACGCTTGGCGGGATTCGACGGCGGGGATATACGCCCGAAGCCGTGCGAAACTTTTGCGGAGCGATTGGCGTGTCCAAGACCAATGGCTCCATCGAGCTGGCGATGCTCGAACACTTTGTCCGCGAAGACCTGAACAAACGCGCGCCGCGAGTGATGGCGGTGCTGCGTCCTTTGAAAATTGTGATCGACAACTATCCGGAAAGTCAGGTTGAAGAGATGGACGCGGTGAACAATCCCGAAGACGCGAGCGCGGGCATGCGGAAAGTGCCATTCTCGCGTGTGCTCTATATCGAGCAGGATGACTTCCGCGAAGACCCTCCGAAAGGCTACTTTCGCCTCGCGCCGGGGCGCGAGGTGCGTCTGCGCTACGGGTACTTTGTCAGGTGCACTGGTGTGGTGAAGAACGAAAAAGGCGAACTGGTGGAAGTGCACTGCACCTACGATCCGGCGACGCATGGCGGAAATGCTCCTGACGGACGGAAAGTAAAGTCCACCATTCACTGGGTGTCGGCCGCGCATGCGGTTGATGCCGAAGTGCGGATTTACGAGAACCTGTTCACCAAAGAAAACCCCGGCGAAGTGGGGGAGGGACAGGACTTTACTGCGAATCTCAATCCGCAATCGCTAGAAGTAATCGCGCCGGCGAAGCTCGAACCTTCGCTTGGGAATGCGGCAATCGGCAGCCGGTATCAGTTTGAACGTTTAGGATATTTCTGCGTGGATCAGGATTCAAAACCCGGCAAGCCAGTGTTCAACCGCACGGTCGCGCTGAAGGATACTTGGGCGAAAGTAGAGAAGCGGAAGACGAAAGGCTAAAGGAGCGTGACTGAGACTCACGCCTTCAGAATGATGCCACCAAAATGACAAGCCCCGAGCGAGATTCAACTCGGGGCGTAACCTGTCCAGCTACCAAAATAATTATCGGCGGTTAAAGATTTGCAGGCTAAGGTTACTTGAGGAGCCTTCCGGTCCTGAAACTCCCCATCAGATTCCCTACCAAAGCCAGGGAACGCTGTGGACCCGGCGGGACTCGAACCCGCACCTTGTAGCTGGACAGCTAACAGGCTTCCATTACACCTCGGGCCTTAGGACTAGGTTATGGCCCAAGGCCGAGCCGGACAGAATTGTCGGGAAAATACTTTGAATGCTGATTCCAAATCGGGAGCCAGCTAATTGTGTACATGCGGGCTCTGCGCCGGGTTGGCGTGGTGCGCGGGCGGCTCCTTCACGACTTTCACCTCAAAACTTACGGGCAAGGTTTTCGGAGGGTAACAGGCGGCATTGTCGCAGGCCTGGTAGCGCAGAACACCGTGCATCACGTACTTTCCAGGCACGACGGAGTGCAGCGGATGCACGGCCACAGCGATCGTGAAATCGCCGCTATACACACTCAGTTTTTCGTCTGGCGAGAAGGGAAAACTCGCGTCCTCTCCCGCAGGGTATTCGATCTTTCCCAGGATGATATCGGTGGGCAGGTCCATCTTTAAGGCAGTCGCAATGAGGAACTCCGACTTGGGCGTGTTCGAATTGATGTGGTAGCCGGGAGGGACGCGAAAATTCAGGTCCACCATCGTCGCTTGAGCGCGTTGTGCGGTGGTGAGTGGCACTGCGGCCATCGAAAGCGACGGAGCTTTTCCAGGAGTTTGCGCGGAGGCGAGACCTGCAGTGGCCAGCAGAATCAGTGTGAGCATACCGACCAGCTTCGCATCGCTGTGAGACTTTGGATTCTTCGGTGTGGGCTGGTCCATCGTCATTGTGAAATCGCATTCTTCTCTGCAGCGAATGCCTGGCTCGCGGCTGCCTTCGTGTCGAGCGCCTTCTTGATCGAGTCTTCTATTTCGGCCTTGCCTCTGAGTCCAATGATCTTATCCACGATCTTGCCGTCGCGTCCGATCAAGAAACTTTCGGGCAACGCGGGGACGCCGCCGTACTGGTCGCCGACCGATTCCTTTCCGATCAGAATGGGATAGTTCACTCCCATGTCCTGGGCGAACTTGCCGATGTCTTCCTTGCTGGCGTCATCCATGGCGACGCCGACGATCTGCAGTCCCTGCGAGGCGTACTGATTCTGCAACTCGACGAACCAAGGCATTTCGATTTTGCAGGGACCGCACCAGGTCGCCCAGAAATTAAGCAGCACGGCCTTGCCGCGAAGATCGGAAAGGCGCATGGTTTTGCCGTCGAGCGACTCGAGAGAGAAATCCGGAGCGAGGCTGGATTGTGTGAGATGTGGAGCAAAAGATGGACCGGACCGGCGCGCCGTGTGGAAGCCGACATACAACATCAGCGCGACAGCAAAGGCTACGACTACAAGCGTAAGAGGACTGCGTTTCACAAAGAACACTCCATTCACGATCCCGAACCAAGCGACCGTCTTACCAGCGATCTCAACCAGCGATCTTACAAAGCAAACCGGTTCAGGACCGAGAGCCAATTCGAAATCAGAGTGAAGCGGCCCAGCACCAGCAGCACTCCCAGCGCGATCAGCAATCCCCCTGAAGCCACTTCGACGGCATGCATGTGCGAGCGGAAGCGGCTATAAAACTTTAGAAATCGCTCCACTCCCAGAGCGGTGAGCAGGAACGGCACGGCCAGCCCCAGAGAATAAATCGCGAGCAAAAACATCCCTTTCGACAATGTATCCTGCGCGGCAGCCAGCGTAAGAATACCAGCGAGAATGGGGCCGATGCACGGAGTCCAGCCGAAGGCGAACGCGAAACCGATGACAAAAGCGCCGATGGGCGTGCTGCCGCCCTTCAACTCGTGCAAGCGGGTATCGGAGTACAGCGCCTTGATTTTCAGAATGCCTGTTAGGTGCAGGCCAAACAAAATAATGACTACGCCGGCCACAATCGCGAGGGTATGTTTGTATTGCGCCGCGATCTGCCCGATCTCAGTAGAGATGGCGCCCAGGGTGATGAACACTACACTGAAGCCGAGGATGAACCCTACGGAATTTGTCATGACCCGGCGCATCAGGCGCCCTTGCGACGACTTCAGTTCATCCACTCCCGCACCCGAGATGAGAGAAACGTATCCCGGAACCAGCGGCAGCACGCAGGGCGAGAGAAATGAGATGAGCCCGGCGAAAAAGGCGGCAATCGGAAGTGGTAGGCTAGACATGCGTCTTTATTGTACCTGCCGGAGTCTACTCCGTAGTCATCACTCCTCAATCATCAGACGATTGGCGTGGCATTTAGTTGCACGCGGTTTCTGCACTTCGATTACCGTGACGTCGCGGGCGCTTGCGGCGAAGAAGTTTCGGGTTCAGTCAACTCCGGACCGGATCCCGCCAACATCTTTCGCAGAAAACCATAGGGCACGGCGGCGTTCAGCACAGCGCGGTCGCCCTCTTGCTTTGCCTGGATGCTTTCGAAAAAAGCCTTCACGTCAGGATCGGTTCCGTGCATTCCTACCGAGGTTTCGGCGGTGTGAGTCAAGGCCACGAATACGTTTACTTTATCGATGAGGGCCCGTGCCTGGTCAGGGTTTTCGGTGAAAGCTTCTGCACGGAGGTGAACCGCGTCCGCTCTCAGATTCAAATGAAGAGGGCTGAGGTAACTTCCGGAGAGCACTAGGGTTGTGGGTGCGGTGAAAAGAGAACTCCAAGCTTCGCCTCCGAGGGAGGACGGCTCAACGCGCGCAACGGCCCATGCCAGACTGGCGAACTGGACGTGCTTGTAGTACTGGCGCAACATCGCCGGACCTCCGAATGGGGACGCCAGGCGCTTGGATCGGTCGACGATTCCGCGAATGACTGCTGGGTCGTCGTGATTGGATGCCGCGACGGAATCGGCGCCCAGCACCGCGACACGTAACGATCTTCCTTCCACGCGAATGGTGAAAATATCGACCGATTGATGGTTCTCAACCGATTGAGCGATCTGTCGCAAATAGGCGGTGAGGCGCTCGCCGTGAAACTTCCCTACCAGCACCTCAGAAAATCGTGGCTCCGGAGCGGAGCCGCCTGTTCCGCCACCAAGCCAATTGGCGGGGTAGTGAATGGCAAAGGCAGCTTCATCGAGATCGCGTTCGAACTGAAAGCCGGTCTCGCGAATGAAGCGCTCGTATTCCGGATCATGGCTGACGGCGGGCAGTTCTTTGCCCGAGTTAGCCCTCCGTATCCAGCCCAGATTTACATAAACAAACGCGTCCCCTCCGGGCAACAAACGCGCGGCCTCGGGCGGAGCATGTTTGCGTAGTTGTACGGCGAGGATCACCGCCGCGACGATCGCCAGGACCGCCAGGACGATGGGGAGAGTGCGCCTAATTCGCATGGAATGCGGTCAGGGCTGACATCATACCATTGTCGCCGCAGACAAATGGGGCCGGGTTACACAGTGATTCCTTAAGGCAGGGTTGTCGTTAGACGTCAGCGCGTCTGTTTGCAGTATCTTCCACTCCGGTTTCAGTTTGAGGCATTCTTGCAAAGTTTTGTAGGTACTTGACTTTATGTATATATGAC